>Ga0208330_1000931_pt1 | contig 10458 bp, 10 predicted proteins | sample DeeseametaMP1896_FD_184180 | JGI IMG/M metagenome (GOLD analysis project Ga0208330, IMG submission 184180) | Marine microbial communities from the Deep Pacific Ocean - MP1896 (SPAdes) | ecosystem: Environmental > Aquatic > Marine > Oceanic | place: East of Hawaii, North Pacific Ocean | collected...
CCCGCCGACGGCGCGGGTGAAGTCCGCGACCACGGGCAGCGGTTCGTAGTCGACGTCGACGAGCTCGACGGCATCCTCGGCCAGATAGCGGCTCTCGGCGATCACCAGCGCGAGCGGATCACCGACGAAGCGCACCTCGCCCTCGGCCAGCGGTGGTCGCGGGGTGTCCGGGATGTCCTTGCCGGCGACCGCGTGCCACGCTTCGCGGACTTCGGGGTTCAGGTCGGCGGCGGTGAACACCGCGTGCACGCCGGGCAGGTCCAGCGCGGCCGAGGCGTCGATCCCTCGGATTCTGGCGCGGGCGAACGGGCTGCGGACGAAGCAGGCGTGCAGCATGCCGGGACGGCTGATGTCGTCGACGAACGAGCCGTGACCGGTGAGCAGCCGGCTGTCCTCGATGCGTTCGACACGTCGGCCGGCGTAGCGCGCGGTGACGGTGCCGGTGTGGCTGGCGGTGTCGGTCAGTTCGATCACTCCCCTCTGCACTTGGAGAGTGACGTTATCGTATTCGAGAGAGACATTTCCACCATGAATGTCTCATCGCTGTTCAGGCCTCGTGGTGGATGCGTCCGCCCAGTTCAGTGAGTGGCCGGCCACCGCCGCCCCAGCGCCGCGCGATGATCTCGGCGGCGATCGACACCGCGGTCTCCTCCGGTGTCCGCGCCCCGAGGTCCAACCCGATGGGGCTGGACAACCTGGCCAGTTCGGCATCGGACAGTCCCGCTTCGCGCAGCCGGCGCAGCCGGTCCTGGTGGGTGCGCCGCGATCCCATCACCCCGATGTAGCCCACGTCAGGGAGCCACAGCGCGACCTGCAGGACGGGAACGTCGAACTTGGGATCATGGGTCAGCACGCAGATCGCGGTCCGGTCGTCGATCGCGCCCTGTGTGGCCTGTGCGGCCAGATAGCGGTCGGGCCAGTCGACGACCACGTCCTCCGCGGCGGGGAATCGGGCGGCCGTGGCGAACACCGGCCGGGCGTCGCAGACGGTGACCCGGTAACCCAGCAACGCGGCCTGGCGGGCCAGCGCAGCGGCGAAGTCGATGGCTCCGAAGACGAGCATTCTCGGCGGGGGAGCGTGGCTGGCGACGAAGACCTCCATCCCGGCCTCCTGGCGCTGGCCCTCGGGGCCGTAGGTCAGCACCGCCGACCTGCCGGCGGCCAGCAACCCGCGCGCGTCGTCGGCGACCGCAGCGTCGGCGCGCGCCGGCCCGAGGGTGCCCAGGGTCGAGTCGGCGCCGACCACCAGCCGCGCCCCCACCCGGGCGGAGTCGGGATGGGCCACGATCGTGGCGACCGCGACCGCGCGGTGCGCGGCGATGTCGTCGGCGACGGCCTGAAGGTGCGGAAATGTCTCCCGCGACACCGCTTCGGTGAACACGTCGATGGTGCCGCCACAGGTCAACCCGACGGCGAACGCGTCGTCGTCGCTGACGCCGTAGCGCTGCAACTCGGGCCGTCCACTGGCGACCACATCGGCGGCGAGTTCGTACACCGCCGCCTCGACGCAGCCGCCCGACACCGAGCCGGCGACGGTGCCGTCCGGGGACACCACCATGGCCGCTCCCGGTGGACGGGGCGCCGATTTCATCGTGCGCACGACGGTCGACAGCCCGGCAGTGCCGCCTGCCCGCCAGACGGCGAGCAACTCGTCGAGTACGTCGCGCACCAGCGCAGTGTATGCCTAGGCTGGCTTCATGAACCTGGGGCGACGCATCGTTGTGCTGTGCGGCATGGTGATTGGCGGGCTCGCGACCGCCCCCTTGTCGGCTGCCCAGGTGCCGCCCGTGTCGGATGCGGCGCGCGCGGTGGGGTTCGTCGACGTGCGCAGCGTGGTGCCGGACGCGGTGATCGACCTGCGCTACGCCACGGCCGCCAACTTCGTCGGGGTGCCGCTGTACCCGGCCGGGGCCCGCTGCCTGGTGCACGAATCGCTGGCCGACGGACTCCGCGCGGCCGCGGCGGTGGTGCGCCGGGGCGGCGAGCGGCTGGTGTTCTGGGATTGCTACCGGCCGCATTCGGTCCAGGTGGCGATGTTCGAGGTGGTCCCCAATCCCGCCTGGGTGGCCCGGCCGGGCCCCTATTCGAAGAGTCACGAGACGGGCCGGTCGGTGGACGTCACGCTGGCCGATGCGACCGGTCTGGTGGACATGGGCACCGGTTTCGACGACTTCACGCCGCGCAGCCATGCCGACGCCAGCGCCGGCGTGAGCCCGGCCGCCCGGGCCAACCGGGCGCGCCTGCGCGAGGCGATGGCCGCCGGCGGGTTCACCGTGTACTCGGGCGAGTGGTGGCATTTCGACGGCCCCGGGGCCGCAGTGCAGCGCCCGATCGTCGATGTTCCGGTGGTTTGAGTGCTTCCATGGAGGTATGCGCACAATCATCGCCGCGACCGTGCTGGTGGCCGTGGCGTTGTCGGGGGGATGCAGCACCGTCGACGAGCCGGACTCGCTCGTCGACGAAGCCGGGTACCACGTCCGTGACAACGCCGTCTACTATCTGAATCCCTTTCCCGGCAAGGCTTTCGAGATCGACGGCGCCGACGCCGCCACCTTCGACATCATCGACCGGACCTACGCCCTCGACAGCGGCCAGGTCTACATCAACGGCTACCCGCTGCCGGGGGCGCAGCCGGGGTCGTTCGAGCTGCTGGAGCGGCCCGGCTTCGCCAAGGACAGCCGGCGGGTCTACCAGCACGACCAGCCGATCAGCACCGATCCGGGGCATTTCGAGCTGCTCCCTGGTGGCCTGAGTAAAGACAGCTCGCGGGTCTACGCCTCCGACGGTGCGGTGCTCTCCCACGACCCGGCAGAGTTCGAGATCGTCTCCGATGAAGACGACTACCTGTTCGCAAAAGACGGCGGCTCGGTGTACGTGAACAACCGGCCGATCCGCGGGGCTTCGCCGTCGGCGTTCGAGGTGCTGTCGGGTGGTTACTCCCGCGACGCCGAGCACGCGTTCTATTTCGACCGGCAGATCACCGATGCCGACGTCGCGAGTTTCCGGGTCCTCGAGGGGCCGTATGCCGTTGATTCGCAACGTGTTTACTGGATGGGCGAAGTCATCGCTGGTGCCGATCCGGCGAGCTTCGAGGTGCTCAACGCCAACTTCGAGTGCTCAGCGGATGCCGAGCACGCGTTCTATCGGCAGACGACCATCCCCGGGGCGCGTCCGGCGACGTTCCCGGCGGACAGCGAAGTGGTCGGCTGCTCGCCGGCGTCGATCTCGTTCGCCGACTGAGCCGTTCAGATCTTGGTCAGATCGGTACGCATCAACATGATGTTGTAGTCCGACCACAGCGACAGGTTCCAGTACAGGTCCGAGCCCGTGCCGACCGTCGACGGCGACCACGGATGCATCATCGGCGCGTAGATCCCGCCGGACTGCTGGGTGATCAGCACCGTCGCGTCCGACCACTCGCCCTGCGGGGTGTCAGACGTGCGGATGACCACGTTGTTGAACTGATCGCCGTACATGACGACGTACTTCTCCAGGTAGTCGTTGTACTGCACCGACATCTCGCTGACCGTGTAGCCCGGTTTCGTCGACCCGCACGCCCCACCCGACTTGCCGATGATGGCCGACGCCGAGGACGGACTGTTCTTCACCCACCTGGCCGAGCTGGATCCGAACCAGCCCGATGACGCCTTCTTGTAATACTCGTACTTGTCGGCGTCGAGGATGTTCTCCGGTGTCACCCGGGCCAGATACGCCGCGCCCTGCCGGCCGTTGGGCGTGCCGTACATGTAGACGTAGCCGTCGTCGCCCTTGACGAACGCGGACTGCTGGAAGTTCTTGTTGCCGCTGAAGATCGAGTTGTAGCGCACACTTTCCGGGGCGACGGTGAAGTTCTCGCCGTTGTCGGTGGAGTAGGCGATCGCCGAGTAGTTGGTGCTCCAGCGGCCCGCAGAGCCCCAGTTCGACACCGACATGAAGCTGACGTACTGGATGGTGCCGAACGGCGTCTCCTCGGTCACCTCCGTGGGCAGCGAAACGCCCGCCGTTGGGATCAGCGTCACCGAGTTGGGCAGCCACGACGGCCGGTTGATGATGGGCCGCGCCTGGGTCGGGCCGTCGAGCGGGGCGCCACCGAACATGTTGCCGTTGAACCACTCGCCGTCCGGGATGGTCATGCCGTCGGAGAGATCGTCGTCGGAGCTGCGGAACAGCGAGTTGTAGATGTGGCGGCCGGTCATCTTCGCGCTGCCGAAAGAGTCGCCGACGGCGATGAGGATCTGGTGCTCGTTCCACGGCGTGCTGGGATCGTCGACCATGCCGTTGTCCCACATCGTGCCGACATCGGTGCCGTAGATGTCGAACCGGATGTTGGTGTTGGCCTCGGTCGAATCGCTGTAGATGTAGGGGCCGGTGACCCAGCTGACGAAGTTCGTCGACGCACTGAGTTGAGGATTCAGGAACGGCGAGTAGGGCGTCAGCGCGGCGGCCGCGGCGGGGTCCGCCGCCAGGGTGGCCGCCGCCGGGTCGGCGGTCAGGGCGAGGCTGGTGGGCGCCGCGGCAACGCGGCGGGCGAGCTGGTCGGCGCTGCGCGCGGCGAACAGGGTCTCCAACTCGCGGCGCGCGAACGACAGCAGGGCCCACATGAACGGCGGTTGCGGAGCGCTGCCGGGATCCGGCGCGGCCTGTTGGCGGGCCCAGTCGATCATGCTGTTCACCACGTTCACCACGGCGGTGACGACGGTGTACTTCTTCGGTTCGACCGGCTGGGTCAGGGACTTGGTCGTGGTCTTGGTCGATGTCGGGGTCGTGGTGGTCGCGGCGGCCAGTGTGCTGGCGTTGGCGAACACCGCGACCTTGCCGGTCTCCTTGGGCGCCTGGGCCGGGTCGTCGACCGCGGACACAGATTCCGCGGCGGTCGTCTCCGCTTGGGCTGCGGGAGTGTCTTCGGCGGCCTCGGAAGGCTGCTTCGTGGCGGTGTCGACGGGTTCGGCAGCGTCGCGGTCGGGTTTGTGGGCTGCCTCCGCGGACGGCTCCGGATCAGGCTCGGTCGTCTCGTCGGGGTCTGCATCCTGCGTGGGGTCCTCCGCGTCGGAGCCCCCCTGAGGCGCTTCGTCGGTGGGCTCCTCGGCGGCTCCACCGTCGGAGATGTCCCCGGCTGTGTCGCCGTCGGCGGTGTCATCGGAGTCGTCAGCGACATCGGAGCCGCTGTCGGCAGCGTCGTCGCCGTCCCCGCCGAGATTTAGGTCGTCGGCCTCGTCATCGCCGGCGTCTGCCTCGTCATCGTCGTCACCGTCATCCCGGGACGTGCCGGCCGTCGCGTCGCTCGAACCCGCGGACGAACCCTCCGAGGCGGCGTTGTCCGATGTTGCTGACGAGGACTCCGAAGACTCCGCAGAACCGCGGGAATCCGTGTCGTCGGCCCAGGCAACGCCCTGGCCTGCGAAGACTGCCGTTCCGACGCCCAGGGCGACGGCTAGACCGCCAACCCGCCCGACGTACGCTGCGCCACCCATGAAACCCCTTCGAACCAGCCCAGATCGACCCCCGTCGTCGGGACTATTGAAGCGTATCCGCACGGAGGCGGCCAGCAAAAAGTCAAAACGTCACAACATTCACTTCGTTACCGTGACCATGCGCGTTCGCCGGAACACCGCGGGCATCGGAAGCAAGCTGGCAAACCCGTTCGCCGCACTCACTCGACCCGTTCGAGCGCCTTCTCGTACAGCTCGACCGCCTCGGCGATGCCGTCGCCGACCCACGCGTCGACAAATCCGACCTGGTCGGCGACCAGCTGCACACGTTGCAGCCACAGTTCGAAGTCGCCGTCGCGGCGCAGCGCGTCGATCTGGTCCACCGACCCCTGGATCAGGATGAAGCCACCCAGCTCGATGCTTTGCGGCTTGAGCACAACGCGGTCGAACCGCTCGATCCGGCTCTGTGCCTGCAGCCCGCCGAGATACTCCTGCGTCTCGATCAGGAGGTCGAGCGCCTTGCGCTCACGTCCGCGCGTCGGCACACCCCATGCGATCCACAACCCGGTCTCGGCCATGGGAACACGCTACTGTCTGGAGCCCCCTGTCAGGATTGAACTGACGACCGCTCGCTTACAAGGCGAGTGCTCTACCACTGAGCTAAGGAGGCCTGGCGGGGCCAAGCCTATCGGCTCGCTAGTCCGCGTCGATAATCCGTTGCGGGGTCGCCGGGCGGGTGACGGGCCGGCTGCGCGGCCGCCTGCCGGGGAACGGGATGCGGTCGGCGATGTTGCTCAGCGGATTGACCACCTGGCTGAGCACGATCACGGCCTCGCGCAGCGCCTCGATCGTCGGTTCCAGCGCCTCCAAGCCCGGCGCCAGGCGATTCAGCGTGTCGGCGACATCGGCGAGCTGTTCGAGCGGACCGTTGCGGGCGGTCAGCTTGTCGATCAGCCCGCCCTCGGCCAGCAGGCGGTCGGCCAGCCCGTCCTCGGCCAGCACGCGCTCCACCAGCCCCTCCTCGTCGAGCAGCTGGTCGACCAGACCGCCCGGCTCGATGGCCCGCATCAGCCCGCCGTCTTCCTGGGTGAGCCGGTCGAGCACTCCGCCCGGGGCGGTGAGCCGGTCGACGACACCGCCCGGTTTCAGCAGCCGGTCCAGCGCGCCGTCGGGTGCGAGCGCGCGACCCAGCGGCTGGTCCTCGTCCATCAGGCGGGCCAACCGGTTGGCCCGCTCTACGGCGTCCTCGATGCCGAGCACCTGCGCCATCGAGGTGGGGCGGCCGGTACGAACCCCGTCCTTCTCCTCGCCCACCGTCCGGTGGGCGAGGTCCAGAGCACCCGTCGCCACCGTGATGCCGGCGTCCGCGACGGCCAGCCCGGCGCGCACCGGCGCGAACGCGAGGCCGGTGAGGGATTTGGCGAGGTTCATCTACCCAGTCTAGGGACGGCGCAACATCGGATTCACAGGAACTGCACAGTTACTGTGCAGCACATTTCCAACCGATCCGACGATTATTGGTAGCTATGGCCATGCCCGTTCCCGAGAACATCCCTGAGGCCCGTGTGCTGGTGGTCGATGACGAGGCGAACATCGTCGAGTTGCTGTCGGTGAGCCTGAAGTTCCAGGGCTTCGAGGTGCACACGGCCTCGAACGGCCCGGCCGCGCTGGACAAGGCCCGCGAAGTGCGTCCCGACGCGATCATCCTCGACGTGATGATGCCGGGCATGGACGGTTTCGGGCTGCTGCGCCGGCTGCGCGCCGACGGCATCGACGCCCCCGCGCTGTTCCTGACCGCGCGCGACTCGTTGCAGGACAAGATTGCCGGCCTGACCCTCGGTGGCGACGACTACGTGACCAAGCCGTTTAGCCTCGAGGAGGTCGTGGCCCGGCTGCGGGTCATCCTGCGCCGCTCCGGCCGCGGCATCGAGGAACCGCGGACCTCGCGGCTCACGTTCGCCGACATCGAGATCGACGAGGACACCCACGAAGTGTGGAAGGCCGGTGAGCCCGTGTCGCTGTCGCCGACCGAGTTCACCCTGCTGCGGTACTTCATCATCAACGCGGGCACGGTGCTGTCGAAGCCCAAGATCCTCGACCACGTGTGGCGCTACGACTTCGGCGGTGACGTCAACGTCGTCGAGTCCTACGTGTCCTACCTGCGGCGCAAGATCGACACCGGCGACAAGCGTCTGCTGCACACATTGCGCGGTGTCGGCTACGTCCTGCGCGAACCCAGGTAGCCGCGCTGGACAATAGTGGCGTGGCAGCTCAGGTCAGGCGCGGCGTCCCGCTTCGGGTCGGACTGGTCGCCGCCACGCTCGTGCTGGTGGCGCTGGGACTGTTGGCGTCCGGTATCGCGGTGACGACCCTGCTTCAGCACAGTCTGATGAACCGCGTGGACGACACCCTGCTCGACGCGTCGAGGGGCTGGGCCCAGGTGCCGAGGCGGATACCCACCTCCCCGGTCGAGCCGAACCCGGCCCGACCGCCGTCGGACTTCTACGTGCGCGGCATGGATCCCGACGGCCTCATCTGGATGGCGGTCAACGACCGGGACACCGAGCCGCGCCTGCCGGCGGACAACGATGTGGGCCCGGTGCCGGTCACCGTCGGCTCCATCGACGGCTCCGACACCCAGTGGCGTGCGATGACCGTCCGCGGCCTCAGCGGTGAACTCACCACCGTCGCGATCGACCTTTCCAACGTCAACTCCACCGTGCGGGCGCTGATCTACGCCCAGATCGGCATCGGCGCCGCGGTGCTCATCGTGCTCGGCGTGGCCGGCTACGCCGTCGTGCATCGCAGCCTGCGGCCGCTGACCGAAGTGGAGGAGACGGCCGCGGCCATCGCCGCGGGTCAACTGGATCGCCGCGTCCCCGAACGCGACCCGGCCACCGAGGTCGGTCGACTGTCGCTCGCGTTGAACGGCATGCTGGCCCAGATCCAGCGCGCACTGGCCTCCTCGGAGCAGTCCGCGGAGCAGGCCCGCACGTCCGAGGATCGGATGCGGCGCTTCATCACCGACGCCAGCCACGAACTACGCACCCCGCTGACCACCATTCGCGGCTTCGCCGAGCTCTACCGTCAGGGCGCCGCCCGGGATGTGGAGATGCTGATGGGACGCATCGAAAGCGAGTCCCGCCGAATGGGGCTGCTGGTCGAGGACCTCCTGCTGCTGGCCCGCCTCGACGCGCAACGCCCACTGGAACATCACCGGGTGGACCTACTGGCGCTGGCCAGCGACGCCGTCCACGACGCGCAGTCCATCGCCCCGCAGCGGCGTATCCGGATGGAGGTGTTCGACGGCCCCGGGACACCCGAAGTGCTCGGCGACGAGGCCCGTCTGCGGCAGGTGCTGAGCAACTTGATGGCCAACGCGCTGCAACACACACCCGAGACGGCCGGGGTGACCGTGCGGGTGGGCACCGACGGACCCGACGCGGTCATCGAGGTGTGCGATCAAGGCCCCGGCATGTCGACAGAAGACGCGCAACGGGTGTTCGAGCGGTTCTACCGCGCCGACTCGTCGCGGACCCGGGCCAGCGGCGGGACCGGCCTCGGCTTGTCCATCGTGGATTCGCTCGTCTACGCGCACGGCGGGCGCGTCGCGGTGGCCACCTCACCCGGACAGGGCTGCCGGTTCCGCGTGAGCCTGCCCCGGATCGCCGAGGCGGCGGTACTCAGCCCAGGTCAGCCAGCGCGTCCTTGATCTTGGCCTGCGCCTCGTCGAGGGACTCCGGCGACGGATTGCGGTCGACGTTGGCGAAGCCGAAGTCCGACAGGTCACGTGCCGGGAACACGTGCACATGGAGATGCGGCACTTCCAGGCCGGCGATGATGACCCCGGCCCGCTCGGCGTCGAACGCGCTGCACACGGCCTTGCCGATGAGCTGGGACACCTCCATCACCCGGGCGAAGACCGCGGGTTCGATGTTCTGCCACTGATCGATCTCGGCGCGCGGCACCACCAGGGTGTGCCCCTGGGTCATCGGCTCGATCGTCAGGAACGCGACGACGTCGTCGCTCTCGTAGACGAACCGACCCGGGATCTCGCCGTTGATGATCTTGGTGAAGATGCTGGCCATCCCACGAGCATTCCAGGAGCGGCGGCGCACGAAAAAGTGGGGTGTGACCCATCCCACCCGATCCCGGCTACGAACACCTCACATGGATGCCAATGAACTGAGCGAACTACTGCTGGCTTCACCGTTGTCCGCCGTTCCCGCGGCCGTCATGGTGGTGCTGACCGCGCTGACCATGCGGTCGGTGATCAAGCGCGAACAGGCGATGATGCCGAGGCGCCGATCCGCCTCGGCGGTGCAGGCGGCCTATCAGAGCCGCTGGCGCAACCGCCCGTCGACCTGACCGGTGCCTGCGCGAAACCGGCGAAGCGCGCCGATGTCCGGCCCGTCCTGGCTAGCCTGACCGCATGCTGGGACTGATGCAGGACCGCCCGCTGCTCATCTCCTCGTTGATCGAGCACGCCGCGGCGTATCACGCCGACACCGAGATCGTCTCGCGCCTGCCCGAGGGGTCGATGCGGCGCACCACCTGGTCGCAGATCAGGGACCAGTCCAAGCAGGTGGCCAACGCACTGGCCCAGCTGGGCATCGAGCCGGCGGACAGGGTGGCCACCCTGGCCTGGAACAGCGACCGCCACCTCGCGCTCTACTACGGGGTGTCGGGTTCCGGCGCGGTGATGCACACCGTCAACCCGAGGCTCTTCGCCGAGCAGATCGTCTACATCATCAACCATGCCGAAGACCGGGTGCTGTTCTTCGACGTCACCTTCGCGGCTCTGGTCGCTGCGCTGGCACCCGAGCTGGAGACGGTCGAGCATTTCGTCGCCATGACCGACCGCGAGCACATGCCCGACCTGCCCGGCATCTCTGCCGAGCGACTGCTGTGCTTCGACGAGCTCGTCGCCGCGCAATCCTCCGACTACGACTGGCCCCAATTCGACGAACGCAGCGCATCGTCTCTGTGCTACACCTCCGGCACCACCGGAAACCCCAAAGGCGTGCTG
>Ga0208330_1000936_pt1 | contig 10374 bp, 9 predicted proteins | sample DeeseametaMP1896_FD_184180 | JGI IMG/M metagenome (GOLD analysis project Ga0208330, IMG submission 184180) | Marine microbial communities from the Deep Pacific Ocean - MP1896 (SPAdes) | ecosystem: Environmental > Aquatic > Marine > Oceanic | place: East of Hawaii, North Pacific Ocean | collected...
GGACGAGCAAACCTTTGGGCTGGTGTACGACCTCGACCTCTACATGGTGGTTGCGGCACGCGCCTTCAACATGGGGGCGATGGAGAACAAGGGGCTCAACATCTTCAATGCCGCCTACGTGCTGGCCAGCCCCGAGACCGCCACCGATGACAGCTACCACGCCATCAGCGCGGTGATCGCGCACGAGTATTTCCACAACTACACCGGCAACCGCGTGACCTGTCGCGACTGGTTCCAGCTGTCGCTCAAGGAAGGCCTGACCGTTTTTCGGGACCAGCGGTTCAGTGAGGATCACCTGGGCGCCGAGACCCAGCGCATAGACCAGGTCCGCACCCTGCGTGCCCAGCAGTTTCCCGAAGATGCCGGCCCCACCGCCCACCCGGTGCGGCCCGACGCCTATCAGGAAGTGAACAATTTCTACACCGCCACCATTTACGAGAAGGGTGCCGAGATCGTGCGCATGTTGCACACCCTGATCGGACCCGAAGCGTTTCGCGCGGGGCTGCGGCGTTATCTGCAAACGCACGATGGCACCGCCGCCACCATCGAGGACTTTGTGGCGGCGCTGTCGGCGGCGTCGGCGCAGGATCTCAGCCCGTTTCTCGCCTGGTATGGGCAGGCCGGCACCCCGCGGGTGCGCCTGCGGCGCGAGTGGGATGCTGCGGCCGGTCGTCTTCGATTGACACTGACCCAGCACACGGCGCCCACGCCGGGCCAATCCGACAAGCAGCCGCTGCCGATCCCCTTCCGTCTTCAGCTGACCGATGCCGCAGGACGGCTTGTGCCCCTGCCTGAGCACCCCGCGCGGCGGGGCGAAGATCTGCTGCTGATGGACCAGGCGACCCTGGTGCTGGAGGTGTCGCATGGCAGTGCGCCACTGCCCACCTGCCTGCAGGGCTTTTCGGCGCCCGTGCGCCTGGACGCCGACTACAGCGATCACGAGTTGCGGCGCATCGCGGCGCGCGCCGAGGAGGACGGTTTCGTCCGCTGGGATGCGCTGCAGACCCTGCAGGCGCGTGCCCACAGCGGGTTGATGCGCGAGGCGCGTGACAGTCTCGACACGCTGGTGCAGGCCCTCCAGGCGATTGCGGCGCAGGCCCCCACGCCTGCACTGGCAGCGCGTTTGCTGGCGATGCCGCCTTCGGCGGTGTTGTGGGACGGGCTCGAGGCCGTGGACCCTGAGGCCTTCGTGCGGGCGCTGGATGCCCAGCACAAGGCCATTGCCGAAGCGCTGGTCGGGCCCTGTTCGGTATGGGCCAGCTGGGAGCCGCACCAGTTGGAGCGCTGGGGCGAACGGGCCCTGGCCAATCTGGCGCTGGGCTATCTCGCGCGCTTGGGCACCCCGGTTGTGGCGCGGCTCGCCAGCGCCCGCGTCCAGGGTGCCAACATGACCCTGGCGGCCGGCGCATTGCAGGCGCTCTGTCGCGATGGTGGCCCGGATGCCGAGGCGGCGCTGTCGTTGTTTCATTCCCGCTGGCGCGAACAGCCGTTGGTGCTTGATCGCTGGTTCGCCTTGCAGGCGGGTCGGCCACAGACCGATATCCCCGCGCTGCACCGGCTGATGGCCCATGAGCAGTTCGACTGGCACAACCCCAATCGCCTGCGGGCAGTGCTCGGAGCCTTCGCCCGCGACAACCTGCTGCACTTTCATACCGAGGCGGGTTACGCGCTGTACGCCGAGGCGCTGGCGCGGCTGGACCGCAGCAATCCGCAGACCGCAGCGCGACTGTCACGCCCTCTGCTGGGCTTTCGCCAGCTGGCGGCGCCCTGGCAGCGGCTGCAGCGACAGACCGTGTCGGACCTTCGTGCGCAGGTGCGCTCACCCGACCTGATCGAGCTGCTCGATGCAGCGCTGGCCTGAGCCCCCGCGAGCCATGTCGGGCCCTCGAAGGGGCCGGAGGAGCAGTTGAAATGCGTGTCGGAAATTAAATAGACATGATGTCCTTTTAATTGCACAATGCGGCCACACAGATCACCTGGAGGGGTGTATGGGCCGCATCGACAAGCGGTATTTCAGCGACGAACAGATCGCCGCGATCCGGGCCCGATGGCCGGTGGAGGGCACCATCGATGAGTGCCTGACCTGGAAGTTGCAGCGTCGGCGCGGACCGGATTACGCCCTGCCGACGCTGCCGGAACTGGCTACCCGGCTGCAGGCCTGGCTGAAAGCCGAACACGGCGGATCGCCCCAGGTGGATGACTTGCGCCGCGTGCCCGGCGGCGGCTCCAAGGAGATGTTCTTCTTCAACGAGGTGAATGGGACGGTACGCCAGCGCCGGGTACTGCGCATGAGTCCTGGTGAGTCCATCGTTGAAACCCATCGCCTGCGCGAGTACCAGGTGATGAAGGCCATGCAGGGCGTGGTGCCGGTGCCGGAGATGATCTGCTGCGATCCGGCGGGACGCCATATGGGCCAGTCGGCGCTGATCTGCGGCTATGTGGGCGGCGTTGCCAAGTCGCGGCGTCCCGCGTCGGGTGGCACGGTCAGTGGCATCGGAGCGGGATTTCCGGCGGACATCCGTGACCGGCTGTTCGATCAGTTCGTCACACACCTGGCGGCCATTCATGGCTTCGACTGGCGCCAGGCCGCGCTGAAAGCCTTTGACGTACCCCGTGCGGGCAGTCGTGAGGCGGTGCAGTGGAATCTCAACAGCTGGCGTCGCATCTGGGAGGAGGACTGCCTCGAGGAGCATCCGGTGATCACCCTGGCCAGCCAGTGGCTGGCCGCCCATGCGCCGGTATGCGACGACGTGCGAGTGGTGCACAACGATTACCGCAACGGCAACTTCCTGTTCGATGACGACAGCGCCGAGATCACCGCCATTCTCGACTGGGAGATGGCGCACCTCGCCGATGTCCATGAGGACCTCGCCTGGGTGGTGTTCCCGGGCTTTGCCGCGCCCGATGAACAGGGCCAGCCATTGGTTTGCGGACTGGCGCCGCGCGACATCTTCCTGGCCCGCTACGAGGCCGCGACCGGCATCGCGCCCGACCCTGCACGGCTGGCGTACTACGAAATCTTCAACACCTTCAAGCTGGCGGTGCTGGGTACCGCCACCAATGCGCGGGCAGCCGCCGACCGCCAGAGCCACCTCGACGTGATGATGAATTTCAGCACCGGCCTGGGCTACGTCACGCTGTCGCTGCTGGCCAGCCAACTTCGCGCCCAGGGAGCCCTGTAATGGAACCGATGGTGCAGCAACACCTGATGAGCTTGCGTAAGACGCTGGAGGAAGTGGTGGCGCCCGCGCTGGGCGACAACGCGTTCGCCGCCGAGCAGGCGGGACTGATTGCCGCTTCGCTGGCCCTGCTGGCGGAGGTGCAGCCGCACGAAGACGACCTGCTGCGGCAGGAGTACGCCGACCTCGCCGCCGCGCGCGTGCCCCTGGGGCTGCCACCGGCCCCGCCGCCGCCCGACCATCGCGTTGCACTCGCCGATGCCGTGCATGCCCTCAAGCAGGACCAGCATGAGGCCCTGCTGCGCATCACCGATGTCCACGGCGGGGAGCTGCCAGCGGATCTCAGAGCCACCCTGGCCCACTGGATCGACCGCCAGCTGCTGCGGGAGAGTGCCTGGTCGCGACTGACCGGTTTCAATCCGGCCGGCACGCAGGTGCCGGCCATCGCCGAGGTGCTGGCCACCCAACGGGAGACCCCATGAACCCCCTGCTGAGTCCCGCTGACGAATACCCCCTCCATCAGACCCCCGAGCCGGTTGCGGTGGCCGGCAGTGATCCCAACTTCTATGACCGCTTCTGGTTCAATGCCTACAGCGCGGATGGCCGGTCGCTGGTGGCGGTGGCGATGGGCCTCTACCCCAACCTCAATGTGCTGGATGCCGCGGTGTCGGTGGTGCACGGGGGGCTTCAGCGCAGCGTGTTTGCGTCGCGCCTGCTGAACCTCGACCGCCTGGCTACCCGGGTGGATCCGATCGCGGTCGACATCCTCGAACCGCTGCACAAGCTGAAGGTGACCCTGGGCGACAACCCCCACGGCCTGCGCGCCGAGCTGGTGTTCACCGGTCGCGCCGCGCCCATCCAGGAGCCCCGCTTCACCTGGCGCATGGGCACCCGCACCATCATGGACCTCACCCGCATGAGCCAGAGTTGTACCTGCGAGGGCTGGATCGAGGTGGCCGGTGAACGACTGACGGTGCAGGGTTGGCGCGGCACCCGCGACCGCTCCTGGGGCGTGCGCTCGGTGGGTGGCGCCAACCGCAATCCCTTCCCGCCCGAGATGAAGCCACAATTCTTCTGGCTGTGGTCACCGTTCAACGGGGATGACCAGCTGTTCTACTTTCACACCAACGACAACGCTGAGGGTCAACCCTGGAACCGCGCCGCGATGTGGATTCCACTGGATGGCGGCGAACCCCAGGCGGTCACCGGGCTGTGTATGGATCTCGCGTTCAAGCCGGGCACCCGGCACTTGAAATCCGCCCGCATCGAAGGGCGTTGCGCCGCCGGGCCGGTAACAGTCGAGCTGACACCGGAGTGGAACTTCTACATGCGCGGTGTCGGCTACGGCCACGGACAGTGGGGTCACAGCGCCTACCAGGGGCCGCACGCCACGCACTACGAGGAATACCGGGTCGACGACATCGACGAGTCGCAGCCCGACACCAACCATATCCAGGCCGCGTGCTCGGCGGTGCTGACCACCCCGGACGGGCGACGTCACCCGGGGCGCGCCATGCTGGAACAGCTGATCCTCGGTGAGAGCCACCCCTACGGCTTCCGCGACCTCTTCGACATGGCACCCTGATCCGGGCGAAAGATCGTCTGGGCGCAGACATGCGCCAGGCGGTCCGCCATGGCATGCAGTCCGGCCTCGTCGAGGCCGCTGAGAAAGCGCGAGCAGTACAGTTCCACCAGCCAGGTCAGCAGATCGGCCATCGCGTCATCGGCCTGCGGATGGGCAACGCCCGCCGCTTGCGCGCGCCGGATGGCACGGCGGCTGGCGCCACACAAGCGCGCCATCATGCTCTGGTGCAGCGCTGCTACCTCGCGGTCGAACGGCGCTGTGTCGGCCACGGCAGAGAACACCGTGCAGTGGCGCTGGAAGGCCATCACGATGCCGTGCAAGGCGGTTCGCACCTGCTCCGCATCCGGCCGCCCCTGGCCGGCAAACCAGTCGCCGCCGCTGGCCACGACCTCGTCGCTGACCTGGTTGAGCCAGTGTGCCACCAGCGCGCCCTTGTCCCGGTAGTGCAGGTAGAAAGTGGCGCGGGCAATGCCCGCTTCCTGGCACAGGGCTTCCACGCTGAGCGTGCCAAAGCTCTGGCCTTGTGCGAGCAGTCGCGCCAGCGCGTCGAGCAGGGCAGCGTCGACACGGGGGCGTGGGTCGTCCTTGCGGGGGCGGCCGCGACGGCGAGGGGCAGGGCGAGCATCGGGTGTGGCGGTCATGATGTGACAAGCATGCGGGCGTCGCGGCGGCGGCACAATATCGATCCGAACAGGGTCAGCCGGCTCTGCGCCCGGACAGGTTGCGTCGATGGCGTCGCGCGGGCATGTCCGCACGTCGCGACATTCAGGGAGAAGGCCATGCATGTGCTTGTGACCGGCGGGACAGGCTTCATCGGCGGGGCGCTGATACCGGCGTTGCAGGCGGCGGGGCATCGCCTGACCGTGCTCACGCGCAGGCCGGCCACCGCCGCCCTGCCCCCCGTCGTGAAGGCGGTGAGCGACTCCGCGGCCTGTGCCGATGATCCGCCCGACGCTGTGATCAACCTGGCCGGGGAGAACCTGGGTGCCGGACGCTGGAACGATGCCCGGCGGGCCACTTTTGTCAGTAGCCGGGTGGGCACGACTGAACAATTGGTGGCGGCCTGCGCGCGCTGGCGGCGCCCGCCCACAGTGTGGCTGAACGGCTCCGCCATCGGCTGGTACGGTCCGCGCGACGAGGAAGTGCTCACCGAGGACAGCGCGCCGGGCACCGGCTTTGCCGCCGAGCTGTGCGCCCGTTGGGAGGCGGCGGCGGCTCCGGTCGAAGCGTTGGGGACCCGGCTCGCGGTGATACGCATCGGCGTCGTGCTGGGGTTGCCGGGCGGCGCCCTGGGCCAGATGTTGCCGCCGTTCCGGCTGGGCCTGGGCGGCCCGCTCGGCCATGGCCGGCAATGGATGAGCTGGATCCATCGCGACGACCTGGTGGCGATGATGCAATGGCTGCTCAACCACGAGACCGCGCAGGGCGCCTTCAACGGCACGGCGCCCGGGCCGGTGCGCAATGCCGACTTCAGCCGCCAGCTGGGACGCGCCCTGCGACGCCCGGCGGTGTTGCCCATGCCCGCTGCCGCCCTGCGGCTGCTGGTGGGGCCGATGGCTGACGAACTGCTGCTGTCCGGACAACAGGTGCTGCCGCGCCGCGCGCTGCACGGCGGTTTCACCTTCCACTATCCGACCCTGGAAGGGGCGTTACGGCAGATCCTGGCGCAGTGAAGCGGCCTGGGCGCGCAGTGCCGACAGCGACGGCGCATCAAGGCGGTCCAGGTTGCGAATCTGCATCCTCAGCCGGGGGTGGGTGGCGAACCGTGCCCGATGGCGGTCGAGGAAGTCCCAGTACAGCGTGGTGAACGGGCAGGCGCGTGGCCCGGTGCGCTGGGCGGGATCAAAGCGACAGCCCTGGCAATAGTTGCTCATGCGGTCGATGTACTTGCCGGAAGCCACGTAGGGTTTGCTCGCCATGAAGCCGCCGTCGGCGAACTGGCTCATGCCGAGGGTGTTGGGGAGTTCCACCCACTCCACCGCATCGACATACACCGCCAGATACCACTGGTGCACCTCGCGCGGCCGCACGCCCAGCAGCAGCGCGAACAGGCCCGTCACCATCAGCCGCTGGATGTGATGCGCGTAGCCATGCGCCAGCGTGTCGCCGACGGTCTCAGCCAGGCAGCGCATGTCGGTATCGCCGGTCCAGTACAGCGCCGGTAGCGGCAGGTTGGCATCCAGCGCGTTGTCGTCCAGATAGCCCGGCATGCTGTGGAAGTACAGGCCCCGCACGTACTCGCGCCAGCCGAGGATCTGACGGACAAAGCCCTCAACCGCCGCCAGCGGCGCCTCGCCTTCGCGCCAGGCACGGACGGCGGCTTCGCAGACCTCGCGCGGATGGAGCAGCTTCAGGTTGAGCGCTGCGGACAGCCGTGCGTGATAGAGCCAGGGTTCGCCGGACCACATCGCGTCCTGGTATTGGCCAAAGCGCGGCAGACGGGTAGTGATGAAGTCATCCAGCGCTTCCAGCGCCTCGTCGCGGGTTACCGGCCAGTCGAAGGCATCGAGCTGGCCCGGATGGTCGCCGTAGTGCTGCTCGACGACCGCCATGACCTGTCGTGTGAGGGCGTCCGGTGGGAAGCGCAATGGCGGGGGCACCGCACCCGGGCCGTCGCGCCCGAAGCGGTCGCGATTGTCATGGTCGAAGTTCCACTGCCCGCCCTCGGGCGTGTCGCCCTGCATCAACCAGCCGGTCTGCTGGCGCATGCGGCGGTAGAAATGCTCCATGCGCGGCTGTTTGCGACCGCGCATCCAGGCGGCAAAGTCATCGAGGGCACACAGGAAGTGCCGGTCCGCCCGCTGGGTGTACGGCACGCCCGCCGCCGCGCAGATGTCGTGCAGGGTCTGCCACAGCCGCCACTCCCCCGGTTCCACAGCGATCACCGCCTGCGGCTTCAGCCGTGCAAGGTCCGCCGCCAGCGCGCCGCCCAGGTCGGCGTGCGCGTGTTCTCCGGTGGTCTGGTAGTGCACGGTCCAGCCGCGCGCCCGAAGGGCCTCGGCAAAGTGACGCATGGCGCTGAGAAACACCACCAGCCGCGCCTTGTGGCTCCAGGCGTAGGTCGCCTCGGCGGGCACTTCGGCCATCCACACGGCGTCCTGAGCCGGGTCGAAACCCTCAAGGGCGGCGCTGTCGAGGTCGAGTTGGTCCCCCAGCAGAATGATCAGGTGGCGTAGCGGCATGGGCGGCGTTTCGGCGGGTGCGGCAGGCATCGGAGCAATACCGCACCTCCTCCCATACCCGATCCCACTTTTTGCGCCAAATGAAGGGCCGATGGCAAACCGCACAGGTTTTTGTGGGCAGATTGTCCTTTCGGTGGGCCAACGGGCTGTCCTTCCGCTACAATCGCGCCCTGATGCGCCCGTAGCTCAGCTGGATAGAGTACTGCCCTCCGAAGGCAGGGGTCAGAGGTTCGAATCCTCTCGGGCGCGCCATTCTGGAACAATGGTTGGAACTCCCCCAGCGGGTTGGGGCGCAATTGCAGTTGCGTTGACGAGTGCGTCTTTGCGGCCACTGATCATGATCTGCCCGCGATTGACGCCGATCCGATCTGCGAACACCCAAATGCAGTCCTTCCGCAGCACCCGCCCGTGAGTCCTTTCTTCGGGCAGCGGTTCTGTCGGGTTGAGTACACCGGCCGCGATGCCGTCGTAGAGCTGCTTGGGTAATCCCCCCGCAGGATAGCGGCAGCCAGGAGTGGAATTTTCTCGTAACCTGAGTCGAGGAGGTTCCCATGCGGAAATCACGGTTTACCGACAGCCAGATCATGGCGGTGTTGAAGCAGGCAGAAGGTGGCGCTCCTGTGCCCGAGCTGTGCCGGGAGCACGGCATCAGCTCGGCGACGTTCTACAAGTGGCGGTCGAAGTTCGGCGGTCTGGACGTCTCACAGCTCACCCGGATGAAGGAGCTGGAGGACGAGAACCGTCGGCTGAAGAAGATGTACGCCGAGTCCCAGATGAGCGCGGAGCTGCTGAAGGAAGCGCTGTCAAAAAAATGGTGAGGCCATCTCAGCGCCGAGAGATGGCCCGATGGGCGGTGACCTCCAAGGCGATCAGCATCCGGCAGGCCTGCGCGGCCTTCCAGGTCAGCGAGACCTGCTATCGGTACCAGCCCAAAGCCGAGCCCGAGAACGCACGGATTGCCGATTGGCTGGTGCGGCTCACCAGTACCTACCGCAATTGGGGCTTTGGGCTGTGTTTCCTCTACCTGCGTAATGTCAAAGGGTTCAGGTGGACTCACAAGCGCGTCTACCGCATTTACCGGGAACTGGAGCTCAATCTCCGCATCAAGCCCAAGAAGCGACTGCTGCGGCAGCTGCCGCAGCCCCTGACGGTACCGCTGACGCTCAACGAGGTCTGATCGATGGATTTCATGCACGACCAGCTCTGTGACGGCCGCAGCTTTCGGTTGTTCAACGTGTTGGATGACTACAACCGGGAAGGGCTCGGTATCGAAGTGGATCTATCGCTGCCGTCTGCAAGGGTTATCCGCAGCTTGGAGCAGATCATCGAATGGCGCGGCACACCGAAGGTCCTGAGGTGCGATAACGGGCTACCAACGTTTGATTTCCGGCTCGGGCAAAAAGGGACCCTTGCCGCAGCAGCGTAAAGCGAGGCGGCGGCTAAGGGAAATATCCTGGCGGCTCGTCGTTGTCCGGACGGTGGCTAACCATAGTGACAGGGGTCCGAGCGGCAGCACGGCCCTACGCGGCTTAACAGAGGCTCAGTGATCCTGACGGGCGGGCGCGACCATTATCTACGGGGTCCTTTCGGCCCTACGGCCCAGAGAGAGGCGTCCCGCCGCCAGGTACTGCGTGCTCATAGTAACCACGATATTCAGACTCCCGCTTGACCAGCGCGTGGGCAACTCTGGCCATCTTGGCGGCAATGGCGGTTATGGCTTTGCGCTTGAGGTCACCGCTGGTTGGATCGGCCCTGATATAGCGTTCGTACTTCGCTCGAAAGCTATTTTCTGTTCGCTGTATCGCCACAGTTGCCGCTAGCCAGTAGGCATAACGCAGCCGAGCATTACCTCGCTTGGACAGACGGCGCTTGCTGCACTGGCTGCCGCTCTGGGACGCCGCCAAGTCGAAGCCGCAGAACTTGAGGTACTGACGATGATGCCGAAAGCGACGCAGATCGCCGCTTTCGGCAAGAATCATCAACGCGATGATCGGACCCACGCCCGGCATGGTTTGCAGGCGCTTGAAGTCGAGGTGTTCACCGAGTTGATCATTTGCTTGGGCTTCGAGGTGCTGGCGTTGTTCAGTCAGCTCCAAGTAGCGCTTCAGCTGAAGACGAAAGGTCTCGGTCGCCAACGCATCTGCCGGAATCGGCAGCCCAATGCTCCTCGATGCCGTTTCATAGAGTTCTTCAAGGAACCGTTGCTTCTGCACTTTGCGCCCCACGACATCCCACGCGGCGGCAATGAAGGCTTCGCGATCCATTGTTGCAATAGAACTCGGCGTCGGAAACGCCAGCAAGAAGCGGCAGAACCATGCGGAGCGAGTGGTGTGCAAATAGCGCTCCATCTCAGGGAAATAAAGCGTCAGGTAGTGATTGACCAGGCTGTGCTGACAGCGGGATCGTGCCTGGACGATCTGGTGATAGG
>Ga0208330_1000937_pt1 | contig 10359 bp, 9 predicted proteins | sample DeeseametaMP1896_FD_184180 | JGI IMG/M metagenome (GOLD analysis project Ga0208330, IMG submission 184180) | Marine microbial communities from the Deep Pacific Ocean - MP1896 (SPAdes) | ecosystem: Environmental > Aquatic > Marine > Oceanic | place: East of Hawaii, North Pacific Ocean | collected...
TCTCGGTTTCAAGTTTCACTACCTGCGCCTGCCCAACGGATTCGAACTGGGCAACCCCGACCCTTGGGCCGACAACCTGGGCTGGGACGTGCACGGGTCGTTCAACGTCATCGGCGAGCGTGATCCCGACGACTACAACGAGCTGGGCAATCTCGACTCTATCGACACCACTGTCGAACTGGGCCTTGGCGTCGGCTACACCGCACCCAACTTCAGCGCCTTCGCGGATGTGCGCCGCGGTTTCGGCGGCCACGAAGGCGTGGTGGCCGAGCTGGGTGCCGACGCGATTCTGCGCCCGTCGGACCGTCTGACGCTGACGATGGGTCCGCGTCTGATGTGGGGCAACGACGAATTCAACGACACCTATTTCGGCGTGCCCGCCTCGCGCGCCACCGCCAACCTGCCCGCCTACGATGCCGACGGCGGACTGGTCAGTGCCGGCGTGGAATTCGGCGCCACCTACCAGCTGAACGACACATGGGGCCTGGAAAGCGCGCTGACCTACGACCGTCTTACCAACGATGCCGAGGACAGCCCGATCGTGCGCAACGGCTCCGAAGACCAGTGGGGCATCCGCTTCGGCGTGACCCGCGTCATCCGCCTGGGCTTCTGAACCGCGCGACCGGTTGCCCTTGTCGCCCCCGGCTTGCTAAGCAGGGGCGGCAACATCGAGGCGAGGAGCCCCTCTTGAGCGATCTGATCTGTGTCGGCGCCATCGCGGGCGCCTTCGGCGTCCAGGGCGAGGTACGGATCAAGAGCTTTACCGCCGATCCCGAGGCCATCGCCGATTACGCGCCCCTCACTTCCGAGGACGGCAGCCGCAGCTTCGACGTGCAACTGACCCGCGCCATCGCGCAGGGTTTCGCCGCGCGCCTCTCCGGCGTGCGCAGCAAGGAAGAGGCAGACGCGCTCAAGGGACTGCGGCTGTTCGCGCCGCGCGACCGCCTGCCCGCCCTGCCAGACGACGAATTCTATCATGCCGACCTGATCGGCCTCGCGGTCTTCGACACCGGCGGCAAGCAACTGGGCACGGTCAAGGCGGTTCTGAACCACGGCGCGTCCGATCTGCTCGAGGTGCAGGTGCCCGGCGCCAGCGCCACGGTGCTGGTGCCCTTCACCCTGGCGGTGGTGCCGACGGTCGACCTTGCGTCGGGCCGCATCGTCGCCGACCCGCCCGACGGCCTGTTCGAGGCATGAGCGGCCCGCGATGACGCGGCTGGTCATCCACGCGGGCTTTCACAAGACCGGCACGACGTCGGTGCAGACGCTGCTGCGCGAGAACCGGGACCTCTTGTCCGAACACCTCGCGATCTACCTGCGCCCGGATTTCGAAGAGCTGGCCGAGACCTGCCGCCGCTATTGCCTGAACCCGAAGCCGCTGCGCCTGGCCAATGTCGGACGCGCGGCGCAGGCGTTCTTTGGCACGCTGGCCGCCGACTCGCCGCGGCCGATTCTGATGTCCAGCGAAGACCTGTCGGGCCTGATGCCCGGACGCCGGGACCTTGCCACCTATGCCGCCGCGCCGCACCTGATGCGGGTGATCTGCGAAGCCGCCCGGGCGCGCTTCGGCAAGCCGCTCGACCTTACGCTGTTCTTCTCGACGCGCGAGGCCGACAGCTGGCTGCGCAGCGCCTGGTGGCAGCACCTGCGCGGCACCCGGATGACCGAGAACCTCGACAGCTACGTGCAAAGCGCCCGGGAGGCCGCGGATTTCGACACCGTCCTGCAAGCGGTGCAAAGCACCACGCGCGGGGCAGTGGTGACAGCCCTGCCCCTGGAAGAGAGCCGCGACCTGCCCCAGGGCCCGCTGACGCCGTTGCTGGAGCTGGCGGGCCTGCCGGACGCGGTGCGCGCCCGAATCGAGATGCGTCCGCCCGACAACGTCCGGCCCGACCTGGGGCTGGAGCCGGCGTTCCTGGCGTTGAACCGGTCGGGCCTGCACATGAAGGACCTCGCCGAGATCAAGGCGCGAATCCTGAAAATGACCGCGACCCGCCAACGCAGGGACAATGACCCGGACTGAGCCGGGATTGTTGCGACTCCCTCAAAACTCCCATGCCGTGCCCGGTTTTTGCCACATTCCGGCAGCAGGGTCGCCCGTGACTGAGCAAGTTGGGCTGGCCGTGAATTACCTTACGCAAAGATTTTTCCTGTCCGGGCTGGTGCTGCTGCCCGCGATCGTCTGCCTGCTGGTGCCGGATGCCCTGCGCCTGCAGGTCTTCGACGCTCTGGGCGTGGCCGGGACCCTGCTGCTGTGGAGCCTGCTGACCGCAGCGGTCATCCACGCGGCGACGCGCATGCCCGCACAGGTCGAGCGTTCTTCCTGCCAGACCGAGGCGCCGGTGCTGCTCCGCCGCGGGGTACTGGGATCTCCGGACCTCGCCCTGCCCGGCCCAAAGACGATGCGCGAGACGCTGGGCGTGGTGTTGTCCCAGGCCGACATGCCGCCGCCGCAAGACGGTCCCGAGTCCGCCGACCGCGCGCTCGGCCTTGCGCTCGGGCGGCTGATCGAGGCCTGGGACGCGCCGACCCTGCATGCGCAAAGCGACGCGCGCCTGGCCGAACTTTTCCTGTTCTACCAGCTTCTGACGCGACGCGCCGACGAGGCAGGCGCGCTGGCGCAGCTTTTCGCACGGCCCGATGTGGTGCTCGAAATCCGTGATCAGATCGCCACGATCCGCAAGCGCCGTGCGGCCTTTGACAAGCAGAACAACGCCTTTGCCGCGAACCAGACCGCCTGGGAGGAGCAGGGCGAGGTAGACCGACCCGCGGCGCTGCTGACCGCCCTGCGAGGGCTGGCCCATCCCGACATCGACCTCTGGCACAAGGTCGTGACCGAACACGATCCGCACGATGCCGCCCAGCGCGAAGCCGCGCTGTGGTGCGTCCGCCAGCCCGACTGCGACCGCGCGACGGTGGCCTGCTTCCTCGCCTATGCCGCGGCCGACGGCCTGCTTGCAGCGGCGGCACGGCGCGGCGACCGGGTCTGGCTCTCCGGGGTGCAATCCGTCGTGGATGGCTGGAACGCAGGCAGGTACACCCGGCGCGAACTCGGGCTGTCGCCCTCGGACAGCCTGAGCGCGATGGCACCGGTCTTTTCCGACGCGCTGGACCAGGTGGCCGAAGCCACGGGCAGCACGCGTTGGGCCACACCGCGGGGCGCCTTTGCCGAATACACCGGCCGCAAACCGCGCCCGCGCGATCACTGGTGTCTGCGCACCGGGCGACTCCTGCGCGCGCCGCGCCGGACCGACTACTTCGACCAGGGCGTCGCATCCGCCGCCTGACACCGGCGGCGGCTTTCCCCTTTGCCATCGGCTGCCCCGGCGGCTAGGGAAGGCCAAGCACCGCAAGCAGGCCCGACATGACCCAGACCCCGCCCCGTTCCCACGGCCGCAAGAGCATCGCCGCGACGCTGCAGCCGCGCGAGCTGATCACCCCCACGCCCGACCTCGTCGCCGCCTGGAAAGCCCAGGCGATCACGCTGTTTCCCGAGGCCTTTCCCGGCCCTCTGGGCCTGTCTCTGACCGGCAAGGCGCTGCAGGACGGGCTCTGGCAGATGGATGCGGTGTTCCTGCGTGAATTCGGCGAAGGCCGGCACCGCAACGTCGACGACACGCCGGCGGGAGGCGGCGCGGGCATGGTGCTGCGCGCCGATGTCATGGGCCGCGCGCTGGACCACGCGCGCCGGACCATGCCCGCGGCGGCGCCGATCCTCTACCTGTCGCCCCGTGGACGGCGCATCAACCAGTCGCTGGCCCGTGACCTCGCCGCCGGTCCCGGCGTCACGCTGATCTGCGGCCGGTTCGAAGGGCTCGACCAGCGGGTCATCGACCACTACGGCATCACCGAAGTGAGCCTGGGCGATTTCGTCCTGACCGGCGGAGAGATCGCCGCTCATGCGCTGCTCGACGCCACCGTGCGCCTGCTGCCGGGGGTACTGGGCAATGCCGCCTCGATCGAGGAGGAAAGCTTTGCAACCGGCCTTCTGGAACATCCTCAGTACACCAAGCCGGCCGAGTGGAACGGCCATGCCATCCCACCGGTGCTGCTGTCGGGCAACCACGGCGAAATCGACCGCTGGCGCCGGGCACAATCCGAGGCGCTGACCCGCGACCGCCGGCCCGACCTCTGGGCCGCGCACAGCGAGGCCAACAAAGGCTGACCGGCCCGGCCAGCGCTTGACTTCACCCCTCATAACAGGTGTATCGGGCCGAACCCGAGATGCCCCGAAGGAAGACCGCCATGCACGCCTACCGCAGCCACACCTGCGCCCAGCTCACCTCTGACAACGTCGGCCAGACCGTGCGCCTGTCGGGCTGGGTCAACCGCATCCGCGACCACGGCGGCATCCTCTTCATCGACCTGCGCGACCATTACGGCATCACCCAGGTGCTCTGCGACCCGGACAGCGCCGCCTTTGCCGACGTGGAAAAGGTCCGCAGCGAATGGTGCATCCGCATCGACGGCGAGGTGAAGGCCCGCGATCCCGAACTGGTGAACGCCAAGCTGCCCACCGGCGAGATCGAGGTCTTTATCCGCGACATCGAGGTGCTGGGCCCGGCCGAGGAACTGCCGCTGATCGTCTTCGGCGACCAGGAATACCCCGAGGAAACCCGCCTGCGCTACCGCTACCTCGACCTGCGACGCGAGGCTATGCAGACCAACATGAAGCTGCGCTCGGACGTGGTGGCCAGCCTGCGCAAACGCATGTGGGAAAAGGGCTTTCGCGAATACCAGACCCCGATCATCACCGCGTCTTCGCCCGAAGGCGCGCGCGACTTCCTCGTGCCCTCGCGCCTGCATCCGGGCAAGTTCTACGCGCTGCCGCAGGCGCCGCAGCAGTTCAAGCAGCTGATCATGGTCTCGGGCTACGACAAGTATTTCCAGATCGCCCCCTGCTTCCGCGACGAGGACCCGCGCGCCGACCGGTCGCCCACGGATTTCTACCAGCTCGACATGGAGATGTCCTTCGTCACCCAGCAGGACGTCTTCGACACGATCAGCCCGGTGATCGCGGGCGTGTTCGAGGAATTCGGCGGACGTCCCGTCGATGCGCCGTCGGACTGGCCGCAGATTTCCTACCGCGACGCGGCGCTCTGGTACGGCACCGACAAGCCCGACCTGCGCAACCCGATCAAGATGCAGGTGGTGAGCGAACATTTCGCAGGCTCCGGTTTCGCCATCTTCGCCAAGCTGCTGGAGCAGGAGGGCACCGAGATCCGCGCCATCCCGGCGCCCAAGGGCGGCTCGCGCAAGTTCTGCGACCGGATGAACGCCTTTGCCCAGAAAGAGGGCCTGCCGGGGATGGGCTACATCTTCTGGCGCGACCAGGGGGACGGCATGGAAGCCGCAGGCCCGCTGGCCAAGAACATCGGCCCCGAGCGCACCGAGGCGATCCGCCAGCAGCTGGGTCTTGGCGTCGGCGACGCGGCCTTCTTCCTCGGCGGCAAGCCCAAGCAGTTCGAGAGCGTCGCGGGCAAGGCCCGGACGGTCATCGGCGACGAGCTGGGCCTGACCGACAAGAACCGTTTCGCCTTTGCTTGGATCGTCGATTTCCCGATCTACGAAAAGGACGCGGAAAGCGGCGCGATCGACTTCGAACACAACCCCTTCTCCATGCCGCAGGGCGGGATGGAGGCGCTGATGGGCGACCCGCTGGACGTGAAGGGCTTCCAGTACGACCTGGCCTGCAACGGCTACGAACTGGTGTCGGGCGCGATCCGGAACCACCGGCCCGAGATCATGTTCAAGGCCTTCGAGATCGCCGGCTACGGCGCCGACGAGGTGAAGAAGCGCTTCGGCGGCATGGTCAACGCCTTCCGCTTCGGCGCGCCCCCGCACGGCGGCTGCGCCGCGGGCATCGACCGGATCGTGATGCTGCTGGCGGACGAGGCCAACATCCGCGAGGTCATCATGTTCCCGATGAACCAGCGCGCCGAGGACCTGATGATGGGCGCCCCGTCGGAGCCGACCAGCGACCAGCTGATGGAACTGCGCTTGCGGGTGATGCCGGAGGAGTAGCGAATGTTCGACCGCCTGAGGCAGGCCGGTTTCGACGTCATGGTGCGCAACCACGCCGAAGCCATCCTGTCGGTCGATTTTCGTCCGGAAACCGAGGAACTGATCGACGCGCTCTTGAGGGTGCGCATCCCGGCCGCGGAACTCATCGCCTCCGGCGGAGGCGAGGCAAAGTCCACGCAACGTCTGCGCCGCGAACTCACCCAAGCAGGTTGGCGCAAGCACAACTTCCGCATCGAAACGACCGTGGACAACGTCCCGAAAGGCGACGGCACCAGCCACGAGATCGACCATATCCGACGCTCGGATGCTGGTACACTCGCGCTCGAAATCGAATGGAACAACAAGGATCCGTTCTTTGACCGGGACTTGGAGAATTTTCAGCGTCTGCATGCGCAGTCGATCATCAGTGCCGGGGTGATCGTGACCCGCGGCGCCGCGTTGCAGGACCATATGGCACGGGTGATCGAGGATTACTTGCGCCAAGCGCAAATCGCCGACGAAGCCCCCTTGCTGCGCTTGGGAATGAAAGAGCGCACCGTACGGCAACGCCAGTCCGTCCAGCGTGCCATGGGCGCTGGGATGGATTTCCCGCAAAGCTTTTCACGGTTTTTCGTTGCCGATAAATTCGGTATGGCGACAACGCATTGGAAAAAACTCGAAGACCGTGTGCAGCGTGGCGTCGGCAACCCCTGCCCGCTGCTGCTCATCGGTCTCCCACGGGATGCGATTACACCTTATTCAGCGGCGACGCCCGAGTTGTAGGCGTAGGTTTTCCAGCTCGGCTTGTAATCCGAGTCCGCCTGATTGCCCCAGACGGTCCAGCCTTCCCGTACGCCGCGCCCGAACATTTCCAGATAGGGCCCCCAGGAACAGCTTTCGATCAGTTCGTACTGCTCGTCCGGCTTGCGGGAGTGTTCGCGCTTGCGGGTCTGGACCATATTGACCTGACGGCGGCCCGGCCCAAGCGTTCTGGCATTCTTGCCGCGCGTCCCGAACAGCAAAAGCTCGGTCACGTTGCGGAAATAGAACCCCACACCGCGACCGTCCGATCCGCCATCCTTGCGGATCTTGTGCCAGACGATGTTGGACTTGTACTCGAAGCCCCAGGCGTTCAGCACCGCCAGCCCCTCTGGCAGCAGCGCATTGGGAACCCACAGATAGCAATGCGCGCGGTCCTCGAGATGATCGGCGACCGGCAGGTCGCAGATATCGTCCAACGTCATCGTTGGATACCGCGCCAGCCGCTTGTGCTCGGGCGCGACCTTTCCGGTGCGGTTCGTAAACCGCCACGGCGGATCCGCCATCACCGTGGCAAAGCGGTCCTCGCCGAGGAATGTCGATAAATCTTGTGCGGCACTGTCGGTCATCTTCAACATATAGCTTGCCCCCAGCGCCTGTGTCATCCCGAATTTCGGAAAAGTTTAGACTTACGGCACAGAGAACACAATGCGAACATTTTCTTACCAGACCATTAATCCTGGCGCCCAATACGAAAAAGGCGCGGCGTGTCCCCGCGCCCTGTCTTTTGGGAAACCGATCAGTCCTCCAGACTGTCCTCGACCTTTTCATCCACCAGCTTGCGTTCTTCTTCCTTGCGGGCGTTGAAGCGGTCGCCGTAGCCTTCGATCTCGCTCTCGGGAATGACCTCGCGGGCACGGGCGAAGACCTCGTCTTCTTCCTCTTCGATGTGGTGCTCGTAGTCGTGGCGCAGCACCTTGAACTTCTCCAGCCAGCCGCCCGAGCTCATGTCCATCTCGTTGAGCTCTTCCATCAGGTCGTCGAGCTGCTGGTGCTCGTGCACTGAATGGCGCGCCGCGTCCTGGCCCCAGGTCTTTGAGATCAGCTTGGAGTAAAACGTCTCTTCCTCCGCCGCGGCGTGGCTCTTGACGTGATAGTAGAATTCGCGCCAGGCCTTCTTCCGGTCCTCCGACGCGCCGGAGGTGTCGGAAATCCGGTCCAGCAGCGTTCGATGGTGGTCGTGGTCGGCCTTGATGGCGCTATAAATGTCGGGCATGGGTCTCTCCTCAGATGCCAAGTCCAACGTCCGCGTCCCGCCTTCGTTCCCGCCGCTTTGCGCAAGGCTTTGCCGAGGTCCGCACTTCGTGATGTGCGGCCTCTGTGCGGCGCGGGTCAATGGGCGTATGATGAGACCAAATCCATGCGAAAGAGGCGTGCCATGGAGTTCGATCCGCAGCTTGGCGACATCCGCTTCGGATGCGGTCTGTCGCCGGTGGTCCCGCCGCCGGTCTCGGTTGCGGCGATGCTGTCTTCGCTGCAGGGGCCGGACCGCGCGGCGCGCGATTTCCCGGTCGAGCACTGGGACGATTTCCTCTCCCGTACCAAGTACAAACAGTCCCTGCGGCAGCTGCGCCGTCAGAACCGCGGCACCCCCGAAGCGGCGGAGGCCAGGAAGGCGCAGAAGGTGCTGGCGCGCCATGCCCGCGAGGCGCAGATGCACTGGCTGGGTCAACACCTGCTGCGCCGCACCTGGACCGAGACGCCGTTCCGCGAACGCCTGACCGCCTTCTGGGCGGATCATTTCACCGCCACGGGCAAGGTCGGCCTGCTGCGGCGCGCGGCAACGCCCTACGTGGAAACGGCGATAAGACCGCATGTCGCCGGACGGTTCGAGGATCTGCTGATCGCGGCGGTTCTGCATCCGGTCATGGTGCATTACCTCGATCAGGACAGTTCCGTCGGCACCAATTCGACACGCGGCCTGAAAGTGCCGCAGAAGGCCGGGGTCAACGAAAACCTCGCCCGCGAGGTGCTTGAGCTGCATACGCTGGGCGTCGGCGGTCCCTACACCCAGACCGACGTGACCGAACTGGCCGAGATTTTGACCGGCGTGACGCTGGACCAGGTCGCCGGGTTCAAATTCCGCAAGGATTGGGCAGAGCCGGGGGCCGAAACCGTGCTGGGCCGAAGCTACGGCGGCGAAGACGCGCGGCTGGCCGACGTCAAGGCCGCCCTGCGCGACCTGGCACGCCACCCGGCGACCGCCGCGCATCTATCCGCCAAGCTGGCGGTGCATTTCCTCGGCGACGCGCCCGAGCCTGGCGTGGCCGAGGCGATGGCGGCGGCCTATCGCGACAGCGGCGGCGATCTGTCCAGCGTCTATGCAGCACTGTTACAGCATCCCGCCGCCTGGACGCCCGCGCGGCGCAACGTCAAGCCCGCCTTCGATTTCGTCGCTTCAGCCTGCCGCGCGCTGGCGATCGCGCCAGAGGCGATGGCCGGCCTCGATGCCAAGGCGACAATGCGGCATGTCCAGTGGCCGCTGGCGCTGATGGGTCACATCTGGGAAAAACCCGATGGACCGGACGGGCTGCCCGAGGCGGACAACGCCTGGATCACGCCGCAGGGCGTGTCGGCACGGCTGCAATGGGCTCTGGCGGTGCCGCAAATGCTGCTGCGGGACCTGCCCGATCCGCGCGATTTCGTCGTCACGGCGCTGGGGCCGGACGCCCCGCCCAACGTCAGATTTGCCGCCGAGGCAGCGGAAAGCCGGTCCGACGGCGTCGGGCTGGTGTTGGCCTCCCCGGCCTTTCAGAGAGTGTAATCGCCATGGCCCAGAACCTGAATCGCCGCGCGTTCCTGTCCCGCTCTGCCCTTTTGGGCTGTTCGCTGGCCGCCAGCCCGCTGGTGACGCCAGTGAGCTTTGCCGCGGCCCCGGGCGACGGCCGGCTGGTGGTCATCGTCCTGCGCGGCGGCATGGACGGGCTCGACGCGCTGCGCCCCTACGGCGATCCGGGCTATGCGGCGCTGCGCAAGGGGCCGTTCGGCGTCGACAGACAGGCCGAGGTGGCGGACCTCGACGGATATTTCGCCCTTCATCCGGCGCTGGCCGGGCTGATGCCGCTCTGGTCGGCTGGGCAGTTGGCAGCGGTTCACGCGGTGTCGACCCCCTATCGCGACAAGCGCAGCCATTTCGACGGACAGGACCTGCTCGAGGCGGGCACGGCGGATTTCAGCGGCGGCCGGTCGCGCGACGGCTGGCTCAACCGGCTGCTGACGCTGCTGCCCGGCAGCGATGTGGAAACCGCCTATGCCATCGGACGCGGCAGCATGGCGATCCTCGACGGCCAAGCCCCGGTCAGCCGCTGGTCGCCGGACAGCGACCTGGCGCTCAGCCCGCAGGCGCTGACGCTCGCGCGGCTGGTGATGCAGGACGATCCGGCCTTTGCCGCGGCGATGGAGCAAGCCTTTGCGCTGGCGGATGGCGACGGCGATGCCATTGCGGTCGAAGGCGGCATGCGCGAGATGATGACGATGATGAACGACGATGCCGCTGCGGCGCGATCGGCGGCGGGTGAAATCCGGATGGCGGACTTC
>Ga0208330_1000939_pt1 | contig 10345 bp, 7 predicted proteins | sample DeeseametaMP1896_FD_184180 | JGI IMG/M metagenome (GOLD analysis project Ga0208330, IMG submission 184180) | Marine microbial communities from the Deep Pacific Ocean - MP1896 (SPAdes) | ecosystem: Environmental > Aquatic > Marine > Oceanic | place: East of Hawaii, North Pacific Ocean | collected...
CCGACAGTAATGATGAGAATCGCCCGCGACGGTCGTGGCTCCGGTACTCCGACTGACGTCCTGCTGGACTGTCTTCGAACTGTATTGCCCGGCCGGCGCGGGTCCGTATGGCGGCGCCAGCCGGGCGGACATGACTTCATAAGAGCCTGGCAAGCGCCTCATTACTGTCCTGTCTGCCCACCCGGCTGGAGCCCACCTCCATCGAGTGGAAGGCACATCCAGCATGACAGTCGAAGAAGATTCCGGGCAGGTCTATGGCGGGGTCGACACCCACGAGGATTCCATCCACGTGGCCGTGATCAGCAGCCGCGGGCACGACCTGGCCGACCAGGAGTTCCCCACAACTCCGGCGGGCTATCGAAGGGCGTTGGCGTTCATCGCCAGCCACGGTGATCCGATCGCGATCGGGATCGAAGGCACCTCCTCCTACGGTGTCGGCATCACCGCGGCCGCAGCGGCCGAGGGCCTCGTCGTCGTCGAGGTCATTCGGCCTGAACGCGCCGAGCGGCGCCGTCTGGGCAAGTCCGACCCGATCGACGCCTACCAGGCGGCCCGCGCGGCGCTGGGCAACCACCGGGTCGCTCCCGCGAAGAACCACGCGGCGATCGAAGGCATCCGTGCGTTGCACAACGCCCGCCGCTCGGCGATGAAGGCCCGTACGGCAGCGATGCGACAGATCCATGCTCAGCTGATCACCGCCCCGACGGTGATCCGGGAGAAGTACCGCGACCTGTCGAGTGAGAAGCGGCTCGTCGTGCTCGCTCGGATGCAGGTGCCGACCAACCGCACGCCGGTCGAGCGAGCAGTCCTGCTCGTCCTCAAGACGCTGGCGCAGCGCGCCAACGAGCTCCAGCGTGAGCATGAGCGACTCGGTGCCGAGCTCGATGCGCTCGTCACCGCGGCCAACCCCGGTCTGCGCGCTGCCTACGGCGTCGGCCCTGACACCGCCGCGCAGCTTCTGCTGACCGCCGGCGGCAACTCTGACCGGCTGCGTAGCGAAGCGGCGTTCGCCGCGTTGTGTGGCGTCAGTCCGATCCCGGCTTCGTCGGGCAAGACGGTCCGGCATCGGCTCTCCCGGGGTGGCGACCGCGCGGCGAACGGTGCGCTGTACCGGATCGCCCTGGTCCGGATGTCGAGCGACGCCCGCACCAAGGACTACGTCGCTCGTCAACGCGACGCGGGGTTCAGCAACAAGGAGATCCTGCGCAAGTTGAAGCGGGCCATCGCACGCGAGGTCTTCCGGCTGCTCACCACGCCCGTCGCGATTCCCGGGGTCGAGGACCTGCGCCCGCTTCGGCAGGAGAAGAACATCACGCTGACCTCGGCCGCGAACACGCTCGGCGTCTGGCCGACCACCATTAGCGAACTCGAGCGCGGCATCCGCCGCAACGACGCACTCGCGAAGAGCTACCGCGACTGGCTGCTCACCGCTTGAACCTGGATAGGACCTTGCCGCCTTGCGATGTGGACCTGGATCGTGCGCCCGTTGCCACGCGGTTGTCGGTCTGCTCGGTACGGTGCCGGTGGCATCGACCATCCACAGCCAGTCGACAGCGAAGGGAAGTGCGGATGCAGATCCTCGTGGCCGGGGGAACCAACTTCATCGGTCGCTCCATTGCGTCCAAGCTGAGTCGTCACCACTCCGTGAACGTTCTCAATAGGGGTAGTCGTGCGGTCGCCGACAGCCGCATCCGGCACCTGATCGCAGATCGAAACGAGCCCGACACCCTGCGCGACCTCTTCGCGGAAAGCGGTGCATTCGACGTCGTGGTCGATGTATCCGCAACGGAGCCGAACCACGTCCGAGGGCTCTTGGGCGGGTTGGCGGAGCACTTGCCGCGTGCGTACGTGCTGATCAGTTCAGCGGCCGTCTACACGCCTGGAGCCACCCACCCAATCGGCGAGGACTCGCGCGCTGACGGCGACCCTGTCTGGGGCGGCTACGGCGAAGACAAGGCTGCGTGTGAGGAACTCGTGCGGACTTCCGGAATTGAAGAGGTGACAATCCTTCGCCCGCCCTACGTCTACGGTCCCGAAAACAATGAGGACCGGGAGAAGTGGCTCTGGGCGCGTATGGCCGCGGGCGAGCCGATCTTCGTTCCGAGTGATGGACGCGCATTGATCCAGTTCTGTCACGTCGACCACCTCGCTAGCGTCGTACAGGAGGTCGTGGACCGAAGGACAACCCCCGGAACGTACAACGTCGGCACTGCCGCTCCTTACACGTTCAACGACTACCTCGCGCTGCTCGCCGAGGTCAGCGGGCATCCTGCCCGCCTGGTTCACATCGGCGAGGCACTCGTCGCTGCCAGGAGCTACTTCCCGTTTCGGGACATGGACCTCGTGCTCAACATGGATCGACTCACCCGCACGGGGACATCCCCCGGTCCGGACCTTCGAGCGGGACTCCAACAGACATGGGCATGGCTGACGAGGTCAGGCGTCCCGGACTACGCGCCTACCAAGCAGGAGTTGGAGTGGGTCAAGACAGTCCTTGACGGCCGATAGGAGCATCAGTTCGGCCGGAACACGAGCTCACAAGGCCACCCGCCGATCGGGGGCGAGCGTGGCCAGAGCGCATAGCTCGGGTACGCGAGTGATGACGCTCTCGGCGAGGTCGACGACGTATGTGCTGCCAGTCTCGATGATGATCTGCCACCGGCCGGTGCCGCCGCCGTCAACGCTGGCGGTCAGGGAAACGGCTCGCCTAGCTTGTCAGCCACGTCGCTCCTCGTCCGGCCGTGTGCTCTCGGGGCACGCGGCGAACGCGCGAGCGGCCGCGAGCACACTCGTGCTGGCGATGGTCGTGCCGCTCTCGCGAAGCACGCGCGCGGGGGCGAAGTCGTCGAGGTACGGGTTGCGGCCTTGGAACCATGCCTGGACGACGGTGGCGGAGTCCTTCTGGCCGAGCAGGGACGCCGCCTGATGGGCAAGGCGCAGCCGGTCGAGGACGTCCTCCGGCGGCGAGCGGGGGTCGGTCGGGTCGGCCCAAGCGCGCACGGTTTGCGTGGCTGGCGCGGAGCTCAGATATGCGACCAGCCTGGCGCCGAGGAGGTCGCACAGCTCCGCGACCAGCTCGGGAGTCGCCATGACGTCCTCGTCCGGGCTCTCACAGGCAGCTGTCGCTGATGCCTCGAGCTGCGCCTGTCTGCGACTGTGTATCGCCCGGCGGAAGGTGGCGATGGCCGTCTCGTAGGCAGTGGTGTTGAGCCGCGAGAGCGGGACGCCGTCGTGGTCGTAGGTGCGCCACATCATCCCGGTCACGAATACCCAGAGGTGGCTGGGCGGAACGGTGAAGGTCGTGCGCGGGTTGCGGCGGCTGATCCAGGCCAGGTCGGTGCCGCGAGCTGAGAGGACGATGACGTCGTCTCGCTCGTCACTGTGCTCGTGGTCGACGGGCAGGAAGTTCATGACCGCCATTGGCTCGATGCTGCGGCGCAGGAGGTCGGCGAAGTCGTTCTGGGACCGGGTGGTCGGTGCGAGGCGGTCGGTGAGGAAGCGCAGGACGGCCTCTGCCCGCTCGAGGCCGGCGAGGATGTCGTTGGGATGGGCAACGCGTGCCCAGTGCTGAAGGATCTCGACGAAGACCGCGGCCTCGTCGGTGTGGTACGCCCCGTACACCCGTTCCCGGATGGTGCCGCCGGGCTCGGGAATGCGAGCGGTGAACACGAAGTCGCCGAACGGGCCGGGCGTGGTGAAGTCGAGCGCGACGTCGACGCCGTCGGCCTGCGGGACGACGAACACAGGCTTCGTTGTCCGAGGCCCGGCGGAGCTGCCGGGGTCGTCATCGGCTGGCATGTAGGCCTCCTCTCCGCTGGTGTCTCGGCTGCGCCGTTCCCGGGCTGGTCGTGGTCTGCTCATGGTGGCTCGATCGGGTGCCCTGGTTCGGGTTCTCTACAGGCGCCGGGTCTGCGGAGAGCTGGATGGCGCGGATCTGGACGGCGATGCTGATGGCGTCCTGGTCGTCGGTGAAGCAGCGGCAGCGTTCGAGGTGCTCGTCCCTTGCCTCGCGGGCGGCGTCGTGGGTGAGGTGGACGCTGAGGAGCTCCTCGCAGTCCCACAGTCCCCAGATCTGCGTTGCTGTCTTCATGCGGTCCTCCTCTTCGCTACCGCGGTGCTCCGGATCAGTTCGGTCAGCGCGTCGGTCGCGGGTGCGTCGAGGCGGCCGGCATAGGCGCGGTAGTGGGCGCGGCCGTCACGGTCTGGCGGGTGCTGCCAGCCGGGGCTGGTGTCGATGTGTCCGTGCGCGTACTCGGTCCACAGCCAGGTGACGGCGTACTGCTGGCTGGTGGCGTGGCTGCCGGGCAGGTGGCGTCGTGCCCAGGAGCGGTACCAGCCAAGGGTCCGCGCGAGGCGTCGTACGGCGTCCTCCCGGGCGCGGTTGTCGACCGTGGGGTCGAGGTCGTTCGCCAGGCGCGTCAGGGTCGCGATGAGGTCGTTGGTCGGGGCGATCAGGTCGGCGCTACAGGCTCGGGCGGTCTTGGTTCCGAACTCTGGAGGGAGGCCGAGTGCGCCGGCGGCCTCGGCCCACGTGGGGTTGTTGAGGTGTTGCCTGGCGAGGCACAGGCTCACGAAGAGTCGGCCGGTGCGGGCGGTGACGTCGAGCATGCCGGCGACGTGGCTGTCGTAGAGGCCGGCCGGGAGGACCTGCGGGATCGCCCTCGGTGGTAGGCCGCCGCCCGCGCGATCGAGCAGGGTCGCCAGTCTCCGGCGGGTGGCGGTGGCGGCCAGGACCAGACGGCTGAGCAGCGGGGTCATGGTGGTGTGGTCGGCCAGCCAGCCGAGTTGGCCGTCGTTGGTCGTGGGCGTGAGCTCGGTCCAGAGATGCAGCCCGTCTGCCGCAGCATTGAGGCTCGCGGCGCGGAGGATCTCGTCCGCTGCGGCGAGTGCCTGTCCACGGAGCTGAATGTTCGCGGGTGGCATGAGTCCCCAGCGGGCGGCTCGCACACCGGCGCTGCGCGAGCGGTCAGCGCGGGCAGTCTCGGCCCACGGCGCAAGCTCCTCACCGCCCGGCTGGACGGCGAGGTGCAGGAGGAGCACCGCCAGGGACTTGAGTTCACGCAGGTAGTCGCCGGGATCCAGGAGGTCGCCGAGGACAGGGACGGGCCGACCTTGGAGGGCGTCGTCGATGCGGCGTTGAGCGAGAAGCACCGCGGCAGGTGCCGCCATGGTGTCGAGTTCACCGAAGGGCTGCTGGCATCCACGCCCGGGGGCTCCGCCGGGGTTCCCGCAGCGATCGGGCGCAACGTCGACGGCGCGCAGGAGTGTGCGGTGTGAGCGGAAGTGTCTTCCGCAGGTGGGGCAGTGATCGATGAGCCACAGGCGGTGTGCGCTGCAGGTGGTGACCCAGGGGTGGCGCCAACCGAGTTGCCAGATCCCGTCGTCGTCGAGGCAGCGTGGGCACAGGGCGGTGCCGTGCACTGGCGGCCAGCCGCGGGCGGCGACTCGACGCCAGCTGTTCTTGTTCGCGGGGTCGAGTCCGTCGGTGTCGATGCCGACCATGCTGGCCAAGGTGCAGCACCGCAGCGCGACTGGGTCGAGTCTGGTCAGCGCAGCAAGGTTCGCGATCAGCGGCTCTGCCGGTGCGATGGTCAGGAAGGCTGTGGGCGCGCCGGCTTCGGAGAGGCGCTGCACAAGGGCTGGATGAGGGAGCGCGTTCGCGGCTCCCAGCCGCTCGAGGTACCCGTCGAGTGCTTCGCCGGCGACGGGAGCGATGGTGACCGGCAGCGGTGCCAGGTCAGCCGGGTCAGCCAGCATCGGCATGACTCGCCGCCCGTGTGACCGTCTGTTGGGCGCCACGGGCGACGTCGTCGGCGACGGCGCCGAGGAGCTGGTGGCCGTACTCGATCAGGATGAGGCGATCCTCCCCGAGGAGCGCTTGATCGAAGGCGCGCAGGTCCCGTCTCATTCCAGCGTGGTGAGGGCTCAGGCCGAGCGTGCCCTGGGTGAGCTCCAGCCAGATCCACGCGGCGGCCAGCCTCTGGTTGCGTGGCGTACGAGGCACGGCGATGAGCGCGAGCGTCGAGGTCGGGACAGAGTGCAGAGTCGTCAGGACGGCGCGGCGGTAGCGGTAGTCGGCGATGCCAGCGCGCGCGAGCCGGTCGACTTCACGCGCCAGGATCCGCAGTCCAGCGGCGGTGTTGCTGAGGTGGTGGACGTAGGTCGCGGTCATGGGCTGCTTGCGCAGGTCGCCGTACCGCTCCTCCAACTGGGCGGCCGTGGGACGTGCTCCGGTGGCTGCGTGGATGGCTTCACGGCGCAGGGCCCGTGCGATGCCGTGGCCGAGGTCTTCGCCGGCCGCGTCGGCGTCCAGGGCTCTGTGCCGGGGGTGGAGGTAGTCGGGGATCGCCGCCTCCGTGATCCCCGAGCCGCGGAGCCGGTCGTGGAGCCGGTCGTGGAGCACCTGGCGAACTGTCGCGCAGTCGTCCTCCGGGGCTGGGGTCTCACCGAGATGGGTCAGCGTGCGTTCGCCGATCAGGTCGCGGGTTGCCTGGACGGTCCGGCTGGCCGGCCAGGCGTGTTCCGCGAACCCGGCGATCCAGGCGGGGGCCTGCCACGAACCGGCCGGTTGGACACCTGTGGTGGCGGGGCCGGTGGCGAGGTGAACGTGGAGACGCAGGAGGCGCAGCAACCGCAGGCGGCGATCGGTGAACCCGAGGTTTGGTGCTTGCATTGATCGCAGGAAGGCGTCCTGCATCTGAAGCGCGTGAGCCGCTCTGTCGGCAGTCACGCCGTCGTCGAGAACCGATCGGCAGCTCGGGCAGTGGCTGACCCAGACCAATCCGCTCCACAGGCTGCCGATTCCGCATGCAGAGCAGATGGATGTGTCGGAGCGGCGCAGCTCGATGCTCGCCGGCTTTCGGCCGTGCCGCCCAGCGAGGCGATGGTGGAGGGTGTGGGTGCGAAGTCGTCGCGTCGGCACTCCCAGGGTGTGAGCCAAGGGGCCGATCTGACGATCGGTGAGGCGGCCGCTGACCCCGTACGGATGGAGGGTGTGGACCGGGATGCCGGTGGTCGTGCTGAGGCGGCGCAGCATCGAGGCGATCGACTCGTCCGGGTAGGGGTCGATGCTGACCGGGAGCGGCGGCGTCATCGGGATGCCCTCCTGGTCGCGGCTCGCCTGGCGGTCTTGGATCGGATGGCGTCGATCTGTGCGTCCTGTGCTCGCTGACTCACCCAGATCGGGTCGAGGATGGCTCGTTCGAGCGGCGCACCGGCCTCGATCGCGGCGGCGGTTGCGTCGATCAGCAGGCGTGTGGTGTCACCGACGTACCCCTGGGTGCGGCGCCACAGGTAACCGGCCAGACGGGACGAGAACAGGCCGGCCTTCTCGTTGGGTAGGTAGGGGAGGAGCAGGTCCTCGCAGTTCTTCAGGAATCGTTGCCATTGCGCGCGTCCCGTTGCCGTGTCGACTTCGTAGGGGGCGAGGGTGTGCTCGGAGAGCCGCCCGCGGATCTGGGGGTCGCTGAGCACGTCACCGCCGGTCAGTTCGGCGCCGACGAGCATCAGGACGCCCCCGACCTCGCCGAGCTCGGTGTTGAGGTGCTTGACCGCGTTCAAGGTGGCGCGACCGGTGACCGAGGTGGTGCGGAGCATGTGGGCGTCGTCGAGGATGACGAGACGGACACCGTGCGTCTGGAGTGCCTTGACGGCGCGCAGCGCGAGGGTCCTCTCCACACCGCTGGCCGGGTAGCCGACGAAGGAGAGGATCTGTGTGTAGAGGTCCTTGCTGCGCGACTCCGAGAGGAGGGTGAGGTAGCAGACCGGGACCAGGTCGGCGGTGACGCCGGGCTTCGGCGTCCATCGGGGCCTGGTCGATCGGGTCGCGTTCGCCCAGGTTCGGTAGCGGTCCTGTGCCCAGCTCTTGATGAGCGTCGACTTGCCGGCGGTGTACGGCGCCGAGAGGGCCAGGATGGTGCGGGCGCCGGGCGGCTCGAGGAGCGCGGACTCCAGCGCGCGGTCGATCGCGGTGGCGGTGGCGTTGTGCACGGGCGAGGAAACACGCTGCGCCCGCAGAGCAGCGCGCACCGCGTCGGCGTACGTGCTCCTGCCCAGGGGGCTCATGGCGTCCAGGTCGGCGGCTGTGACGGGCTGCGGCGCAACGACCGTGGCCGCGGTTGCTTGGTGGTGCCACATCTCGGCGTCCATCAGTCGCCAACCTCGTCGTAGTCCGGCCACTCGGCGTCAAGGTCGAACCCGTCGTCGGTCTCCGCTCGGCACGGCCGGAGCGGCGTGACCACGCCGTCCTGATCGCCGTCGAACATCGCTGCCGCCTCGGCTGCTTCGGCGTGGTCACGTTGGGCCTGCTCCCATCGCAGTCGGGCGGCGTACCCCTTGGCACGTGCTTCCGCCGTCTCCTCCGCCGAGGTCAACTGGCCGAGCTCGGTGATGATCTGCCGCCACGTGGACTTGCGGTTGATCGCGGTGTTGCCGCCGCGTTCGGCGATCCGCGCCAGGGCCCGCTCGTGCATCCAGTCGCCCATCGGCATGTCCAGCAGGTGGCGGGCCTTCCAGCCGACCTCGTGGATACGCCCGGTGTCGGGGTGGCGGAACCAGATCCGGGAGACGTCGCGCGGGTCGTAGTGGAACGGCGCCTTGCGGGAGTCAGCCTGGAACGTGCCTTTGCGGACATCACGGAAGTCAGCCAGCACCGGGGCGTCGTAGACGAGGTTCTTGTACTCCACGCCCGCGTGGCCGATGGTGAGCCAGCGGATCGGGAGGAACTGGTAGATCAGATCCGGATGCTGCGGCACGTGGAGACGTCCGGTGACCTCGTGCATCGCGTCCCACATCTCCAGCGGCGTCAGCCGCGCCGATGGAGCACCCGGCAATACGAGCCCTTCGTGCCAGGATCGGTGGTAGTCGAGAGCGACGAACCGACGCAGGTGCCGCTCCAGTTCGCCAGCCGTCAGCAGCTTCTCGCCGGTAGCGTCGACCCTGCGGCCGCGCTCGGCGACGTTGCGGCCCTTGTAGCCCGGTAGTTGCTGGTAGGCGCGCTGCAGAGTCTCGTGCCAGCGCTCAACATGCGGGTTGTCCGTGGGCTTCGAGCCGCGGGAGAGCATCAGGTCGATCCCGAAGTCACGCAGCAGAGCGACGAAGTGCTCGGACAGGAAGACCGATCCGTGGTCGCAGCGGATCGATGATGGCCGAACACCGGGCTTGTGATGCACACCCTGAAGACTCTGGCCGGGCGGAATGATCCGCTTCGGTGAACGATGCACAGCGACCTCGGACAGGTCCAGCGACTCGGGCACGCCGCACCAGCGCCAGTCGTCGACCGAAGTGCCGTCGACCAGCATCGACATCGGTCGCATGACGTCGTACAGGAGCAGCCCTGCTTCGAGGGCGTTGCCTGATCGGGGGGTGACCCGGAGACCGACCACGACCCGGGTGGCCACGCTGATCGCCGTCAGGATTTCGACGCTGACTGGCCTCTCGCGGAGCTCGTCCCACACCAGTACATCTGCGCGGGTGGCATCGATCGCGAGGTGGCTTGGATGCATGGCGGGAAAACTGGTGTGAGCCGACGCCTTGCGGCGCAGGTGGCGCGAACGTTGCGCACGTGTGTTCCTTCCCAGTGCACGTTGCCGCTCGAAGAGGTACTCCTGGAACAGCCGCTGCGGGAGGACGACGTCGCTGAGGCCCTCGGCCTTCATCTGGAGACGGATGTCCGCCTCGATGGTGGTGGTGTTGACCTTCGAGATGTCGCCGTCGAACCGGGCAAGCACGTCGTCCGCGATCCGCCGAACACGCTCATCGATAGCGGCGAAGCCGCGTGCACTCTTGACCGCCCGTTTGTCCACCAGCCCGCGAAGACCGTCGGTCTGCCAGGACCTGATCCAGTTGTTGACGGTCTTCGGGCTGACGGTCGCCGCGGCCAACTCGCCGTCCTGGACACGACGCAGGACGTTGCGGTCGACGCTCTGCTCGTACGAGAGCTGCCGCGCCATCTCGACACATCGACTGTGGATGCTCATCTCGGAGTCACCAAAGGGCGGGTGCGGTTCGCCTGGTTGGGCGAGGCGTGCCGATCCCCACCGGTAGCCCGTGAGGACCTCGAGGACCACTTCGAGCCGATCCAGCGCGTTGCGGCGAACGGCGTTGGGGAGGCCGGACCACCAGGGTTGGAGCGCAGTGAGGGTCGCGTCCGCGCGCCCGTCTTGAATGGCAATCGCGGAGATCTCGTCGTACGCGAGGTCTTGGCGTTCGCCCGCGCTGCCCTCGACGCTCACAGTGTGGCGGCGGAGGGCAGTGACCACGAGGTAGCCGTCGGTCGACAGCAGCTTTGCGCCGATTTCCAAGGTCGTCATTGACGTCGATCGGGCTTTCACGACGTCACCGACGA
>Ga0208330_1000941_pt1 | contig 10335 bp, 6 predicted proteins | sample DeeseametaMP1896_FD_184180 | JGI IMG/M metagenome (GOLD analysis project Ga0208330, IMG submission 184180) | Marine microbial communities from the Deep Pacific Ocean - MP1896 (SPAdes) | ecosystem: Environmental > Aquatic > Marine > Oceanic | place: East of Hawaii, North Pacific Ocean | collected...
GATGCCCGAACCGCCGCCATCGCGGAAGGTGTTGCCCTTGACGACCGGGTCGGCGCCCTCTTTCAGCTCCAGGCCTGCCAGCGAGTTGCCGAAGATCGTATTGCCTTCCAGCATCGCGCGGCCCGCCTCGAACATGAAGATACCGCCCTGGGCACCGTCGCGGATGGTGTTGTTGCGGATAGTGGCGCCATCATTGGCACGGATCGCAAGAACGGCCAGACCCTTGGAGGTCATGTCGTTGTTCTCGATGATGACCGAACCGGCCGCCACGTGGAAGTTGAAGAACTTGCCGCCGTCCTGGTGGATCGAGATGTTCGAGACCAGGCCGGATTCCGCGGTCCAGCGGATCGCGTTGTCGTCGGCCACCTTCAGGACGATATCACGCTTGTTGCCGACACCGACGATTTCCAGCGGCTTCGACACGTCGATGCCACGGGTATAGGTGCCCGGGTAGACCTCGATGCGCGTGCCCGGCTCTGCCGCCGCAACGGCTGCGGCCAGGTCGGAATAGTTGCCGCCCGAGGGTTTCACCGTCAGGACCGGCCCACCGTGCTCAACCGGCTTCTTGGTGGTGTCCACCGTCCGGTCGGGGATCGAGCATTCACGCTCGATGATGCGCTGCGCCATCGGGGCAAAGGTGTGGTCGCCGCATTCCGAGGCATAGACCTCGTAGCCGGCACAACCCAGGATCTTGGCCTCGGCCCACATGGCCGAGCAGGCCTGCGCATGCGCACGGTTCGGATCGACGACGACCTTCTTGTCCTTGTCCGGATCGGGGTCGATAGTCCGGTCCGCCGTCGCCTTGAGCACGCGGCTTTGCGGCAGGATGCGGGTCATCGGGATCGCCATGTTGAAGCCGGTGCGGCTGTCGCCCGCGTGGTGCAGGCCGATCACGGCATGGTCGCTGAGACGAATGACCGGCGAGCCGGAGTTGCCACCCAGCGTGTCACAGCTGTGCATCAGCTTGCCTTCAGCTGAGATTGCGGGAATCGCGGCGGCACAGCCTTCGCGGCTGATATGCTGGGCCTGGCCCTGCGGGTGACCGATGATCCAGAGGAATTCGCTGTCCTGCGGATCTTCATTGGCAAGCTTCAGCATGCCATATTTGGTCGAGGGGTTCCCGAAAACGCGCAGCACCGTGTAGTCCAGCTCGCGGCTGGTTTCGATGATCTGCGGGCTGACGGTATAGCGGTCGACGCCTTCCGAGCTGCCGGGCTTGATAAAGCCCGCCACGAACTGCGCGGCCTGAACGCCACTGTCCTTGCCGGTCGGATCGCCGTCCATGCCGGGAATGCAGTGGTGGTTGGTTAGGATGTGCTGATCGTCGACGATGAAGGCGGTACAAAAACCCGTCTTGCCGTTCTTGAACAGCATGTCCAGGCGCCCGATCGGGCGGCCCAGCTTGATGATCGGGCTGTTCTCACCGTATTTGATGATCGGCTCGTTCTGGTAGTCGCCGAAGGCCTGTTCGAAGACCAGACCGTCACCGCCCGCCGATTGGCGTGGCTGGATGACGATTTTGCCAAAGTCGGAGGGATCGAATTCGGCAGGAGCCTGTTGCGCACTGGCCGGGCCGAATGCGACCGCCGCCCCTGCACAAAGTGCGAGTGCTGACATGAGTTGACGCATGATAATGTCCCCGTTGGAAAGAATACTGTTTGAAACTACTTTGCCTGCTGCCCTGCCGCCAAGTAAAGAATTCCTTGCCTCCAAGCACCCTAATTTGATTGCGCCCTTGCGGCATCGCGCGACGCACGCCAGCGTATGGTGATCAGGCGGACCTGCCACAAGGTCTTGTCCGGCTTCTTTGCCTCCTGCGCGTTGCCGGAAATGCGCCGTATGTTGGCTTCCCACGCCCGGCGCGCGCCGCGAGTGCGTCGTCACCGCGACGATGCGAACCGCCATTTCCTCGATCTTTAGGATATCGTCGAGGTATTCGCTGGCCATTCTCGCGGCCACATTGGCACTCCGCAAAAGCTCCGGCACCCGGGCCAGTAGCTCTTGCCGGTCGGCCCCGATCGCCAAGACCGGGCCGCCCGAGCGTCCGGCAAACCAATGGTGCTTGGTCAGCAGATGATGCTGATCCACGACCAAGGCGGTGCGACAGCCGGTCAGGCTATCCTTGAACGGAACATCGGGACGGCCCAGGCGCCGCCGTGGCTGCTGACCGTGTCTTCTTGTGGTCGCCGACGGCCTGTTTGCGCAAGCCACCCGTGCCGGTGGACTGGCGCCGGGTGGCTACGATCCGTCCGATCCGCTCGGGGTCAAACTGAACCGGCTGCGCCCTCGCGGGCGTGCAGAACATCGGCACAGCGTTGGTGCGGATGGATTGACAGGAATGGGCCGGACCGCCGATGCGGTCCAGCCTCAATAGGCGGTCAGCGCGCTGCCGCCTGCAAAAGCCGTTCCAGCGCGCCGCGCGTGGTGGGGCCAAAAGCACCGTCGACCTGCCCGGCGCCCAGGTATCCACGCCGCACAAGGTCGCGCTGGATTTCACGCGTGGTGGCATTGGGCAGCTTGTGCAGTTGGCTGATCGGGTGCCCATAGCCATCGGCGATGGACTCGACCAGGTATTCCGCCGCCTTGGCGTGATCGGTGCGCACCGCGCGGCCCAGGCTGTAGTAGACCCCAAGTGAGAACTTGCCCTGCGGCAGGCCCGCTGCCGCCGTCTCGCGGTAGATCGCCAGCGCCCGGTCATAGTCCTTCCGCACGCCAAGGCCGCTGTTGTAGGCCACACCCAGAGAGTAGCGCGCGGGCGTGAACCCGGACATGCGGCGGTTCTGCAGGATCGGAATTGCCTCGCCATAGCGTTTCTTGGTGATCATCGCCCGGGCATAGCCATAGTGCACCGCAGGATCGTCGCTGACCTTGCGCGCGGCGCTGCAGGCCAGCTCGGCCGCATTGGCGTCGAAATCATCCCGCGACACGCCAGCGATCCCTTCGACCGCGAACATCGGCATCGAGACCTCAAGGCAGCGGACCACGATCGGCGGGCGGGCTGCGGCGCTTTCGGCTTTCGCACGAAGCGCGGCGACGCGCGTCGCGATCTCGGTTTGCTGTGTTCGGCCATAGGACATCCGGTCAGAGATCAGGTCCACCCAGGACAGGGCCCCCTCGACGCTGGCCTCGATCTCCAGCACGGCGATGTTCACTTCGCTCTGGGTGCCCGCGCGGCGCAGGTCCGCGAGGCTGGCGTCAATCCGTTCCTGGAAATCTGCTATTCCGTTGGCACGAGCCTTGACGCGCAGGGCATCGCCTCTGAGACCGCGCGCCAGCGCGTCCCAAAGCCGCGTGGCTTCGGCTGCGGCTTCTCCGTTTTCAGAGCGGGTTGCATCGGCCAGCCGACGGATCTCCAGCAACAGCTCTTCGTGGGCCTTGCGCAGGGCCTGCGCCTCTTCAGCGGCGCTGATGACCTTGGCCCGCGCTTCCACGCCGGTTCGGGTCGCCCGGTCGATAGCGCGCCGCAGGCTCGAGGATCGCTGATCATTGACCGCATCCTTCAGCATCGCCACGGCGCGCAACTCACCGTCCTTGAACAGGGTTTCGGCCTCGCTCTTGCGGGACGAGACAAAAGCCAGCCGCTCGCGGCTGGACTCTGCCAGCGTGGCCATGCGTTTCAGGGCGGATTCGATCTCGGCCTCGGTGGTGGCGCCTCTCAATACCTCCAGCTCCCGGTCGATCGCGCTGAGCAGCGTCGGCATCGCGCGGGCGCGCTCTTGCGCCTCGGTGAGCGGGGTCCGCAACCGCTGCGTGATCCGATCCCAAAGCGCCGAAACCTCGGTGCTGCCCGGATCGAAAGAGGATTCGGCATCCCCGGCCCGGGCGCGGGCCCGGTTGACCGTGCCTTCAAGGCTGAGCACTGCACGCTCGGCGGCGCTGACCTCGCGCGAGATCTCGGCCCGCTGCAGTTCGGCGGTGCGCAAGGCTTCGTCGATGCGGGCCGTCAACTCCTCGGCCTTGGGTGTGTCGACCGGGTCAGGGTCCGTGCCATTGGCCACCTTGCAGGACCGGTCCGCCAATCCCTCCGCCAGAGGCGCAAGCGGGTGTTCCGCGCATTGGGCCAGGAAGGTCTTGTAGCCGAGGCAGCCATGCTGTTCCGCCGCGGTCCAGAGCACCTCACAGGCGCCCTGCCCCTTGGGCGGCTCTGGCGGACGTGCCGGAGCCGCCGCCTTGAGGATCGTGCTTTCCTTGAGAATGCGGGTCATCGGGATGCCGAAGTTGAACCCGGTGCGATTGTCGCCCGCATGGTGCAGCGCCACCACCTGCCGGTCGGAGATCCGGAACACCGGTGAACCAGAGTTGCCCCCCAGCGTGTCGCAGGTATGCACCACCTTGCCCTCGGTCGAGACCGGCGGATCGCCCGCGGCACAGCCTTCGCGGCTGATATGCTGGGCCTGCCCCTGGGGGTGACCGATGATCCAGAGGAATTCCGACGGCTCGGGATTGGCATCGGCCAGTTCGACCTTGCCATAGCGCGCTGACGGGTCGCCAAAGACGCGCAGGACCGAATAGTCCAGCGCCTCGCTGGTCTCCAGCGGCTCCAGCGCCACCTGGAATTTCTCGGCCTTGTCAGGATGGGCCGCATCGACATACCCCGCCACGAACTGCGCCGCCTGAACACCCACGTCGCCAATGCCCGGGATACAGTGGTTGTTGGTGACAAGGTGCTGGGTGTCGACGATGAAGGCGGTGCAATAGCCGGTCTTGCCGTTCTTGTAGAGCACGTCGAGCCGCCCCACCGGACGACCCAGCCGGCGCGCGATGCTCTTTTCGCCATAAGAGATGACGGGTTCGTTCTGGTAATCGCCAAAGGCCTGCTCCAGCACGAAACCCGTGCCCGCGGACTGGCGTTTTGCTACGACGATCTTGCCGAAATCCGACGGGTCGAACTCCACCGGCTGCGCCGCAAGGGGGGCGGCCAGAAGAACGGACAGAAATAGGCTCGGGACGGAAGGACGCATTGCGGGGCCTCGTCGAAAAAGGAATGCGCTCAGGTTACGCCCCGTCACCCCATTCCGCCAAGTCCGGAATCTCTGGCCCTAGTCCGGGCGGGCGAGGATCTCTCTCAAGGTCTTGCGGATCACCCTGGTGCGTTCGCCCTTGCTTGTGCCTTTCTGGACCTGTTTGCCTTTGGAACGAATGACCCAGCCCAGGCTGGGATCAAACCATTCGGTGTAGCTTGTGTCCAAGTTGTCTGTTTCAAAGGTGTATTCGATCTCCCAGACCAACCGCCGCCCCGAGTCCGATGTGGCATAGATTTCGCAGCATCGCTGCAAGAGGGTCATGTGATAGATGGCCTCCGGTTCGGGATCCGTGTCCCAGTCCCAGTTTTCGGTCCATGTCATCCGCTTGCCGTTGCGCATCGGGTAGAACGGACCGCCCGTCTCTTCCGTGATTTCCACTTTCGAGGCGGCGGGGTCATTCAGGATTTCTGCGGCGGTCAAGCCCTTGCCCGGCACCAGGACACTCGAAGAATAGTCCGCACCGACGTATTTGAACCCGTCGCGTTGCACAAAGCCCTGGCATTTGCTGTTTCCCTCTTCGCACCACAAGTAGGCCACATGCCCCTCTGGTGCGGGCAGAAAGTGATAGGTGATATCATGGGCGTTCACATCATCCACATCATCCTCGATTAAATTCGTGATGCGCTCGCGGAATAGAAGCTGCAGCGCTGCCAGCGGGCCGGGATCGGGTTCTGTCAGGGTGTCGGACAAGGCTTTCATCGCCGCTTCGCGCTGCTTTTTCGCGTCTGTCGCCAGAGGTTCCAGCCGGTCTTTCTCTGTCTTGTAAAGCTGGAACTTCGCAAGCAACTCCGCCGCCGACTCGCGTGCGGCGGCCTCTGTGCCTTCGCGAATGCTGGCAAGGTCACCGCGGACCCGCGCCAGGATCCTCTTGTCCTCAAGGTCACGCGCCGCGTAGATCGCCTCGACCTTGGCATGGATATCCAGGATCTTCGCCACATGAGGCGCGACGGCCTCGCGGGCGGGCGCGGCAAGGGGGTTTCCCTCCATCGCCTCGGCAAAGATCTCGGTCAGGATTTTCGCGTTGATCGCGTCGGCCCGGGCCCAGCCGGTATCGTCAAGCACCTCTTCGATCTCGCGGGCCGTCTGTTTTGCCCAGTCCTCGAGCGCATCGCGCGACAGGCTGTCCAGATCGACGATTTCCTCTGCCGGATCATCGGGCTCCGGCGCATCGGGCTCGACCGGCAGAGCATCGTCGCGCGCGGTCTCTTCGGCTGGCGGTTTGGCCACTGCGGGCGCGTCGGGTGCCTTGGCTTTCGGCACGGCGGCAAGGCGGCGGGCATCCTCTGCCGCCTCCAGCTCGCAGACCCGTTCCGCGTGGCGCGATACCATCGCCGCCAGCGGATGCGCCTCGCAGGTTTCAAGGAAGGTCTCGTAGCCGGCGCAGCCATAATCCGGCGCGGCCTCCAGCATCGCTTCGCAACGGGTATCGACTTGCGGCGCCTGCGGCCCCGCTGCCGCCGCCTTCAGCACGGCGCTTTTCGCCAGGATGCGCGTCATCGGGATGGCAAAATTGTAGCCCGTCCGATTGTCGCCCGCATGATGCAGCGCCACGACCTTGCGGTCGGTGATGCGAAAGACCGGCGAGCCGGAATTGCCGCCCAGCGTGTCACAGCTGTGCACCAGCTTGCCCTCGGACGAAACGGCAGGATCGTCGGCGGCACAGCCCTCTCGGCTGATATGCTGCGCCTGCCCTTGCGGATGGCCGATGATCCAGAGCAGTTCCGCATCCTCGGGCGCCTCTGCCGCAAGCTCGACCGTGCCAAAGCGCGCCGAGGGATCGCCAAAGACGCGCAGTACGGAATAATCCAACGGCACACTGGTCTCGACTGGCCTGGTCGAGACCTGGAATTTCTCCGCCCCACGCGCCTGCGCCCCGTCCACGAAACCGGCGACGAACTGCGCGGCCTCGACCCCAAGGCCCCCGATCCCGGGGATGCAGTGGTTGTTAGTCAGGATATGTTGCGCATCCACGATGAAAGCGGTGCAGACCCCGGTCTTGCCGTTGTCATACAGGACATCCAGCCGCCCCACGGGCCGGCCCAGGCGACGCGGCAGGCTGTTTTCGCCATAGGTCAGGATCGGCTCGTTCTGGTAATCGCCAAAGGCCTGTTCAAAGGTAAGACCACCGGTGGATTGTTTCGGCGCCAGGATGACCTTGCCGAAATCGGCGGGATCGAATTCGACCGGCTGGGCCACGACGGGCGCGGCGCAGAGCAGGGAAAATACAAGGGCACAGCGTCGGATCACGGGGGCCTCGCTTTGATTGAGGTTCCCCATAGGCTAGGCCGACACGGGTCAAAGACCAAGGGTGGGTTTTCCACCACCCCGTTGCATACCTAAGGGCGGCAACCGCCGCCCGGCCCCGGCTGACAGGTCTTGAGCTGTTCCCGCGCGATCCGGGCGATGCGCGGGCTGGCCTCGATGATCCGCGCGATGGGCACCGCCACGGCGTCGCCCTCGGGCCCGTTTCCCGACCGATGCAGCGCGGCCATCGTGAGGGGCCGCGAGATATCGAAAAGCGGCGCGCCAGAGGTTCCCGGCAGGCTGTCGCAGCCGTGGCCCAGCAGGCCGTCTTCGGTCATGGCAGGGTCTGTCGCGGCGCAGTCGCGGCGCGCAATCCGCAACGGTCCCGCCACCGGATGGGCAATCATCCACAATGGCTGTTCGGCAAGCACCGAGCGGCTTGCGAACCGGACGGTGCCATACCGCAGCGACGGGGCGCCAAAGACCTGCAACAGCGCATAGCCCGTCTTGCTATCGACCTCGATCGGAGTGTGATCGACGGTGTAGGCCTGCGCAGACGAAGGCATGTCACCATCGTCATAGCCCATCACCAGCGTCATCGACACGATATTTCCCCCGGCAGGCAGGCAGAGATCGGAGGTCAGGACCAGATCCTCATCCACGATGACGGCGGTGCAGTGGCGCACCTTGTTGCCATTGCTGGAATAGAGCACGTCCAGCCGCCCGACGGGCGAGGCGGCAAGGCGCATCGGACTGTTGCGGGAAAAGACCGACAGCGGCTCGTTCATGTTCCGGGTGCCGGCCGCGCCGACCCTGACCGACCTCACCGGAACCGGCTGGACCACGCGGCCAAAGGCCATGGGGTCGCCTTCGAACGGTTCCGCCTGGGTCATGGAGGTCAGAAACGCAAGGCCCAGGGAAGTCGCGATGGCAGTGAAAGAATAACTTTTGAACATCCAGACCTTAGAAAACAATTTGGAGAGGGCTTTGGCAAGCGTCCGGCAGAGCTCACGCCTTCGGACAGCTCCAGCCCTCGTATCGCCAACGCCACCCGGCCAGGGCATTTTCCAACTCTTCGGTATGAGAGTCGAAATCCGTGCCCGCGACCGCGCGCTCCTCGGCAAAGGAAAACCCGCCATCATCGATTTCGCTGAGATCGAACCCCTTGATGGCCAGGAAATCCTGTACCACCGTGGCGTTGATGTCGCCCGCCGGGCTGGGCGTGGCGCGATGCACCACGCGCCGCGCCCCGCTGCCGTCGTCGCCCCGCGCCGCAAGCTCTGCCCTCTGCGCGTCGTTGCGCGCCTGATTGGGGGCCTTACGCTTGCGGAACAGGCCGAACATCAGTTGATGAGCTTGGGCTTTGCCATATGGGTCGCGGATTTCGGCATCACGCCCAGCCGGCGCGCCACCTCGGTATAGGCATCGGCCAGGTTGCCCAGGTCGTGACGGAACACGTCCTTGTCCAGCTTCTGACCGGATTCGATGTCCCAGAGGCGGCAGCTGTCGGGCGAGATTTCATCGGCCACGATCAGGCGCTGGTAATCGCCGTCGTAGACCCGGCCGACCTCGATCTTGAAATCCACCAGGCGGATGCCGACACCGTACATCAGGCCCGACAGGTAATCGTTGACCCGCAGCGCAAGCGCCACGATATCGTCCATGTCCTGCTGGCTGGCCCAACCGAAGGCGGCGATATGCTCCTCGGTTACCAGCGGATCGCCCAGCTTGTCGTCCTTGTAGCAGTATTCGACGATGGGGCGCGGCAAGGCCGTTCCCTCTTCGATGCCAAGACGCTTGGACATCGACCCGGCGGCATAGTTGCGCACGATGATTTCCAGCGGCACGATCTCGCAGGCGCGGACCAGTTGTTCGCGCATGTTCAGCCGCTTGATGAAGTGGGTCGGGACCCCGATGCCGTTCAGCCCGACCATAAAGAACTCGGACAGGCGGTTGTTCAGGACCCCCTTGCCTTCGATCACGTCCTTCTTCTCGGCGTTGAAAGCGGTGGCGTCGTCCTTGAAGTATTGCACGATGGTGCCCGGCTCGGGGCCTTCGTACAGGATCTTCGCCTTGCCTTCGTAGATTTTCTTGCGCCGTGCCATCGGGGCCCTTTCCAAACGGATAGACCGCGCATGGAGAATCCCGGCGCGGTGGCGTTTTCCATAGTACAGAGCCCGTGATGCTGCAAGCCGGGCGCGGGCTGCGGCGCTACTGCCCCTTGCACCGGACGCCCCAGAGCGGCATATCCCAAGGGAAAGTTACGTTGCCGAGGGAGCCGCGCTCATGACCACCTTCAACGATCGCGAAAACGCGTTCGAGAACAAGTACGCCCACGACGAGGAAATGAAGTTCAAGGCCGAGGCCCGCGCCAACAAGCTTCTGGGCCTCTGGGCGGCGGAACTGCTGGGCAAGACCGGCTCTGATGCCGATGCCTATGCCGTCGAGGTCATCAAGGCCGATTTCGAAGAAGCCGGTCACGAGGACGTGGTGCGCAAGGTCGCGGGCGACCTGGGCGAAAAGGCGACGGCGGATGAGATCCGTTCCAAGCGCGCCGCGCTGCTGGTCATGGCCAAGGACCAGATCATGAAAGAGGCCTGAGGCCGTCTTTCACCGGACAAGAAAAGGCCAGCCGCTCTCCGGCTGGCCTTTTTCTTGCGGAATCCCGTTTATTGCAGCGATCAAAGGGCCGTCAACGCTGTTACGCCGCAGCTTGACCATCGAGCCGCGCCTTTAGTGCGGGCGGCAACAAACGTCTGGTGCTGATGCGTGGGAAAGGCAACTCCGCGATAGCGCGTTCCTGACCATAAAGTTCAATGTATTCGGCGAAATTGTCAAAGGACCGCCGACCGATGTAGTCGATATATGTTTCGACCTGTGCGCCATTGGCGAGGATGACGTCGTGGTTCTCGGTCTCGATATGGTAGTAGGTCGCGCGCTCAGGCGCCGGATCGAATGTGATGCTCGCCCCGTTCACCAAAGCGCCAGCGTTGACCGCCAGCCCGTCGATAATGAGCGCATGTTCGGGTGTCAGAACCAGATCGGTATGCGGCAGGCCATCGCCGAG
>Ga0208330_1000942_pt1 | contig 10328 bp, 8 predicted proteins | sample DeeseametaMP1896_FD_184180 | JGI IMG/M metagenome (GOLD analysis project Ga0208330, IMG submission 184180) | Marine microbial communities from the Deep Pacific Ocean - MP1896 (SPAdes) | ecosystem: Environmental > Aquatic > Marine > Oceanic | place: East of Hawaii, North Pacific Ocean | collected...
AGCTGGCGCTGCGGCAGTCTGCTTGCCAGCAGCATGAATTCCAACCTCAGGCTGCCGCTGAGTGCGGTGACGAATTACACCACTCCGTGGGACACGACCGAACAATGCGCGAGCGACACCAACCAGGGGCTCGATGTTGGCCATGCGCACGATGCCGAAGCTCACATGCTTTCCGCTGTGCGGGCATACCTCGGCATGATCCTGATGCAGCCGAACGCAGGCATCGCGAAGCGGTTCGGCAAACTCGGCGCACTGCTGTTGATCGGGCACCTTCATGCCGATAGTTAATGGCAGCAGTTCTCCACGCCGCAGAGGCTCGGCGATGGACAGTTCCTTCGTCCGCCGCTGGACAAACGTGGTGTGCTGTTCAGTGAACATCGTGGCATCAGGGCAGTGCGCCCGCTGCACGCTGAATTCGTCGACCCACAGGCAGGGGACTTGGACGGCCCGTTCCGCCTGTTCGCTACCCAAACCACGATTGCGCGCGTAGTGCAGGCGGCCGGCGTGATAGGCCATGAACATCCCTTCGACCAGCGCAGGCGGCAGTGTTGCGGACGACAAGACAACCCGCGTCCCCAACAGGCCGGCCCAATGGACCAGCCGCGTCAGCGCCGGAAGGTCGTCGAGGTCGTAGTCATCCAATTCATCCAACACCAGGTCGCTGCTCATCAGCCGCAGCATCGGTGCGATCTGGCGACCGGCCCGCAGCGACTCGGTGGCGGGCGCAATGTGGTCCACCGTGCAGACCACCACCGGTGCCGAGATCAGCTTGCGGATGTTGGCGTCCTGCATCGCACGTGAAAGCAACGGGTGATCAGCAGTATTGCCTTCGAACAGGACGTGGCTGTCCTCATCGATCAGTGCTTGCACGGATGCGGAGCCGTGACTCTCTGCCCGCTGCTCGTAGTACTCGAACAACGAACGGCTCCCCGAACCACCGACCAGAATCGCCAGTTCGTCCTCGCCAAGTCGCAAGTCCTCGCGGTAGCTGCGCCCAGTTTGCAAGGTCAGGGTGCGCAAGCCCAGCGCATAGGTCGCTCGAAAACCTTGCTGGGGATCGGCCAGCGCGTTGAGCATCCGAAGGTTGGCGAGGGTCTTGCCGCAACCGGTGGACGCCATGTTGACGATGAACGCACCCTGTTCCACTGAGGCTTGCCGCAACGAGACTGCAGCATCGGTGGCCTTGTCCTGCCAGGCGAACTTGCCCGAACCACTGCGCTTGCGCAGGCCGCGGTGTCGCGCCAGACGCGGTAGGTCCCGCTCGAAGCCCGGCAACGCGTAGGCGATCTGGCCGACGTCCCGCGCCACGCCGAGCAGATGCTCGTCCAACGCCTGCTTGAGATTTCCTTCGGGTCCGGTATTGGCGAACAACGATGAATCGCCGTCGCCCTCAACACGCTGTGACGCGTCTGCAGGAAGGGCAGAATAGTGGTGATCCGCCAGCATCAGGCTGAGGCGGGCGAGATGCATCACGTAGGGGTTCTCAAGCCACGGTGCCGATCGACGCTCCCGCAACGTCAGCAATTGTCGTGCGAGCCTTGCGGCCTGAGCACGCCATTTCGGCCGGACAACCGGCAGTTGATCCGCCATGGTCCAGTAACTCTCCACGTGCTTACGATCGGCGGACTGATAACGCTCATTCCACGTGTGATCCACCAGCGACAGTGGCTGCTCCAACCAAAGCACATTGAAGTCCGCGCGCTGCTCCTGCGGGATGGTCGGAAGCCGGTGATGTGTGACAACTAGCCAGGCAACGGCGGCCGCGAGCGGAGGCAGCTGGTCAAATGGCCGAGCGACATCCTCGTCCAGCCCATCCCGCTGATAACGCTTGGGTGCAGTCCAAAGCGCTTCGTCGTCAGCGCTCGGGTCCGCCAAACGTTGCAACCAGGAAGCATCGTCGCAATCACCGACAAACGCCTGAAACAGGCGGAGTGAAACCCATTCGTGGCGATAGAGGTTGCGTTCCTGCAACTCGCCACGTAACCGCTGCTGAAACGCGACGCTGGCTTTGCCCAGGTCGTGCAGCAGCGCAGCGAGTTGTGCTAGCAGACGGATATCCTGTGCAGTGTGCCAGTCGTTCTCACTGGCCCGGCGCAGAACATCACGCTGTGTTCTGTTGGTCGGAACCGCACCTTCCGCATTGAATCGGCCTGCGTTGCCGACGACCCAGAGCAATTCACTGTGATCTCGTCCGCGTATCCAGTGGCAGGCAACCGCAGTGTTCTTGCGCGCCGTCTTGCGCAGCAACCGTCGCAGCGTATCGAGGCCGGCCTGGGTAATCGGTGTTTGCCAGGTGCGATCTCCGCGCCGTTCGGCGAACTGATCGAGGATGCGGCGGGTTTCCGTCAGTGCGCGTTTGTCGCATTGCGAAACGAGCAGCACGTTCATGTCGAGCTGCCCACTTCCACCGCGACAGATTTGAGCGTGTCGATCATGAAGTCTAGCGACTCGGTCTGCGTCAGCGTTTCGATGCAGGCCTGACGAAACGCCTGCTCCTCGTCACCTCGCACTGCGCAAACAAACGCCTGCGGCAGGATGACCGCATCCTTGATCAGGTCTGCAACGTCGAACACAAGCCCGCCACGACGGGTCTTGCCGTGTAACACCGCCAAGCCATGCGGAAGACCGAGCACCCAGGTGGCGGTTGCGGCCAACCCATAGGCGAGGTAATTGCCGTGATCCAGAAACCGATTGGCCGGGTCGACACCGCCACCGCGTTTCGCACGGGTGAATGCGCCATAACCCGACGCACGTGCGGCAGTCTTGAACAGCTCCTTAGTGAGTCTCGCTTCTGCGGTCAGCAGCGCCTGCGTATCTGGCGCGGACGACACATCGGACTCTGCGCGTCGTAGAAGATTGTCGAGCTGATCCTGTGACACCGAGAAACCGGAATCGGTCAGGGCTCTGCTGCGTCGCCAATGATCAGCGATTCGCTGCAGGCGCGCCTGCTGAAAGCGTCGCGCCGCATCCAGCCTCCCTTGCTCATCAAACCAGAATCGGACCCAGGCCTGCAGATACTCGGTGGGCCTGTATTCACTTTGAGGCGACAGCCAGGCGACTTCAAGATCCACCTCGTTGGCACTGAACAGCGGCGTGCCACCCCCGCCACAAAAGCCAACCAGCACGCCGGCCTTGGCCAATTCCCGCATGGCCGCCTGGGTAATCGACGTGCCTGTTCCCAGCAGGACGGTCGTCGTGTTCGCGATCGGAATGTTCCAATAGTGGGATTCACGCCCCGCCTCGGTGACGTACTCCACTCGGCCACCATTGACCAGCACCCTGCACCGTTCCAGGTAATAAAGGTTTGCCCGCTTCGAGTGCAGAATGCTCTTGAGAGACGATGGCGTGAATTCGTTCATCAGCTATCCACAGAGCAACTGACGCTCAGAATCATCCTGTGGCGTACGAGATCTCGCACCTCCCATCGGGCTTGGGAATAGCCGTCATAAACCGATGTGCTTCGGCATACCGCAAACACCGCGTTTCGGACGTTCCCCCCTATCACCGCCACATTCCCCATTTCGCAGATACCCCATCTCCGCGCTTCGCCGAATTGCGTCGGCCAAGCTCACCTAGGGAATACGGATTGCGCCGCACAATCCGGACATCGCTAGGTCGGCGCGACGATTGAGAACCAAGCATCACTACCCCCAAGGAAAGCTCAGCAGCAGCATGCCCCGCCAACTGGTCAAAACGCGTCCACTGAAAATTCAATCAGTGCTTGCGGCTATCACTTTTCTATTCCGGGCTTGGTGGCTGCAGGTGTTCGAGGCGCCGCATGCCGCTCCATCTCCTCCAGCGCGGCAACGATTCGGTCCAAAGGCAGCGCGGCCCAGCGCCGCATCTGCTCGAGCCGAGCGCCTTCGAAGGTGGCGAGGGACCAGTCAATGTCGTCATCGGGCGCAGTCATGCGTCTGGCCCCAGCAAGCGCAGGTTGTCGATGTCGGCCAGGTCCTGAACCCGCCCCGCGCTCTGCTTCATGCGGATCAGCGTGTCGCGGGCGACTATGGGGATATCCAGTGTTTCACCAAATCGCTTGCGGGGTGCGCGGTCGTATTCGGCGTCGAAGTCGAAGGGTTCGGTCACGAACACATCGATAGGCGTTTCTCGGTGAGCGTCGCTCCACAATTGGAACACCTGCATGTGCTTGTCGCGGACCCACTGCTCTCTGGTCGCGGCATCGGCGAACTGCGCGGGCTTGACCGGCAAAAGCGGGCGGTATCCGAGCGGCTCCAACACCCGAAACGCATGCAGCACGTTGTCCCGATCCAGCTGGATGACGATGTCAATATCCTTGGTGTAGCGGGCGTAGCCATGTGCATTGACGGCGAGGCCACCGACGATCAAATAGCGCACCCCGGCTTGTTCCAGTGCCGTCAGCACCATCTCGACGCTGTTCAACTTCATCGCTTATTCCGCTGCTGGTGCATGTCCACGTTTGGTTCGCTCTGGGTCGTTGCCATCGTTATACAGCGCAGCGGCGGCCTTCAACCGCTCCGCCACCGCCTCTCGCAGTTTTTCCGGACCTTCCACAAGCACATCGGGTCCGTAGCGGCAGATGTCCAATGCCAGTTCTTCGCTGTGGTGATAGGGAAACCGCAGCCGGTAGCGGCCGTCGGCCAGTCGCTCGCCCTGTTGCTGGGGGTGCCATTGTTCATCGGCGATCCATTGGGCGCGGCGAGCGGTGAACAGGAGGCTGGCTTCGTGGGTGGGTTCGCCCGCGAAGATGCCGAAGCTGGTCGTCAGTGCGGCGTCGAGGCGCTGCTTCGGCACGTCGAACGAGGGTTCGTCGGTTGTTTGCGTCGTCTCGATCCGGTCAAGCGAAAAGGTGCGTAAGGCGTTCTTCGTGTGGCACCAGGCATCCAGATACCAGTTTTCGCGATAGTGGGTCAGGCGCTGGGGGGACACGGTGCGGGTCGACACCACGCCGTCGCCGCGCGAGCGGTAGCGAAGGAGAATTTGCTGACGACGCGCCAACGCGTCCGCAACCGCACCAAAACAGCTTCCGGCAGGCCGGCCGGCCATCTGGACGATGCGTATGCGATGCTCCCAGTTCGGCAGTCCGATACCTCGCCGGCTCAGCAACTGGTCAATGCGTTTGGCGATCGGCGCCAGGTACTCATCCAGTAATCCCGGCTGGGCACGCTGAAGCAGTGTTTGCACGCCTACGAGGGCGACGAGTTCATCTTCGTTGAACCAAAGCCCCGGTAGTTCGAACATGGGCTCGCTGGGGTGCTGGTCGTAAAAGTATCCGGTGGGACTAAAGCAGATCGGCGCATGGAGTTCATCCTGCATCCACTTGGCCGTGCGATGCACGGTACGGACCGAGCAACCGCCCATGGCCTCGGCCAGCCTGGCCTTGGTCACCGGCCGCCGCCGGGAGGATAACTCCCGGTGCAGGATGTATACGCGGTCGAGCTTGTCCATCCCGTCCTCCATCGCGTTCAATCTTCGATAGAACCCTATCCTGCACCAGCCTTCAGACTGGCGTCAGCCGTACCGTACGACGGCTATCCGTCGTCACACGCCACGAGATGCCGACGCCTTGACCGCGACTTCACAACCCACGCCCGCCCGACGGTCGGCAATCTGACCCGCCCATCGACGTGATTGCACTGCGAATCAGTCACTTGCAGGGGATGGGAATCAGCATGTCTTGTCACAGGACTGTCACTTGCCTATACCCGTTGGAAGTCGATTCACCCAGGAATCGACAAGGAGAAAACGATGGCGATGTGGCTACATGAACTCAGCGTCGGAGACTGGTTCCAGGTCGGAAACAACTCACCGTTTGAAATTGTCGCAATCGATCTTCGCGCCGAGACTGTCGAGGTGCAGTATTTCGATGGCACCGTGGCCGAGATCGATTTCGATAGCTGGATAGAGCTCGCGGCAACGCCTGCGGCGCCCCCGGAAGACTGGAGCGGCGCGGTGGACATGGAGCGCGATGTCTATCTCGACGTGGCTCGACCGTCCCACTGGGACAATCCGCTGGATCACGTCGAACTCTGAGATTCGCGGTGCGTTGCACCACCCGGCAGGGACTCGACGCCCACGGTCATAACGGAATTTTTGCAGGCTCGTGAGGTCTGAATAGACTCTTCACGCGAGCCGCTCGACCAACTGGTCACGCCGCGCTCCTCGACTGACGCCGGACACGGATGACCGACAAGCTGATTCGCGACGCCCTGATTCTGTGGGCGACGATTGACCCGATTGGCACGCTTGCCATCTTCGCCTCCATCACCGGGGGGCTCACCGAAGCCGCCCGCCGCCGAACCGCGCTCAAGGCGGTGCTTTACGCTGGCGGCATTCTGGTGGGTGCGGTAATCATCGGTCAGGTACTGCTAACCGCCATGGGCATTCGCCTGGTGTCCCTGCAGGTGGCTGGCGGCATCATCCTGTTTCTGTTCGGCCTGAAGATGGTGTTCGGCACGCCGCTGATGCAAGGCTCAACCCAGGGCGAGCCGGGCCACGATATTGCGGTGTTCCCTTTGGCGGTGCCGTCCATCGCCACCCCCGGCGCGCTCATGGCCGTGATCATTCTCACAGATAACCACGTCTACCCGATTCAGGTTCAGCTGGCGACCACCGGTGTCATGCTGCTGGTGCTGTTGGCGACGTTTTTGTTCATGCTCGCCGCCGGACGCATCATCGCGGTCATCGGCCAGAACGGCTCGGCGATTCTGGTCCGGGTGATGGGCATGCTGCTCGCCGCGCTGTCGATCGAGTTGGTGATGGAGGCGCTGAACATTTTCGACCTGCTGAACACGAGCACCAACTAGCGCCACCCGGTCAGCGGCGTCATAGCGCCGTCACATGCCGGTCTACAATCGAGGGGCCCATCGGGGGCCATTTCGATACGGGAGACCGCAATGCCAGTGAATCCGATTCCGGACGGCTACCACAGCGTCACGCCTTATCTGTTCATTTCCGGCGCAGCCGACGCCATCGCCTTCTACGAGAAGGCCTTCGATGCCACCGAACTGTTCCGCCTACCCTCGCCGGACGGCAAGGTCATGCATGCGGAGATCAGGATCGGTAATTCGCACGTCATGCTCGCCGACGCGATGGAAGAGTTCGATGTCAAAAGCCCCTCAACGCTGGGCGGCACCACCGGTAGCCTGATGATTTATGTCGATGACGCCGACGCGCTGTTCCAACAGGCGATCAATGCCGGTGCCACCGAAGCCAAGCCGATGGAAGATCAGTTCTGGGGCGACCGAATGGGCGCGCTCATCGACCCGTTCGGCCACCAGTGGAGCATCGCGACCCACGTGGAAGACGTCGCCGAGGACGAGATGGCGAAGCGCTTCGAGGCGATGATGAAGGAGATGGGGCCAGGTTGCTGACGCCAGTTCACTCATCCATAGGTTGCGGGGCGTCTCCATCGTCACCGGTGGCGTCCCCATCCTCGCCAGCCGCCGATTGATCGCAGAGCTTCGCCAGCAACGCGGCGGCGCCCAATGCGCCCAACGTGGCCGCACCGAGTGCGCCGCTGCTTCCCGTTGGCGGGTTGCGATCATCCGGCGTGCCCGGATCAGGGTTGACGAAATCGGTGTTCCTAAACGGCCCGGTGATCTCGAAAATCTCGCCTCGAACCTCTTCGCCGGTGGCCTCGTTCACCGTATGCCGCTTGCCCTGGCTAGCGAAGTAGAGCCGGGTTCCGGAGGCATCGAATCCGGGGCCGGCGATCTCGGAGTGCGGTACCGGGTAGCGCATGAACGGCGCAACCTTGCGATCATCGGTGATGATCACCAACTCCATATTGCCGCCATCTTCAGCGACGAATAGGTCGTGGCTCTGGGCGTGGACGACCATGTTATCCACCCCACGCAACGGTGCGTCATCCCCGATTTCGTTGGCGTCGTAGATGATGTCCACGCGCTCGGCGATTGTGTCGTAGGCCCAGACACGGTTTGAGCCTTTGCAGGTGAAATAGACGAGGCCGCTGTCGTACCAGCAACCCTCACCGCCATCGAACACGGCGGCGGTGGGTACTTGATACCGGCATTCGATCGGCAGCCCCAGTGGATTGAGGATCGGCCGCCAGACGACCTGCCCCGGCTCAGTTTCGGTCACTTCACCGAGAATGCCGGTGGGGTCAAAATCATCGAAATCCACGCCGGCCTGAGCGAAGGCATCACGAATCGCCTCGCCATAGGGCACGCGGATCGGCGGGTTGTCGCCGACCACGGCAACCTCCAGCACGCCCAATGCCAGATTGGGTCGATCATCGTCCGGCCAGATTGTGGGGCGGAACCGATAAAACGCGCCGTCGCCCTGATCCTCTGTCAGATAAATCGCCTTGCCTACGGGATCGACAGCCGCCGCCTCATGGCTGAACTGCCCCATCGCCGCCAGGCGGATCGGCTGGTTCAGCCCGGTCGGATCACATTCGTAGACGAAGCCGAAGAAATTCTCCTCGCAGGATAGCCATGTGCCCCACGGGGTCAGCCCGCCGGCGCAATTGTTGTTCGTGCCCTGCAGCACGGGATACGCATCAACCACATTGCCGTCGGCGTCGAAACGAACGGCGCCGACGCCGCCCTGCTCACCGCACATCTCAGAGCCGGGGTCGTCCTGGCACTCGTCCGCGATGATGGGAATTTCAGAGTTGCTGACGTAAATCCACCCGCCGTCGTCCTGCGGAATCACCGCGCCGCCATCCGATGCGCGATGCCAGAGGTAGCTGGATTCCCCGCCGTCGGCGAGTTTCACCGGGGAGTAGGCCTCGGCAATCTTGCGCGAGGTGAAACCCGGCGGCAGGAATAGTCCGTTTTCATCCGGACCGATGAGCTCGCCGTAGGGGCTGGCGCCCGGCACGGCAGGCGCGGCATAGGCGCGCTTCCAGAAATCGCGGCCAAGTGAAAACGAACCGGCTACGGCCAAACCGGCCTGGATGAATTGGCGACGTTTCATGAATCGATATGGGCCTGAAATTTCGGCGCAAGAGTCTGGCAGCATTGCGTGATAGGCCGATGACACCGCATGCACGCCGCCTTGCCGCTCACCCGCCGAACGGCGACCGCTGGTCGCACTGGGCTGACATGCGTGGGCTACCATTCCCTCTAAGCACGTGACAACGCGTATCGAGCAGAACAGCGCCCTATCCGGAGACACCGATGAGAAACCGACTATTCGCCTGTGCGATGTTCATTGCCCCCTGCGTCGCAGCGGCCGGGCTACTGGATTCGGTCAAGGAGACCGTGGCGCCCTCCAAGCCCAAGCCGGCCCAGACTGCGCCGCAGAACGCGCGCATCTTGCAGCATCCTGACGCCATCGCCGGCCGCTACATCGTGGTCCTGAACAAGCCGAGCCAGTCGGGCCTAACCCGGCTCACCAGCTTGGTGAAGCAGCTCGCTGCTCGCCACGGTGGACAACCGGACCTGCTGTTCTCCAACGTTCTGTACGGCTTCGCGGGTCAGTTCACCGAGGCACAGGCGCGGGCTTTGGCCGCGGACCGGTTGGTCCGATTTGTTGAGCAAGATGGCTTCGTCAAGCCGTTCGCCACGCAATCCGGCGCCACCTGGGGGCTGGACCGCATCGATCAGGCTACGCTGCCGCTGGACGGGGACTACGCGTACGAGCAAACCGGAGCGACCGTCCATGCGTACATTATCGACACCGGCATTTTGTCCACGCACCGTGAGTTCGATGGGCGCATGGGCGCTGGTTTTTCGGTCATCGCCAACGGCGGCGAATCCGGCGGCGGGCTGCCGCTGATCAACGAGCTGTCAGGGGCTCTGGGCGGGATTTTTGGCGGCGGTAGCAAGGGCTCGGACGACCCGAGCGCCGAAGACTGCAACGGCCACGGCACCCATGTCGCCGGCACGGTGGGTGGGGCGACCTACGGGGTTGCCAAGGCCGTGACCCTGCACCCGATTCGGGTGTTGGACTGCAACGGCAGCGGCTCGACATCCGGCGTAATCAAGGGTGTCGATTGGGTTAGCGAGCAGCACATCCGGCCCGCCGTCGCCAATCTGAGCCTGGGAGGCGGAGCCAGCCAGGCACTGGACGAAGCGGTCGAAGAGGCATCCGCACTCGGCATTACGATGGTGCTTGCCGCGGGCAATGAGAATGCCGACGCCTGCCAGACCTCACCCGCCCGTGTCGGTGACGCCCTGACCGTCGGCGCCAGCGACAAGACAGACCGCCGCGCGGACTTCTCCAACTGGGGCGACTGTGTAAACCTGTTCGCACCGGGCCACAACATCACCAGCGCCTGGCACACCGGCATCGCGACCACACAAACCATCAGCGGAACATCGATGGCCGCGCCGCATGTCGCCGGCGTGGCCGCGCTGGTGCTGGAAGCGCATCCCGAT
>Ga0208330_1000944_pt1 | contig 10273 bp, 11 predicted proteins | sample DeeseametaMP1896_FD_184180 | JGI IMG/M metagenome (GOLD analysis project Ga0208330, IMG submission 184180) | Marine microbial communities from the Deep Pacific Ocean - MP1896 (SPAdes) | ecosystem: Environmental > Aquatic > Marine > Oceanic | place: East of Hawaii, North Pacific Ocean | collected...
GGACTACCTGAACCAGCTCGAGTTGTTCCGCAGCGACGCCGCCAAGGATGCGCGCCGCCGGATCGGCCAGCCGGTGATCGAGATTCACAACACCGCGTAAGCATAGGCGGCGCCGGTGACGCCGGCGCCGCGTTACGGCATGCTGCGCAGCCCATGGCGACCCGCTTGAAACGATGAGCGACCCAAGCAGACCTACCGATCCCGACCCCACGTGGGGTACAGCGACTCTGGGCGTGCGTGCGGGCGAGATGCGCTCGGAGTTTGGTGAGCATTCGGCCGCGATTCACGCCACCTCCAGTTTTGTGTTCGACAGCGCCGAGGCGGCAGCCCGCCGGTTTTCTGGTGACGAGCCGGGCCTGATCTACTCGCGGTTCACCAACCCCACGGTGCAGGGTTTCGAGCGCAAGCTGGCGGCCATGGAAGGGGGCGATACCGCGGTCGCGACGGCCTCCGGCATGAGCGCGATTCTGGCGCTGTTGCTGGCGACATTGCGCACGGGCGATCACCTGGTCGCGGCGCAGGGCTTGTTTGGCTCCACCACGGGGCTGCTGAACAACATCATCGGTCGCTTCGGAGTGGAGACCAGCTATGTTGCCCCGGCCGACACCGATGGCTGGCGGGCGGCCGTGCGCCCGAACACGCGGCTGTTTCTGGCCGAGAGTCCAACCAACCCGTTGTGTGAACTCACCGATATTCCGGCGCTGGCGGCGATTGCCCGCGATGTCGGCGTGCTGCTGGCCATCGACAATTGCTTTTGCACACCAGCACTGCAAAAGCCGCTGGACCTGGGTGCGCATCTGGTGCTGCATTCGGCGACCAAGTTTCTCGACGGCCAGGGCCGTGCCGTGGGTGGCGCAGTGGTTGGCGATGCCAAGATCGTCGGCGAAGACGTGTTCAGCGTATTGCGCACGGCGGGTCCCTGCATGAGCCCGTTCAATGCATGGATCTTCCTGAAGGGGCTGGAAACCCTTGCGGTTCGGATGCAGGCACATTGCGAGCGCGCCGAGCGCCTGGCCGCTTGGCTGGATGCGCATCCAGCCGTGGAGCGTGTGTACTACACCGGGTTGCCCGACCATCCCCAGCATGCCCTGGCCAATGCCCAGCAATCGGCGCATGGCGCGATCGTCGCCTTTGATCTGCGGGGCGGTCAGGCGGCGGCGTTCAGGCTGATCAATGCGACGCGGCTGTTCTCCATCACCGCCAATCTCGGAGACACGCGGAGCACGATCACGCATCCGCCAACGACCACGCATTACCGTATCGGCCCCGAATTGCGCGCCAAGGCGGGCATCAACGACGGGCTGGTGCGGCTCTCGGTGGGGCTGGAAGATTCGGACGACCTGATCAAAGATCTAGACCGCGGTTTGCGATGAGCAGGGCCAGCCGGGTGCTGGCGGCGTATCTGGCGTCCGCACCCGCGGATAAGTGCCGGCTTGTGCTGGCGCTGCAAACCGCCGGAGTCGACGACGTGCAGACGACGATGCCCGCACAGCCGGGCCGGCCGGCTGCCCCGCAGCTGCTCCATCCGTCCAAGGTGCGTAAGCGCAAGCTCGGGTCTGCAGCGGGTCGGGCTGCCCTGGTCCACGCCGTCGCCCACATCGAGTTCAATGCGATCAATCTGGCCCTGGATGCCGTGCTGCGATTTGCCGGCATGCCCGCCGAGTACTACGACGACTGGCTGAGTGTGGCGCAGGACGAGGCGCGACATTTCATGCGGCTGGCCGGGCGGTTGGCCGAACTGGGCGTCGCTTATGGCGACCTGCCTGCGCACAACGGGCTATGGGAGATGGCGGAAAAGACCGCTGGCGATGCCATGCACCGCATGGCGCTGGTTCCGCGCGTGCTGGAAGCCCGCGGACTGGATGTGACGCCGGGCATGATCGAGCGGCTGCTGGATGCCGGTGACGATGCCACCGTCGAGCACCTGCGGGTGATTCTCGCCGAGGAGGAACGCCACGTCGAAATCGGTTCCCGCTGGTTTCGCTATCTTTGTGACCGCCAGGGCGTCGACGCCGCCGCGACATTTCCGCGCCTGCTGGACCACTACGGCGTGGCCGCTGCGCGCGGGCCGATCAATCGACCTGCGCGTCTGCGTGCGGGGTTCACCGATCAGGAACTCGATGCGATACGCGCCTAGCGCATGGTCTGACCGGCTTGGCCTGGGGCGCGAACATGGATTGCCGAGCCGGATCGGGGCGCCTGCATAGCGCGTCTGATCTCCATGGCCTAGTTCGTTAGCGCAGTGGTCGGCGAGTCTTCGATGGCGGACAGGGGCACGACAGGCAATGCGACGGACGACGGTTGCAGGGTGGTGCTGTCGATACGCAGCACACCAACCAGCTGATCCAGCAAATCCGTGACGGGCGGCAGGCCATGCGGAAAATCGCTGGCGCCGATGGCCACGCGCAGGCTGTGGCCTTGCTTGATCACGAAACTGGACGGAAAGACTTCGATCTGTGCCAGTACCGCTTCGCCTGGTGTCAGCGGCGCGACTGAATCCTCGGTAAACGGGTGCCATGGCTGGATCGATTGGCCGTCCAGCGTACGCGACTTGCTGACGTCGACCTCGCGCAGCGACAGCGTGAGCGTGCCGTTGGTGATCTCCGTGGAGGTTCCGCCGGGGCTTACATCGGTGATGCGTACGGCGAGGCTGCCGTCCGTGCCGGCGACGGAGGCAACCCATAGATCGGCCTGGATCGGGCCGTTGACGTAATAGTCCTCGGTCATCGGTGCCGTCGTGTACGTCACCGCGCCGAGCAGCGGAATCTCATTGAGATTGTTCTGACCCTGGAAGCAGGGCAGCGGCACCAGTTCCAGCACGCCGGCGGTCCACTGCGACGAGCTGATTGAGCAAATTCCCTGCACCGGGTATTGCGCGGTGTAGTTGGGGGCTTCTTCCAGCGTCGGCAAATCGGCGGTTAGGGTCTGGTCGCCGCGCAGATACCAGCGTTCCAGGCGGGCTTCGGGGTGCGGCCAGTCGGTGGCGCGCAGGTACCGTTCTTCGCCGTACGCATATTGCGTGACGTTGGGGACGGTCTCGGCGTCGTTATCCATATCGCGCAGATACTTGTCGAACCAGAGCAGGGCGATGTGGTTGATGTCGGGCACGCCGTCGGCAGGCAGGCCAGCGCCGGATGAGGCATCCAGATGGGTCCAGGGGCCGATCAGCAGCTTGCTGGTCGCGTTGCGCTTGATCACGTCGTAGAGCATGGGCTCGCCACGCTGGAAGAGGTCGTGAAGTCCGCCGATGACAAAGGTGGGCACCTGAATCCGGTCCGCGACTTCGATGGGTGAGCGCGTCCGCCAGAACGCGCTGTCGTAGTTCTGCCCGCCCGTCCCCAGGACGGATTGGGCGATGATCGGCAGGTCGTAACTCAGGGTGCCAATCAAATGATCGGTGAGCGTGGACAGCGCTTCCGGCGATGGGTGAGCGGGAATCAGCCCCAGCCCCGTGACCAGACCAATCCAGAGAGGGATGAAGCCGACGTTGACCTGCCCACCCGCGAACACGATGTCGCGGTAGGCATCACCCATCGGCACGATAGCGAAGATCGCCTCGTGGGCCGGGTGCTGCCAGGCACCGGTGTAGATCTGGGTGATTCCCATGAACGATGGACCCCAGGTGCCGATCCGGCCATTGCTCCATGGCTGTTCGACGATCCAGTCGAGCACTTCCTTGTAGTCCAGCTGCTCGCGTTCGCTGAAGATCTCCCAGGTGCCTTGTGACGTTCCGGTACCGCGCACATCCACCGTTACATGAGCGTAGCCGTGTTCGACCAGAAAGGCATTGAACGCGAACCCTTCGACATAACCACTGGCGCTCTTGTTGTAGCCGGTCTGGGTCAGGATGACCGGGAGCGCGGAGGAGGCCGCATTGCCGTCGGCATCGGCCGGCAGCATCACCTGTGCGGACAGTTTTACCCCGTCGCTCATGGTGATGTATTCGGCCGGCAGCCGGGTGGTGTTCTCGAATTCGGGCTGCCGCTGGTAATCGAACCATTCGGCCGAGACAGCAGGATTGTCGCTGCCACCCGTCGGGGCGGACGCCGCGTCATCGCCACCGGAACATCCGGTTAATGCGGCTGCGAACAGGGCGAACGGAATGCTGGCGAACCAGCCTGAGCGGATTGCGGTCATGTCTGCCTCCAGTGTTGGATCGACGCGCTTTGGCGTCTGCCCGATCGAGCGCCGGGCTGTTAGCGCATCAGCATGCAATAGATTGCATCATCACGGCATTGGCCGAGAAGCAGCGATCACCCTCAGAAAATACCAAGGACCGGCTAGTGGCGCCGCCGGCTGCTTGTTCAGGTGGCCGCCGGTGCCTCAATCGGCAGCGAGCGGATGGTGCCGTCTGCCGCCAGCGTAATCACCGAGCCACCGGTCTCGACGCTCCAGTCTTCCAGCACATAGCGTTCAAGCACCTGCTTTCTGCGGCCGATACGGTGAATCGCCGGCCGGTGCGTATGCCCATGGAAGATTCGCTGCACCTGTTCGGTTCGGGCGGCTGCATACAGCGCTTTGGCATCGACATCGGTGATGTTCAGCGCCTTCATGGGCGTGCCACCACGGCTGCGCTTGCGCAGGCGGTCGGCGATGCGTTCGCGCCAGCGTTGGGGCATGCCGTAATAGGCACGTTGCACGGCGACGCTGCGCACGATGCTGCGATACGTCTGATAACCGCGATCCTGCGTGCAGAAGCGGTCGCCATGTGTGAGTAGCGTGGGCACGCCGGCCAGTTCCCCGACCCAGGGATCGCTCAGCAGCGTGACGCCGGTGGCCTCCGCGAACACCCGGCCGAGCAGAAAATCCCGATTGCCGTGCATCACGTAAATTGTCACACCAGCCTGGGTTGCGGCGGCGATGGCGTCCACGGCCTCGGCATGTTCAGGCATGGACAAATCATCGCCGAGCCACACGTTGAACAGATCGCCAAGAATGTAAATCGCGTCCGCGTCTCTCGCCGGACCGGCGAGGTATTCGACAAAGCGCCGGGTGAGTCCGTCACCCGGCGCCAGATGCAGGTCAGAGAGTAGGTGGATCACTCAGGCTCGACGATGCGCACCGATTCGATCACGACCAGCGGTTGCGGAACGTCCGAGCGGAACGGTCCCTGTGCGCCGGTGGGCAGCTCGGCAATCTTGTCGACCACGTCCATGCCCTCGACCACCTTGCCGAACACCGTGTAGCCGTAGCCGAACGAGGTTTCGCTGCGGAAATCCAGACGACCGTTGTCGCCGTGGTTGATGAAGAACTGTGCCGTGGCCGAATGCGGGTCGTTCGTCCGCGCCATGGCGACAGAGCCACGGACGTTCGAAAGGCCGTTGTTGGCTTCGTTCTTGATCGGGTCACGCGTGTCTTTGCGCTGCAGCGATTCGGTGTAACCGCCGCCCTGGACCATGAAACCCTCGATGACCCGGTGGAACACCGTGCCGTCGAAGTAGCCGTCGTTCGCGTATTCAACAAAGTTGGCCACGGAGACAGGCGCCTTGTCGGCATTGAGTTCCAGCACGATCGGGCCTTCGGAGGTCTGCATGTCCACGCGGACCATGTCGGCGGTGGCAACGGCGGAAGTGGTCATCAGTAAGAGTCCAGTCAGTAGTGTTTTGCGAGTCAACATGTAGGTCCATGTCTGTGCGAAGTGATTCCGTGCGCATGATAGTCGGCGAGCGCGATAAAACCGACCCTTGGCCGATTTCGGAACATCGTCCCACCGCTCTTGTCTTCATAAATGCGGGGGGACAAAAACTGCAATGCACATGGAGGTACACCAATGGCCAGCTCTGATGCCGACCTGAAAACCGTGAAGGACGATCTCAACCAGCTACGCGCGGATGTCCGTTCGCTCGCGGAAACCATGCAGACCACGGCCAAGGACCGTGCTGCAAGCGCGAAGACCCGCGTGAAGGAAGGTGTGGACCAAGGCAAGGATCAGCTTATGGCCGCCGAGCAGAAGGCCGAACAGCAGATCGCCGCCCACCCGCTGCAAAGCGTTGGCATCGCGTTCGGCGCGGGGTTTCTGATCGGCCGACTCGCCGGGCGATAGCATCGTGCTGCTTGAGCGCGCCCGGCGCGCCACGCGCTGGGGCGCGTTCTCGTTATTGCTATGGGCGCTGTTCGGCGCGTGGCTTAGCGTGGCGATCTACTACGGGCTGCGCATCTATCTGCCCGACGTGATCGCTGCGGCCGGCGTCTCGATCATCGCATTGCTGATCTACGGTCTTGCGTCGACCTGGCGCGGCCATCGGCAACGCAAGAAACAGCGGGAGGCGCAGACACCGCCTTCCATGCCGTCGGAGATGATCGAAATCCTCGAACGCTGGACCGCCGAGCAGCCCTGGTTGGCGGTCGGCATTGCCGCAGGTGCTGGCTGGATGACGGCGCGTAGCGACGGCGACCCGGAGAAGACGATGCACCAGCTGCTGGACGTGCTGCGCGGGATGGAGGCGGCGCGGCAGGCACAAGCCGGGGCCCAATGACCCGGCGTTAGATTGTCAGGCGATTGCCGACCTTGAGTCTGCCGGGTCGGCATGGCGCTCTCGGTTGCCCGCGCGTTCCACGGCCTCAATTGCATCGTCCAGCACCTCCAGCCCGGCGCCGGTGCGGTGTGCACCTTCTGACAAGACCCGTCTGAAATTCCGGCCGCCAGGCTGCCCGTGGAACAGCCCCAGGACAGGCCGGATCAACCGCGCCATTGACGTGCCGGTAGCAAGCTCCTGGGCGATATGGCTTCGATACCCCGCCAGTGCATCCAGCCGGGTGATCGGTCGGCTGCCGGTGCCGAACAAGCGGCTGTCGACCTCGCTGAGCAGATACGGTCGCTGGTAGGCCGCGCGCCCCAGCATCACGCCGTCCACGTGGCCCAGATGCTCCTCGCTCTGGGCGAGATTCTCGATGCCGCCGTTGATCGCGATTGTCAGCGCCGGGCGCGCCTGCTTGACGCGATAGACGAAATCGTAGCGAAGCGGGGGAATGTCGCGGTTTTCCTTGGGTGAAAGACCATCGAGCCACGCCTTGCGGGCATGCACGATGAACACCTCGCAGCCTGCAGCGGCCACGGTATCGATGAACCGCTCGAATGGCTCGTAGGCATCCTGCCGGTCGATGCCAACCCGGGTTTTCACCGTCACCGGAATCGTCACCGCCGCCTGCATCGCGGCCACACAGTCGCCCACCAAGCCCGGCTCCGCCATCAGACAGGCGCCGAAACGGCCGTTCTGCACCCGGTCCGACGGACAGCCGACATTCAGATTGACCTCGTCGTAACCCCAGTCCTGCGCGAGCTTCGCACAGTGGGCAAGCGCCGCCGGATCGCTACCGCCGAGTTGCAGCGCGACCGGGTGCTCCGACTCTCCGTAAGCAAGATGCCGCTCCACATCGCCATGGATTAGCGCGCCCGTCGTCACCATCTCGGTGTAGAGCAGCGCGTGGCCAGAAAGGATGCGGTGGAAGGCCCGGCAATGGCGGTCCGTCCAGTCCATCATCGGTGCGACGCTGAAGAGCCACTGCCCAGAAATTGAAGAATTACGCGACAAAACAGTTGCTTATCGTGGTTTCTTGTCCTCCATGGGACACGCGTTTTTGTGCATTTAGAGGTATTATAGAGACGGTGGTGCACAAAAAAGTGCACAACGAGTGAGCGTTGTGCACCGGAATTGGAGGAAGAATGGCGACCATAACTAAGTGGAAGAATGCGAACGGGACGATGTCATATCGGGCCCTCATACGTGTCAAGCGAGAGGGCAAGATTATCGCGTCTGAGTCCCGCACGTTTCCGCGTCGTGCCATGGCCGAGAACTGGTCGCGTAAGCGCGAGACCGAGATCAAAGGGGAGGGCAGTACTCGAAAGCTGGCGCTAAAAGACATCACCGTTGGCGACGTCATCCACCGCTATCGTGCCGAGTACGAACAGCTCAGTGGATGGGCTCGCTCAAAACGTGAGCATCTGCGGTTCCTCGCCAAGCACGATATCGGGCGCGTCAAAGTCCAGGACCTGACGAGTCAGGTGTTGATCGACCATGTGCGGACAAGGCGACAGGCTGGTACAGGGCCATCAACTGTCATGAACGACATCACTTGGCTGAAAGCCGCGTTCTCGCCGATGAATGTCGCGTGGGACTTACCGTTCGATATGACTGTGTTTGAAGACGCTCTGCAGTTCAGCCGCGACCAGAAACTCGTCCGTCGTTCACGGCGACGTACGCGTCGCCCGACAAAGGATGAATTGAGCCGGCTCGACAAGTACTTCGCGCAGTCTGATCAGAACGCCATGATCCCCATGCAGGAGTGCGTCAAATTTGCGCTCGAGTCCTCACGCCGACAAGCCGAGATCACCCGGCTTCGGTGGGACGACTTGATTGAGAAGGATCTTGTGATTGTAGTGCGGGACGTGAAGCACCCTCGCACCAAGAAAGGGAATGACCTTGAAAGCAAGCTCACGCCCGAGGCGCTCGAGATCATCAAACGCCAGCCGCGAACCAGTGAACTGATCTTCCCGTACAACCCCAAGTCCGTTGGAGCACGGTTCACCCGCGCTTGCCGAATACTCGGAATTCAGGATCTCCGCTTCCACGATCTCCGTCACGAGGCTACATCGAGGTTGTTCGAGCGCGGGTATGCGATCCACGAGGTGGCAGCGTTTACGCTCCACCTGGATTGGAACATCCTTCGCAGCTATACACATTTGAAAGCGAAGGATGTTCCAACCCGGCCGTATCAGGCGGCATAGGCCATCCCGATGTGGTGGCGTTTGGCTTGAGCGCGTTGCTCGTCGATGAGTTGTGCGAGATCTTCGATGTGGACGAACCAAGGTGACTTTTGCGATCCCGTCCGAAATGTCGGAACGGGTAGTTGATTAGTCGCGGCCTTGCGTCGGGCCTGACCTTCTTCCATCCCGAAAAAATCGCCGCAAATCGCGGTGAGTTCAACGATGGGGCTGCCGAATCTTTGGACCAGGATTTCTGCAGTAGAACGGTTCATGGTGATATACGTGGTGTGCATGTACATCATCAAAGGGACGGGGCCGGACATTTGCGCATCGCATGACCGCTGGGGCACTTATTTGGCCGATTGCATCTCGTCGAACTGGCCGCGTTGTGCCAACAGCCGTCATTCGCAGGTCAGTTTTTTCTCTTGCCAAGCCGTCCGTCTGACCGGGACCGAACCCGTTTACTGATAAACCGGACACCGGTCGTTTCGGGGTTCTCCAGGGGGCGTAGTACCCCCTCCATCGCATCCCGTCGCCCCGTGTGAGAAAAAAATCAATGCTGAGGCACTTTGTTCGCCAAGTGATTGTCTGAGTTCCGACTTATCAGATAGACTTCAAGCAGTCCTCCTCAGCTACGTTCTCGTCACTTGCATATCAATTATCACAAATTGGTCTGTTTCCTGGTCATCCTCGTGCTGGCCAGCCGCATCCTGGGCGCGCATGCCCATGCGTGCTCGGACGGTGACCTCGACTGCCTGAAGGAAGCGCATGCAGACGCGATAGCCCACGTTAGTGAATCGTGCGCAGACGAGACCTGTATAGACACCAAGGTTGAAGCGGCAGACGGCATCCTGGTCAAGCTGCTCGACCTGGATGAAAGCGATTTGCTCGCCGTTGTTGCAGCTGTATTGCTGGGCTTGTTTATCGCGCCGCGCATATTGCTCGTCGCGCAGCGCACCACGCCGGTGCCTCGCCGCCGTGTTGGTCTCAGCCCCCCAGCGCGAGCCCCGCCCTTAGCACTCTAGATATCGCCTCCGGTGCCAATGCGGCACCGCCATGCGCCTTTTCGGCGCAACGATTTCTGGAGTCACCATGTCTGGTTATTTTTGCCGGATGGCGCTTTTCGCCATCGGGTTCACTTGGCTTGCAGCGGGCCATGCACAACCGCAAACCGCTGACGCCCTGACCTTGGGCGAGACGATTCAACGGGTCACAGACAACAACCCGTCCCTGGCGGCCTATGCGCCGCGTTTGAAGGCCTTGGCCGGGGAGCGAGCTTCAGCGTCGCTTTCACCGCCGTTGGCGCTCAATGCCGAAGCGGATGAGTTTGGCGGGACCAATGAAGCACAGGGCATCGACGGCGTTGAGTTAACGCTGGCTCTTTCCAGCGTCATCGAGCTGGGTGATCGTCCTGCCTTCCGCACAGCCATCGTTGATGCACGGGAAGGGTTGTCCGTTGCGCAGCGACGCACGCAGTTGCTGGATGTGCAGGCCAAAGCTGCCCGGTTGTTTGTAGAACTGGCTGCGCTGCAGCAGGAGCTTGAGGTCGCCCGCCAAGCGGAGGATCTT
>Ga0208330_1000946_pt1 | contig 10266 bp, 5 predicted proteins | sample DeeseametaMP1896_FD_184180 | JGI IMG/M metagenome (GOLD analysis project Ga0208330, IMG submission 184180) | Marine microbial communities from the Deep Pacific Ocean - MP1896 (SPAdes) | ecosystem: Environmental > Aquatic > Marine > Oceanic | place: East of Hawaii, North Pacific Ocean | collected...
TCCAGATCTTCCAGGCCGGTGGCGCCGGCCACATCGACGGGGGCGTGACGCGGGTTCGCCGGGGGGATCGCCGCAGGCGTGGCGGTCTGCAGGCGGGGCTGCGGCGTGGCGGGGGTGTCGTCCCAGGTCAGCATGGTGATGGCTCCTTCAAGCGTGTCGTGCCCGGCGCGGCCTGCCAGGGCAAAAAATAGGGGTCCCTACATGCGGTCTTGAACCGCCGTTGGTGGACGGTTCGGCGACCGTCTTTTGCGTGGCCCAACTGTGCGCCTCCCTACCGGCATCGTCAAGGGGTTTTCACTAGGGATTGGGATACCCATCCAGCCCGACCGCTACATCTTGTGTCACGCCCCCGGATTGCACGGCTTGCCCACAGGCTGCCCCCCGGAAAATCCCCAGCTTGTTCCACCCCTGGCGCACAGACTTATCCACAGGCGGTCGACGGCGTCATCACGCTGTAGCCGCAAGTGCCTAATCTGCCGGCCATTCCTGCGTGGAGCCGGTCGTGCTGACGGGCCTTCGGCGCAGCATCCCCTCTCTGTTCTGGAACGCTCCATGCCGTCTCATCGTTCGGGTCGCCGTGGCCCGCTGCGGGTTGTGTCGCTGTCGTTGTGCCTGATGTCGCTGCTGTCGGCCTGTGGGCCGTCGGCGCCGCTGGCGGTGCCGGGCGCCCCGCCCACACCGCTGCCGACGCTGCCCCCGCACCTTCGCTGTGCGCCGCCGCCCGGTGAGGCGGTGGCACAACAGGTGGACTGCACCACGCCATCGACGGCGGTGCGGTCATGAGCACCCGCATCGACCGCCGCCGTTTCCTGCAGTTGGCCGGCGCTTCGGCGGCGGCCACGATGAGCCTGCCGGCCCTGCTGCGTGAGGCGCTGGCGATTCCCGCCGCACGCCGCACCGGCACGCTTGAGGATGTCGAGCATGTGGTGATCCTGATGCAGGAGAACCGCAGCTTCGATCATTACTTCGGCACCCTGCGTGGGGTGCGCGGCTTTGGCGACCGTTTCACGGTGCCGCAGTCCGGCGGCCGCTCGGTGTGGGAGCAGCGCAACCTGCGCGGCGAGATCATCCGCCCGTATCACCTCGACAGCAGCGTCGGCAACGCCCAGCGCGTGTCGGGCACGCCGCACGGCTGGGCAGACTCGATTCCGGCCTGGAACGCCGGCCGCTTCGGCCGCTGGCCCACCTTCAAGGAAGATCAGTCGATGGGCTATTACCGGCAGGCGGAGCTGCCGTTCCAATTCGCCCTGGCCGATGCCTTCACGATCTGCGACGCCTACCACTGTTCCTACCACGGCAACACCAACCCCAACCGGCTGTTCATGTTCACCGGCTGGAACGATCCCTTCGGTACCGGCGGCGGCCCGCGGCTGTACAACGACAACGACAACCTGGGGCCGTCGGAGGACGGCTTCACCTGGACCACCTATGCCGAGCGCCTGGAGGCCGCAGGTGTCTCCTGGAAGGTGTACCAGGACATGGACGACAACTTCACCGACAACTCACTGGAAGGCTTTCGCAGCTTCCGGCTGGCGTACGAGCAACGCGAGGCGCAGCCGCACCACCCGCTGCTGAAGGGGGTCTCCACCACCATGACGGCCGGCACCGTCGACGGCCTGCTGGCCGATGTGGCGGCCGATGCGCTGCCGCAGGTGTCGTGGGTGGTGGGGCCGGCGGCCTACTCGGAACACACCGGGCCCTCCAGCCCGGTGCAGGGCGCCTGGTATGTGCAGGAAGTGCTGCGGGCATTGATCAGCAATCCGGCGGTCTGGTCCCGCACCGTGCTGCTGGTGATGTTTGACGAGAACGACGGCTTCTTCGATCACATGCCGCCGCCGGCCGCGCCGTCCTACCGTCTGGCGGGGACGCTCACCGGCAGCCTGGCCGGCGCCTCCACCGCCGATGACAGCGGCGAGCGCTACCAGCTGGGGCGGCATGCCTTCGACCCCACCTTTGTCGGCAGCTGCTTCGGCCCCGGCCCGCGGGTGCCGATGTATGTGGTGTCGCCCTGGAGCCGCGGCGGCTGGGTCAACTCGCAGGTGTTCGATCACACCTCCATCCTGCGGTTTCTGGAGGCCCGCTTCGGCGTTGCCGAGCCCAACATCACGCCATACCGGCGTGCCTTCATGGGCGACCTCACGTCCTGCTTCAACTTCGCCACGCCCAACGACGACCCCGCGCCGATGCTGCCGATGCTGTCGCGGGCAGAGGCCGATGCGCTGCGGCAGGCGCAGGAGCAGCTGGCGCAGATCGAGGCACCACGGGACGACGCCGGTCACCGGCCGCAGCAGACCCCGGGTGTGCGGCCCTCGCGCCCGCTGCCCTATGAGCTGCATGTGGAGGCGCAATCACTGGGCGCACGCGGAATGACGCTGGTGTTCAGCAACACCGGGGCGGCGGGTGCGGTGTTCCACGTTTACGACCGCCACGACCTCGATGCCCTCCCCGAGCGCTACGCGGTGGAGCCCGGCAGACAGCTCAGTGCGGATTTCCGCCCCAGCCTCACCGGCGGTGGTTGCGACCTCTGGGTGCTGGGCCCCAACGGCTTCCACCGGCACTTCGTCCAGCCGCTGCTGGAAGGCCCGGTGTCGCCACGCACCAAGGCCTGCTACGACATCGCCAACGGCAACCTGCAGTTGCAGCTGGGCAACGAGGGTCGCGCGCCCTGCACCTTCACCGTGCGTCCCCGCGCCTATCGTGATGATGGTCCGTGGACCTTCACCGTGGCGCCCGGTGAAAGCCTGAGCGAAACCTGGTCACTGGCGGACAGCGGCGCCTGGTACGACTTCGAGATCACGGTGGCCGAGTGGTCCGGCTGGCGCCGCCGCGTGGCAGGCCGGGTGGAAACCGGGCGGGCTTCGGTCAGCGACCCGGCCATGGGGCTGGGCGACCGCGACTGATCCGCAGCGTTCGTCGCCCACAAAAAAGGGCGCCTTGCGGCGCCCCTTTGGGGTACGGCTGGCGGGCCGCCTTACTGGCAGGCCTCGCAATCCGGGTCGAGGATGGAGCAGACCTTGGCGCTGCCCACATCGGTGGCCGCGTACTCCACGGGCGGCTCCGCCTGCGGCTGGTCGCTGGCACGGCGGCCGCCCACATCCGCAGCGCTGACGCTGCTGCTGCTGCCCTGGCTGACGCTGTTGAGACGGCCATCATTGATGGTGGTCTTCTCGGCGTGGGTGGCACCCATGGTCCGCAGGTAGTAGGTGGTCTTGAGGCCGGAGGTCCAGGCGTGCTTGTAGAGCTCGTCCAGCTTCTTGCCGCTGGGCTGGCTCATGTACAGGTTGAGCGACTGCGCCTGATCGATCCACTTCTGGCGGCGGCTGCCGGCATCGACGAGGCGCTTGGGGTCGATCTCGAAGGCACACTTGTAGAGCGCCTTGATCTCGGCCGGCACGCGGTCGATCGGCTGTACCGAGCCGTCGTAGTACTTGAGGTCATGGGCCATCACCTCGTCCCACAGGTCCAGGGCCTTGAGCTCGTTCACCAGGTATTCGTTGACCACGGTGAATTCGCCGGACAGGTTCGATTTGACGTACAGGTTCTGGTACGTCGGCTCGATCGACTGCGATACGCCGGTGATGTTGGCGATGGTGGCGGTGGGCGCAATCGCCATGGTGTTGGAGTTGCGCATGCCCACGGTCTTCACCTGTTCGCGCAGGGCATTCCAGTCGAAACGGCCGCTCTGTGATTCGTCCTGTTGCAGGTAACCGCCGCGGTGCTCCTTGAGGATGCGGATGGAGTCGATCGGCAGGATGCCCTGGCTCCACAGCGAGCCCTCGAAGCTGGGGTACTTGCCACGCTCGGCCGCGAGGTTGCTGCTGGCCTGGATGGCGAAGTAGCTGATGGCCTCCATGCTGTCGTCGGCAAACTGGATGGCGGCATCACTTTCGTAGGCCAGCCGCAGCTTGTAGAGCGCATCGTTGAAGCCCATCACGCCCATGCCCACCGGGCGGTGGCGCAGGTTGGAATTGCGCGCGGTGTTCACCGAGTAGTAGTTGTACTCGATGACGTTGTCCAGCATGCGCATGGCGGTGTTGATGGTCTTTTCCAGCTTCTCGAGATTGAGCGTGCCGTTCTCGATGTGCGCCGGCAGGTTCACCGACCCCAGGTTGCACACCGCGATCTCCTGATCCGCCTTGGTGTTCAGGGTGATCTCGGTGCACAGGTTGGAGCTGTGCACCACGCCCACGTGCTGCTGCGGGCTGCGCAGGTTGCAGGGGTCCTTGAAGGTCACCCAGGGGTGACCGGTCTCGAACAGCATGGACAGCATCTTGCGCCACAGGGTCAGCGCCGGCAGGCGCTTGTAGTTCTTGATGCGGCCCTCGTCGGCCAGGCGCTCGTACTCGGTGTAGCGCTGCTCGAAGGCGCTGCCGATGAGGTCGTGCAGGTCCGGCGTTTCCTCGGGGCTGAACAGCGTCCACGGGGCATCTTCCATCACCCGCTTCATGAACAGGTCCGGCACCCAGTTGGCGGTGTTCATGTCGTGGGTGCGGCGGCGGTCGTCGCCGGTGTTCTTGCGCAGTTCGAGGAACTCCTCGATGTCGCGGTGCCAGGTTTCCAGGTAGGCGCACACCGCGCCCTTGCGCTTGCCGCCCTGGTTCACCGCCACTGCGGTGTCGTTGGCCACCTTGAGGAATGGCACCACGCCATTGGACTTGCCATTGGTGCCCTTGATGTAGCCGCCCATGCCACGCACCGGCGTCCAGTCGTTGCCGAGGCCGCCGGCAAACTTGGACAGCATGGCGTTGTCGTGGATGGCGTTGAAGATGCCGTGCAGGTCATCCGGCACCTGGGTCAGGTAGCAGCTGGACAGCTGCGGCCGCAGGGTGCCGGAGTTGAACAGTGTCGGCGTGCTGCTCATGAAATCGAAGCTGGACAGCAGCTGGTAGAACTCGATGGCGCGCGCCTCGCGGTCGATCTCGTTCATCGCCAGGCCCATGGCGACACGCATGAAGAAGGCCTGCGGCAGCTCGAAGCGCACCTTGTTGCTGTGGATGAAGTAGCGGTCGTACAGCGTCTGCAGGCCGAGGTAGTCGAACTGGCCGTCACGCTCGGCAATCAGCGCCTTGCCCAGGGCATCGAGGTCGTACAGGGCCAGCTTGGGGTCCAGCAGTTCCAGCGCCACCGCCTTGTGGATGTAGGCACGGAAGTACTCCGGGTACACCGCCTTCATTTCCTCGAAGGTGGGCCGGCTTTCCGGCTGGTCGAGGAACTTCAGCGCCTCGTGGCGCAGCGCGTCCAGCAGCAGGCGGGCGGACACGTAGGTGTAGTTGGGTTCCTTCTCGATGCGCGCACGGGCCGCCAGGGTGAGGGCCTGGGAGAGTTCGCCCTCGGGAATGCCGTCGTACAGATCACGCAGGGCGGCGGCGACGATCTCGTCCACCACCGTGCCGCTGAGGCCGGCGCAGGCTTCGGTCACCACAGTGCGGACGCGGGCTTCGTCCAGCGGCACCACGGTGCCGTCATCGCGTTTCACGCTCAGGGTCGGCGCGGCGGGCGCGGCCGGCGCCTTGGTGGCAGCCTCGGCGGCACGCTTGCGGGCCTGCTCCTCGCGGTAGATCACGTACGCACGCGCCACCTTGTGCTCACCGGCACGCATCAGGCCCAGTTCCACCTGGTCCTGGATGTCTTCGATGTGCAGGGTGCCGCCGCCGCTCAGGTGGCGGGTCAGCGCCTGCACCACCTGCTCGCTGATGGCCTTGACCATGTCGCGCACGCGGGCGCTGGCGGCAGCCTGCCCGCCTTCGACGGCGAGGAAGGCCTTGGTCAGGGCGATGCTGATCTTGCCGGCATCAAAACCGGTGACCTTGCCGTTGCGTCGGATGACGCGGATGGCGCCGGGCGCGGTGGCGCTCAACTCGGCGGTGCCCGTCGCGGGCGCATGCGCGGGCGAATGAGACGCCTTCCCGCTGGACGGGCTGTTGGTGGTGGCTTGCATTGAGAACTCTCCCAAATGATTTATCTGAACTGGCCGGCCCGTCCGGGGACGCATTGCACGTCGGCGGTCATCGGGGTGTCACAACCATATCTAGTGGCTGGACCCGACGCAAGCCCCAACATTCTGTGTTCAACGCTGTGCCAAAGCCGTGCATAGCCTGTGGATGAATTGGGGATGGATGCGCCAAGTTGGCGCGTGCAAACCGCCTTTTCCCCGGGGCGGTGCGCGGCCCTGCCCGCAGGCGGGACACCCGGTGCGCAAAAGACGGTCATCAGGGCATCGACCGGCGGTGATCGACTGCGCAGGTGATGACCACGGCCGACCGCGATCCGGCCGCTGTCTGCGCGGCCAAGGGCAGCCTCCGGGGGCATGCGCCACGCTGTCCCACCTGTCTCATCGCGCCGGTATGCTGTGCGCCGGCCCAACGCCTCCCCGGAGTGGCATGCCCCTGTTCAAACGTTCCCCGCCGCCTTCGCCGGATGCCCTGCTGCGCCAGCAACTGCAGCCCCATCTGGCGCGACTGGCCACGGCCGAGGGCGATGATCAGGTGCCGGCCCTGGCGGCCCTGGTGCGGGCGCTGCGGCCACGCCGCCGGGAACGCCAACAACCCGCCGCGCGCCTCCAGGCCCTGGCCGGCCTGCTGCGGGCCCAGCCGGAATCCCGCTCCAAGCTGCGTGCCGCACTGATGTGGCTGCTGGCGGAGAAGCAGGCGATCCACCTGTTTTCCGACGCCGGCATTCTCAGCAGCGTGGATTTCTCCACGGCGTTCTCCCGGCGGATCTCGCAGCGCCTGCTGCCGGACGTGATCAACACGGATCATCTCAAGGACGTATTCAGCCTGATCTTTCACCACGAGGAGGATTACCTCTGGCTGCGTGCCGCCGGCCACGAGGCCTGGCTGGATCTGGTCAATGCCCTGGACTTCGAAACCGGCCATGCGGCCGAGAAGCGCAAGCTCGGGCAGCAGATCGTTGCCGCCATGGAGGTGCTCAGCTATCGCATCACCAGCATCGGCCTGGAACCGGAGTTGGTGCGCAATCACGCCGCCATCGAACGTCACGAGTCACCCTTTCTGACGCAGAACGCAGAGATGCGCGCCTTCGTCGACGAATGGCGGCGGGCGGTGACCGACAAGCGCGAGCACGCCATCGACGGCAAGCAGATCGACGTGCTGATGACGCAGTGCACCGAGATCATCGCCAAGATCCGCAAACAGGCCGCCAAGACCGGCGCCAGTGTCAGCCTCACCACCCTGCTGGTGCGGCTGGAGCAGAGCATCGACCGCTTCGCCGAGCTGATGTGCCTGCTGGAGGCGCCGCCGGCCCTGCGCAACGAACAGGCGGTCACGCTGTTCCTGGCGCTGGTGGAGGCCAACAACCGGCGCAACAGCGTGCGCGACCTGTTCCGTCAGACCAGCGAGCTGCTCGCCAAGCGCATCACCGGTCATGCCGGCAAGACCGGCGAGGCCTACATCACCAACAACCGTGGCGAGTACTTCGGCCTGTTCCGTGCCGCCATCGGCGCCGGCTTCCTGGTGGCGCTGATGGCTTTTGCCAAGATCAGCATGAGCCACGGCGAGTACGCCCCCTTTGTCGAAGCGCTGCGGTATTCAGCGCTCTATGCCGGCGGCTTCGTGCTGATGAGCATCTGCCACTGGGCCCTGGCCACCAAACAGCCGGCGATGACCGCCAACCGCATCGCGCAGAGCATGGACCCGCGTGAGGGTAAGGACCGACTGGAAGGCCTGGCGGAGATCATCGTGCGCACCCTGCGCAGCCAGTTCGTCGCCCTGTTCGGCAATTTCGCGATGGTGATCCCGCTGCCCATCGTGCTGTCGATCGCCTACCTGATGCAGACCGCCGACCCCTACGTCACGCCGGAAAAGGCGGACTACCTGCTGCACCAGATCGACCCGCTGGCCTGGACCACCTGGCTATGGGCGGCCATCACCGGCCTCTGGCTGTTTCTCAGCGGGCTGATCTCCGGCTACTACGACAACCGCGCCGCCTACGACCGCATCCCGCAACGGCTGGCCCAGCTGCGCGGGCTGCGTCGCCTGCTGGGGGCACGGCTGACGCAACGCTTCGCCGGCTGGGTGGAGGCCAACCTCGGGGCCATCGCCGGCAGCTTCTATTTCGGCATCATGCTGGGCTCCACCGGCGCCCTGGGCAAGATCCTCGGCCTGCCACTGGACACCCTGCACGTCACCTTCTCGACCGCCAACACGGTGTACGCCGCGATGGGCCTGGCCGAGCCGCTGGCCGCCATCGACTGGGCCCGGGCCGCCACCGGCATCGCGGTGATCGGGGCGCTCAATCTCGGGGTGAGTTTCTCGCTGGCACTGGTGGTGGCAATGCGTGCCCAGGGCGTCGAGTTCGATCAGACCGGCCGTCTGCTGCGGCTGCTGCTCGGGCAATTGCTGCGGGCGCCGCAGCGCTTTATCTGGCCGCCGCCCGACCCGCGACCGGACCCCGAGGCACCGGCTGCCGCCAAGTCGCAGCCGACCCGAACCGACGCGAAGACCGAGGCCCGCGCCGAGCCCAAGCCGGATGCCGGTGGCTCGGCAGGCACGCCCCCGCCCGGCTGATCACTCCACCTGGAATCGCAGTACCGGCCCGGACTGCTCGCGCAGCGGGCAGCCCAGGCTGATCACGCCGCGGCCCACCAGCGGCATGCTTTCGCGCCGCAGAAACACTTCGCGTCCGTCCTCGCCGGTGACGAAACTGCCGTTGGTGCTGTGATCGGAAAACACGAACTTGCCCCGCAGGTATTCGCACTGCGCATGACGGCGTGAGGCCAGCGGGTGGTCTACCGGCAGGTCGCAGGCGCCGTCGCGCCCCAGGCTGACCGGCAAGCGGGCCGGTGCAAACCGCAGATGGCGATCCCCCAGCACCAGGTTCAGGTGATGGTGGTCGGGCAGTGTCATCCCTTCCGGTCGCAGGCCGGGGCCGTTGGCCATGCGGGTGACCTCCTCCTCCTGCTCCCAGACCACCTCGTAGAGATGAACCGGATCGGTCTTGCCCTTGAGCCGCACATGGTCGAAGGCCCGGGCGCGCCCCAGATGCAGACCGCCCAGCCGGGCCACGGTCTCGCCGCTGGTGAGGATCTGGCCGGCACGCGCGGCATCGGTGATGCGCGCCGCCACATTGACTGCATCACCAAAGATATCGGTGGCGTCAAACAGCACATCACCGAGGTGGAAGCCGATGCGCAGGTTGAAGATCCCGGTACCCGCCGCCATGTCATTGACCACATCGGCCTGCATCTTGAGCGCGGCGGCAGCGGCGTGGTCAGCGTGATTGAAACAGGCCAGGATGGCGTCGCCGAGACTCTTGATGACCAGGCCATGGTGTTGATGCACGGCGCGCTTGAGCGCCTGCAGCCGGCGGTCCACCGCATCCTTGGCGGCATGATTGCCCATGCGCTCATAGGCGGCCGTGCTCCCCACGAGGTCGGCGAACAGCACGGCACGGGTTTCGGCGGCAACGCTCAAAATCGGATCCCGGGGTGTCTCGGACAATTGGCAGACCGGGATCATACAATCCCTGCACGTCGTTACCGGAGGTCGCGTGACCTTTCAGAAACATTGCCCCGGCTGTTTCGCCTACAAGGATGCGGCCGCCGTGTGCCCGGTCTGCGGCTACGACGAGTCCAGTCCCCTCTCACCGCTGTACCTGCCCCACGGCCTGATCCTGGCGGACCAGTACCGCGTCGGCCGGGTACTCGGACGGCCCGGCGGCTTCGGCATCACCTACCTCTGCTGGGACATCCACCTGCAGCAGCGCATGGCGGTCAAGGAGTTTCTGCCGCGGGCCCTGGCCACCCGCGGCCCGGACGGCCTGACGGTGACGGTGAACGGGCCCGCCGAAGCCCCGGCAGTCGCCACCGGGCGTGAACAGTTTCTGCAGGAGGCGCGCATCGCCGCGCGCCTGAACCACCCCAACGTGGTGCGGGTGCGCAGCTACTTCAATGCCAACGGTACGGCCTACCTGGTGATGGACTATCACGAAGGCCGCAGCCTCGGCGACCACCTCGCCGAGATCGCCCCGCGGATGTCGGCCGACACTGCCATCCGCCTGCTGCAACCGGTGCTCAACGGCCTGGCCTACATTCACGACAGCGGCGTGGTGCACCGTGACGTCAAACCGCACAACATCTACCTGACGCACCAGGGGGCACCGATTCTGCTGGACTTCGGCGCCGCTCGCCCGTCCTCCACCGACAAGGCCGATGCCCCGTCCGTGGTGGTGACCGAAGGCTATGCGCCACTGGAGCAGTACCAGCGCGACACCCCGCAGGGTCCGTGGACCGACATCTACGGCGTCGCC
>Ga0208330_1000949_pt1 | contig 10229 bp, 10 predicted proteins | sample DeeseametaMP1896_FD_184180 | JGI IMG/M metagenome (GOLD analysis project Ga0208330, IMG submission 184180) | Marine microbial communities from the Deep Pacific Ocean - MP1896 (SPAdes) | ecosystem: Environmental > Aquatic > Marine > Oceanic | place: East of Hawaii, North Pacific Ocean | collected...
CACCAGCAACATCATCGGCGCAACCACGATGGAACAACTCAAAACCAACATCGCCAGCGCTGACATCAAACTCCCCCAACAAGTCCGTCTGCAAATCGAAGAAATTCATGCTGCGCAGCCGAATCCTTGTCCGTAGAGAAAACACCAGGAAGCGGCCTAAACTAAACGAACGCCGATGCAACATGGCAAGCGCCTTGACACCCACAGGAGCGAGATAGATGAAAGTATTTCGCGTTCGACTGGATGACGAGTTAGAGCAAAAGCTGTTACGCGAAGCGGACCTGCAAGGCAAAACCAAGTCAGAGATTGCCCGAGTTGCCCTGACCCATTGGTTGTCCTCCAAGAGTCCGCCTGGTGGGAACTCCATTCCAAATACCCACCGTCCAACACCCGACGAATAAGGAATTTTTGAGCTGCCTACGCGGCAGTGAACCCGAGCCGCTGCAGTCCGGGCGTGATGCCGCTTTTCTGAGCTGCCTACGCGGCAGTGAACGTAGTACGCGGTACTTCCGCGAGTGGCGACGCTTTCTGAGCTGCCTACGCGGCAGTGAACACGCAGCAGCGGAGGCGTTGAGCAACTCCGGTTTTCTGAGCTGCCTACGCGGCAGTGAACTTTCTACGATCCAGTTGCCGTTAATCCCCATATTTCTGAGCTGCCTACGCGGCAGTGAACGAAGCGGGCACGAAGGCCAGCGCAGCGCACGGTTTCTGAGCTGCCTACGCGGCAGTGAACAAAACGCCGGTTGCTGAGCGGGCATGTGAACTTTTCTGAGCTGCCTACGCGGCAGTGAACACCATCCGGTTCACCCTGCGCGCGTTGCCGATTTTCTGAGCTGCCTACGCGGCAGTGAACATATGAAAAACCGCAATCGCATGGTCGCCTATTTTCTGAGCTGCCTACGCGGCAGTGATCGATGACCGTGAGCTGCACGACCGCATCGATTTCTGAGCTGCCTACGCGGCAGTGAACGCTCTATTTCTCGAACGTTCGGAGCATGCTGTTTTCTGAGCTGCCTACGCGGCAGTGAACTCGACTCGCGATCATTGACGCGAGGTCGGCGCTTTCTGAGCTGCCTACGCGGCAGTGAACAATGTCTGGCGCGGTATGCGATGACCGACGATTTTCTGAGCTGCCTACGCGGCAGTGAACTCGATCATGGTTCCGGCGTCGGTGGTCGCAGTTTTCTGAGCTGCCTACGCGGCAGTGAACGTCCGGATCGAACGGCTGACTACCATTAACTTTTTCTGAGCTGCCTACGCGGCAGTGAACGGCGAGCCGCAGGGCGTCCGGATCAGCGGAGATTTCTGAGCTGCCTACGCGGCAGTGAACGACTGTTGAAGCCGGATGATCTTGTAGCCTCCTTTCTGAGCTGCCTACGCGGCAGTGAACGACTTCGAGCGCTGTCTGGCTTGGGCGTGGGTTTTCTGAGCTGCCTACGCGGCAGTGAACCCGGCCCCAGTCGTTGCGGGCAATGCCCTGGCTTTCTGAGCTGCCTACGCGGCAGTGAACCTGTCAAGCCCCGCACAAGTGCTTGAGGCATTTTTCTGAGCTGCCTACGCGGCAGTGAACATAGACCCAGCGTTGATAGAACGGTTCGCCAATTTCTGAGCTGCCTACGCGGCAGTGAACTTTTTGTGTCGATGCCATGTTGACTCGCTCATTTTCTGAGCTGCCTACGCGGCAGTGAACTGCTCATTCGCCTCAAGCTCGGCGTCTGACGTTTTCTGAGCTGCCTACGCGGCAGTGAACATCGTGTTCCCGTTTCTTCGAGACTGCGATCTTTTCTGAGCTGCCTACGCGGCAGTGAACAGCGGTGTCGAGCGGCTATGCCGCTTGCCGTCTTTCTGAGCTGCCTACGCGGCAGTGAACTTTTACCGTCTGCATGACGGCCTTGGTTGCTCTTTCTGAGCTGCCTACGCGGCAGTGAACGATGTCGAGTTGCCGCAGGCCGTCATCTGTGTTTTCTGAGCTGCCTACGCGGCAGTGAACAAACATGGTTGGGACTTGATGTTCTTAGTTCATTTCTGAGCTGCCTACGCGGCAGTGAACTGTCGCTTTATTGCAAAGTGCGACACACGATATTTCTGAGCTGCCTACGCGGCAGTGAACTCGATGGCCTCGGCGCTGAGCTGCGACGGGTCTTTCTGAGCTGCCTACGCGGCAGTGAACCAGCCTTGAGCCCCATGCCGCCCGTTCCGTCTTTTCTGAGCTGCCTACGCGGCAGTGAACGAATAAGGCCGGCCACCAATGAGGCAGCCGGCTTTCTGAGCTGCCTACGCGGCAGTGAACATCAGCCGCTCGAGCGCGATGCGCGTGTCTGTTTTCTGAGCTGCCTACGCGGCAGTGAACAGCTTCTTGAGCCGGGCGCGGCTGTCTTCGATTTTCTGAGCTGCCTACGCGGCAGTGAACGTCATCTTCGAGGCAGCCCGCGCACGACGCCGTTTCTGAGCTGCCTACGCGGCAGTGAACCGTGGATGGGTGATGGCATCCGCACAACTCTTTTTCTGAGCTGCCTACGCGGCAGTGAACACCGGAGGGAGCAACCTTGAGCGCCTTGTTATTTTCTGAGCTGCCTACGCGGCAGTGAACAGTTCTCTCCGGTTTGTGCGGATTGTCGTGGTTTTCTGAGCTGCCTACGCGGCAGTGAACACCACTTCTTCCCACTGCTCGACCCACCGATCTTTCTGAGCTGCCTACGCGGCAGTGAACCTCTGCCTTATGCGTGTGCTGGTCAGACGAATTTTCTGAGCTGCCTACGCGGCAGTGAACATGACCAGGCGGCGTGTTGGCGCATGTCGCCTTTTCTGAGCTGCCTACGCGGCAGTGAACAGGACGACCAACGCCGACGACAGATGAATCAATTTCTGAGCTGCCTACGCGGCAGTGAACTGGGTGATGCTCAGCTATTCGTAAGAGCCGATTTTCTGAGCTGCCTACGCGGCAGTGAACTCCAGCGGTGTTGCGGGCGGCATCGCCACACTTTTCTGAGCTGCCTACGCGGCAGTGAACCCGCTTATGTGCCGTGCTTTTGTAGCGCGCCTTTTCTGAGCTGCCTACGCGGCAGTGAACATGACACTCGCCACAATGTCGTAACTCTTACCGTTTCTGAGCTGCCTACGCGGCAGTGAACGCGGTGTATTACCGCCTGCAATATTGCTCTACTTTCTGAGCTGCCTACGCGGCAGTGAACAAAACGCCGGTTGCTGAGCGGGCATGTGAACTTTTCTGAGCTGCCTACGCGGCAGTGAACCAGATCAAGCCGATTTTCTACTACGCGTTCCTTTTCTGAGCTGCCTACGCGGCAGTGAACGACCAGGTGGGCCAGCTCGTCGACGCCCTGGCTTTCTGAGCTGCCTACGCGGCAGTGAACTTGCTTCAGGCCCGTGCCCAGTTGCTGGTCACTTTCTGAGCTGCCTACGCGGCAGTGAACATTCGCCATGATTCGGTGGCCTTCGTCGTTCGTTTCTGAGCTGCCTACGCGGCAGTGAACGCTTCGATATCGTCGACCAGGGCCACGCGCAATTTCTGAGCTGCCTACGCGGCAGTGAACAGCAGATCCGTGAATTCTTCCGCGCTGCGGAATTTCTGAGCTGCCTACGCGGCAGTGAACATCGTGATGGGAACCGGTATGGTTCTTGCTCTTTTCTGAGCTGCCTACGCGGCAGTGAACGATATACAGGAACGTCATCATCCAGCCGACAATTTCTGAGCTGCCTACGCGGCAGTGAACTAGTCCGCAGCACGGCCGCCGTGGGGCGGGTTTTTCTGAGCTGCCTACGCGGCAGTGAACCAGTACTGCTCGGCCAACCTGCGGGTTTCGCTTTTCTGAGCTGCCTACGCGGCAGTGAACGCCCGCAGTTTGATTTGCACGGTCGGCAGTTTTTTCTGAGCTGCCTACGCGGCAGTGAACTTCTTCCGGTGTGCAGCGGGCGTCGGTGAGCATTTCTGAGCTGCCTACGCGGCAGTGAACGGCCGCATTCGCCTGGGCAAGGAGATCCAGCATTTCTGAGCTGCCTACGCGGCAGTGAACCGCGAGTTCCGCGAGTTGATTCCCCAGATCGTTTTCTGAGCTGCCTACGCGGCAGTGAACGGCGGCCGGCGGGCGGTTCGCTCGGGGCGTCGTTTCTGAGCTGCCTACGCGGCAGTGAACACTTTGTTCTGCTCACGGACATCCCCCTGCATTTTCTGAGCTGCCTACGCGGCAGTGAACGACCCGGATCGTCCACCGAAGCACCGGGATCTTTTCTGAGCTGCCTACGCGGCAGTGAACAATTGGTTGCAGGCTCGCTCCCTGCGGTCGCTTTTCTGAGCTGCCTACGCGGCAGTGAACAGCCGACCGTGGTTCCGCAGGCCTGCGCGAAATTTCTGAGCTGCCTACGCGGCAGTGAACAAAAGAGTAGACAGGGGCTTGCGCCTGGGTCTTTTCTGAGCTGCCTACGCGGCAGTGAACTTGTCGGGCTGCTTACCGTCCGTTACCGGGTTTTTCTGAGCTGCCTACGCGGCAGTGAACCGATGCCGGTCGCACCAGTGCATCACCGGCGATTTCTGAGCTGCCTACGCGGCAGTGAACATCAATCAGAATCAACAGCTTGCGAGGGTCGATTTCTGAGCTGCCTACGCGGCAGTGAACCAGGCAAGGAATCGTGTAGCCCATTGATTAACAGGCACAAATACCTACCGCGGCGCTCAGACCAAAATCTGAGCGCCGCGCATAACTATTTGATTTTAACCGCTACCGTACGCGGCGAAAGAAAAGGGTCAGTCGAAATACGGGACAGTGGCCGTTTTGCTGATTCCATAGCTATTGAACGCGCCGCCAACGGGCTGCGCGACTGACTTCTGTTCAATAAACAGCCGATACATCTGACCGGTGCTGGCGCTTCTCAGTGAAAGAAACGGAAGCGTGAGCCGCTCCGCGGCGCTAGCCGGAATGCGCTGAGCCGCCTGTTCCTGCGAGCATCCACTCCGAGCCATCAGCCTGCGGCGTAGGCGTCGTAGGTCACTCCCTCCTAGAGGCTGAACACGGCGAACCTGGACGTGCCGAACGTTCTCCGGGACAGGCCGGATTTCGGACCGGCTTGCATGATCCCGAATGCTCTTGAACCAGCCCGCATCTATGCAGGGCCGCAGCGCAGACTCGGATCCGTGCAGGCGTAGGCGTTCACCCACACCGGTGGGCTGGGCACCCAACGCCGGAAAGCTCACGCCAATATCCGTGCTGCCCAATTCAACCAACGTCCGATGCAACGTGGCGAACAATGCATTCATTAAGTGGTTAGCCGAGAACTCTGTATCGGGCAGCAATCGAAACTCCGCATAGTGATCCATCACGGTCAGCCCGCGTCACCGAACACGCCGCCCCGAACGAGAACGGCGATAACAAAGTGCTGGTTGCTCGGCTCCGGCGGTTGGTCCTTGAGCAGCCACCGATCAAGCAGAGAGTAAAAATCCTGCTTTTGCTTTGGCTGGCGGTAGGCTTTGCCCTGTGTTGTGACGGACCCGTAAGGTTCAATCGCGATCGCCCCGAGTTTTTCGGCGTCCGGATACCAAGTATCAATGGTGCGAATCGCATTGCCGATCTTTTGCGAATGGATGGCCGCAATCGCCGTGCTTCCGTCACCCACCGCGTATAACGTTTTGCTCTTGTCACCGCGGCCGCGGTCAAGAATCAATTCCTGGGATGGAAACACTTCCTGGCCGGCACCCATGCGAACGTAGGCCGTGACTTGCAAGAGCACATGAGCCTCGCCGGCAAGGCCCGCTTCGATCAGCGTCGCCAGTTCCGAAACCTGAGCGGCTTCCGCCTCGGGCGCTCGCAGCTGGCGCAGCTCGTGCTCCAACGCGTCGAACTCCCATTGCTTGTTGGCAGAACCTCTCATGAGATGGGCGACATGGACCTCGACCTGCTCGGCACCGACGCGGTTGCGCCACAGGAAGCGACCGTTCGCTAGATTGGCCGCGTAGCGCCCAGCCAGTTCAGCGAATCCATGCTCCTGGACGTATCCCGTCACGGCCGCAATCAGCTTGTCGCGATAGTCCGCGTCATTGCAGGCGGACGGCTCACCTGCACCAGCAAGAACCCGTAAGGTGAACTGCACTTTCACTGTGTCGCAATCCGACGGCAATGCGGCCACGTCTACCGTCTGCAGGTTAGGGTTTTCGATTGCAGCGTCCAGTTTGGCCGGATCCTGGTCCTTCGTTTTGAGGCGGTTGGAAATCGTGCCGCGTACAGACTTTTCGCGAATCTTGATCGGCTGCCAGTTGTCGGACTGTTTACGTTCCGCCCAGTCGCCGGCGAACAATAATGCGTCGGAAGGATCGAGCTTGCGTTCAAATGCCAAAACGGACGCTGTTCTTAATGTTTGTGTTGTCATCGTGTACTCCTCGACTCAATGTGATTGATCGAACTGTGCCTGGATGAAGTCAAATTCAGGCGCAGGCTGGAAATCGTTGCGGCAGCGATACAAGCCGTCATCTGGCCGGCTGTCGGCATACCAAAGCATCTGCTGGGGATCATGCAGACGGTGAGGGCTGATCCATTGCCCTACCGAAAAGAGGCTTTCGACGAAGCGAAACGGCGTTGTTGCATCGCGCGCGTTCGCCACAGCTCCGGGTGGATATATGTCACCGAGCGCGCCATAGCCAACCGGAATCGGAACGACCCAGCCCAAGCCTGCGCGGTCGTGCTTCCACGCGTCACGGCGCGCCTGGACGGTGTCCTTCTCCGGTGTCTCGTAGCGCCAGTTGATGCGGCAAAGGGATAGCCACGCGTCCAACCTGGTGGCTGCGGCATCGTGCGTACGCAACTCGGCCAACCGCGTGTCAATCAACTCATCTCGCGACACCAGCGTAAAACCCGGCGGCCAGCGCATGCGCAGCTTGCGGAACAACTCCCAGCCATCCTCCCCGTGCATTGGGACGGAACAGGGTCGATAGCGATGCCAGTTTGGGTTCGCCGCCGGCACGATGCTTCCACCGGCCACACGCATTTGGCTGACCCACTCGGACACGGCGGCAACGTCGGCTTGCTGTACCTCAGGGTCGCGCAACCATCGTTCGCTCTCGATGGCTAAGATCAGAGTCAGTTCCAGATGAACGCGACCCTCCTCGACAATTGCGGCGGTCTTCCCGTCCTTGCCCACGGGATTGCGCGTTAGGTGAAACGATTTGACGAACCGGTCGTCATTCACCTGTTCCTGATGTGCGTGGCACACCACACCGACCGCACGAAACCCCAGGTCCAAACCGGCAGCGCGAGACCGGCGCTCTAGTGCCCACATTAGGCCCAGAAACGCCGTCATGGACGGAAATCCATGCGTCAACGGGCTGGACACGGCGTTGGCGTTCTGCACGCGCAGATGCGGGAGTACCACCAGGTAATCAAATGACGGGCATGTGCTCATGCCGGTGCTCCTGCTCTGGCCTGCATGGGCACGGGCCACTGCGCCTCGATGACCGCTTGCTTCGCCCAGTGGCGGTATTCCGCATCGCCAACCGCAGGCAACCCGGCGTCGCGCAGACGCGCATTGATCCAGTTGGCGAAACGACCGGCCACCTCGTCTCGCCAATCACCGCGGTGGTAATCGTCAATGAAGGCCTGATCAGCTTCCGCATTGTCCTCGCGGACTGGAAGTTCCACCCTGTCCGCATCCAGCCAAAGCTGCTCACAGCGCGGCAGCCGGCAAGCCGGATCACGCGTCCAACCAGGTTCCAACCCTGCACGAACAGAGGCCGCGAACACCGGCAGTTCCTGCCCCAACGCCTGCTCAATGGTTTCCCGTCTTTCGCGCGTGGCTTCGTTTCGCGGCGGATCAGAGCGGAGAAAATCTGCGAGAACCCGAATCAAGTGGCGCACGCTACCGAGTTGAGCAATGCGATCCAATGCAGAATCGGTGTTCAGGAGCTTCGGGCTTGATTCCTTTTTCCAGTGTGGCGGAGCGGACGCCAGCAGGTAGTTCACACCGCCTCGCTCGCTATTGAGTTGGGAGACGTTTTGCGGCTTCGTTCCCCCCAATTTGCGCGCGACTAGATCGCGATATTCGCGATACAGCCCCTCGTAGGGCGTTCTGTCACGACGGGCCTTTCGAGCGACCTTGTTCTGCTCTCCAAAGCGCGCATCACTGACATTCGCGTGTACCGCATGCGCAAGGCTGCTGGAGAACAACGGCTGCAATAACTCGTAATGGGCGTCGTCGGCGGGGTCGTTTCCGACACACCAGTAAACCTGCTTGGCCAGCACGTGAGAAATCGGTTGGACGTCTTGCCTGACCAATCCGGTGAACGCGCGCATCCACTCAGCCGCAGTCTCGGAATCCGAACTCAGCGCACGCTGCAAATCTGCGTCCTTATCGAGCATCCAGTCCCACAGTCGACGACCATCGACCTCAACCTTCAAGAACTTGAATACGTCCAGGGCAGCGGCGTTACCCACAATGTCTTCGGCGAAATCGGCACCGAGCGTGTGCGAGCCGACCTCCGCATGTGATGGTAACGACTGAGGTGGTGCGTGCAGGCTGCTGCCACGCGCATCCGGGTGCGTCGCCTTGAGCACATGTGTCACCGCCTGAATCTGAGCAACGCGGCGGGCAGCATCCGCCAGCCACGTGGCGTACTCGTACCTGGATGCCTTCGCGGCGTCGTTGTCGCCTTTCAGCTTCGCTTCGCGACGCTCGTAAATGAATTGCGTGATTGCCGAGCGGAAGTGTTCAGCACGAGAATCGCTCTTTGAATTTGTCTCCACCAATGGAATCCTCATTGTTCGACCGGATCAGGTCGCCTCTGTAGAATCCCCTACGGCAACATGTCACCGAAGAGGCGCGTTCAGGAAGGGGGCCAAAGCCCCCAACCGGTATGACGATCGCGTGATAGTCAACCACGCCTCTATCCTCCTTAGCGCGACATCCTCGAGCTTAGGGCCGCATATCAAACGGCACGTTGCTATGGCCTCACTCCGCTGCAATCGGAGTGAGGCCAATCCAGCTTGGCACAGCTCTAGATGCATGTAAACTCCATCATGCGTTTAAGATCGAAAACTGCAGAATATGCAGCTCAGCAAATCATGCGATTGAGATCTCATCTCGCATCTACTGCCGCAGAGGTAGAAACTAGACTTCATCGCGTTAAACCCAACCAGGGGTGGTACCACCACCCCTGGTCACTTTTCGGAGCGCTGATGGTCGCCAACTTCTCGGCGCATCGTCGCAGCGGTAGATTCAGATAGTCCGACTGCTCGATCAGCAGACCGATCAGGTCATGCTCTCCCCAGGCGCTGATGCACGCGCCGAGCGGCACGTCCATGTCATGCCGTAGGCTTTGGTCGACCTCCACATACAGTGTCTGGCCCCGGCGGCCGCGTTCTTCTTCCACCCGGTGGAGCAACAACTGCTCTTCCTCATCATCTGGCAGAAACGCCAACATCACACTGGGTTGGGAGTCGTCACGAAACGGTTGACGCTGTTGAAGCATTCCGGTCAATGCGGCCTGCGAATGTCGCCAGGCGGTCGCGGCGTTGGGTTCTCGGCGCAAGGTTCGTCCGCCCACCTCATCCACTGCAGGCAGCATGCGGTCCTGCATCCGAGCGTGTTCGAGATCGACTAGCCGGTACTGGGGTTTCAGATCGGCCAGCGGTCTGGAAACCATGCGCGGCAGGGCGCTAACGGTGGTGTATTCCTCCGGCGCCATCAGTTTGCTCAGGTGATGCGCCAGCAAACGAAATGGATGCCCGACCGGTGCGCGCCACTGCTCGAAACCGGGCCGGAGAAAGACCGGCCCCGGCTGGCCGTCGGGGCCCCGTTCGCCTTTAAAATGGCGCAAGTTCGTATCGAGAATCAATAGGTTGGGTCTGTCGTCCAGCTTTCGCCGATGGCGTTGAACACGACCCGCCAACTGAATCAGCGCGCGCATGGACGAAGGCTCGGCAACGGCCCAGTCGGCGTCCCAATCTCGCCCAACCTCACAGACGGGTGACGCGAGTACGACGAACAGGTGGTGCGGCTCCGGATGCGCGTCGATCGCATGACGAATGTCGGGCACGGCATAGACGGCTTCCGGCCGGCGCCGATTGAATGCCTGGTCGAGTTGATGCTCGATCGCCGAACGTTGCACCTGAGGAAATCGTGCGTGGTAAACGCACAGGTGAATACGGACGTCATCCGTCCCACCCAACTGGAACAATGGGTCGTGTCCCACGGAGTGGTGTAAGAGCGGTCATCGTGCCCAGCGGTAATCT
>Ga0208330_1000952_pt1 | contig 10205 bp, 10 predicted proteins | sample DeeseametaMP1896_FD_184180 | JGI IMG/M metagenome (GOLD analysis project Ga0208330, IMG submission 184180) | Marine microbial communities from the Deep Pacific Ocean - MP1896 (SPAdes) | ecosystem: Environmental > Aquatic > Marine > Oceanic | place: East of Hawaii, North Pacific Ocean | collected...
GGCGGGCCACGACCGCGTCGCGCTGAGCGAACGGGTGCTGCAACTGTTCCTGAACCATGCGCTGCGCGATGGGTTCTTTCACGCCGACATGCACCAGGGAAACCTCAAGGTCGCGCCCAACGGCGATATCATCGCCTTCGATTTCGGCATCATGGGGCACATCGACGAATACACCCGCCGGGTCTATGCCGAGATCCTGTTCGGCTTCATCCGCCGTGATTACAAGCGCGTGGCCGAAGTGCATTTCGAAGCGGGCTATGTCCCCTCGGACCGCGACGTCGACGAATTCGCCCGTGCTTTACGCGCCGTCGGCGAGCCGATTTTCGGCATGGATGCCACGCGCATCTCGATGGGGCGCCTGCTGGCCTATCTATTTGAAGTCACGGAACGTTTCGGCATGGAGACGCGAACCGAGCTGATCCTGCTACAACGCACCATGGTGGTCGTCGAAGGCGTGGCGCGGTCGCTGAACCCGCGCATGAACATCTGGAAAGTCGCGCAGCCGGTGGTCGAGGATTACATCAAGAAGAGCATCGGACCCCGCGCCGTGTTACGAGATCTGAGCAAGACCGCGCTGGTGGTGTCCCGCTTTGGGCCGCGTCTGCCGCAACTGGTGGAGGCGGCGCTGATCCGGCAGGCAGAGCCGCCACCAAGCGACAGCCGCAACCCTTGGATCGGTCGCCTGTCATGGATGGCCGGAGGTCTGGCCATCGGTGTGCTGGCCGGATTGTTGCCGTTTCTTCTGAACTGATTTCAGGGCATTTGGCGGTCACGCAGACTGCCGGTTTCGGGCTGTTCTGTTCAGTCGGTGTCCGAGGCCGTTCCGGCAATGCGGGCCACCGCGGCATCGGGCCTGCGCTCTTTCATCCTTGCATCCTCCCGGGGTTGCCGACCGGGACAAATGCTCAAAGCTTGGTCAAACGCCATCCCGTTCCAAGCGGGACCCAGGAAATGAAAAACGGCGACCCGAAGGCCGCCGCTTTCCTATTCCTTGCCGTCAGGCGGAAATCAATCGGTGCCCGAGGACGAATCGCCCTCAGAAGCTGCCGCGATACCGACCACGAGCGCTGCGCCACCGACGATGACAAGCGGCGGGATCGTCTGGCCCTGAGTGGACACAAACGGATCGTTGCTTGCCTTTTCGGCTGCGACAGGAAGGGCTGCCGACGCTGCGACTGCTGCTGCTGCAACAATGATCGAAAGCTTTTTCATAATATTCTCCAGACTGTACAGGCTCGGGCACAAATGTGCCTCTGCAACGGGATCATATAGAAGCCGGCACTGGCCATCAAACGGCAATTTCGGCAAAGCCCGGGACGTCGGCATATCCTGTTTGCAGGCGCGGCATAATGGCAACAAATTCGCGTTTCGCCTATCTTTTCAGCCTGGGGCGCCAGTCGCAGGCATGCTTTCGTGAGGCCTTATATTGTTGTTTTAATTTAATAACTTCAAGTCCCTGTCATTTTTGACAGGCCGCGAAACGACCAGCGCCTCATTTTCGCGCAATATCCGCGCAAAGGCCGATCACACTGGCCTGCCCGACTGATGTCGATCCGGTTGCGTCCCCATCGACAGCAATCAATCCGGGGCACGCAGGCCTGTCACCAGGGTCGAAACGATTTCGCTGCCATCCGAAAGACGCAAGAGAATCGAACCGTCATCGATGCGCGCTTCAGAGATGCGGCTATAGGCGGGTGCCAGTTTCGTATCGATCAGCGTGCCGTTCCGGTAGCTTTCCAACTCGAACCGGTAGGTGCCGGTCGGCAGGGGCGACCCGTTTGCATCGACACCGGCCCAGGACACCGCGTCGGCGTCGGGCGACAGCGTGTCCTTGCGGACCACGGCACCGGAGGCGTCCCGCACCACCAGCACGCCGGCATCGGAGGTCGGGGCGAATTCAGGCCGCAGTTCCACGGGCGTTCCGTCGAAAGCCACCGGGGCACGCACCAGCGCGTCCATCCCGATCCATCCCGCCAGCTGCTGCACGGAGCCGCCGCCGATCTGTTCGGTCAGAGCCCGCAGCAGGTCATTTGTCGTGACCTGCTGCTCGACCGAAGAAAAGGTCGCCAGTTGGACCGCGTAATCGGCGGAGTCCACAGGGTTCAACGGATCCTGGTTCTGCATCTGTACTGTCAGCATCCGCAAGAAGGTTTCGAAGTCGGAACTGAGCGGATCGGCTTGCTTGCCGGCGGCGACGGTTGTCTCGGCGCCAAAGGCGGGCGGGGGGGCTTGGGTGATGTCCATCGGCGTCCTTTACAGTCGCAGGTCCAGGCCGTCCTGCGGCCTGGATATCGGTGTATCGCCGGCCGGCATGTCGGCGGCCGGGCCCGGTGAGGTTTCCACGGTGTCGGCATGACTGTCGGCGACCGATTGTCCGGTGCCACGCCGGTTTTCACCGAAGTTGAAGCTGGTGTTGTCGTAGCCCATCGCCGCAAGCTCGCGGCCAAGCTGATCGATGTTGCGGCGGAGCAGATCGAGCGTTTCCGGCCGCTCTGCCGAAATGGTGAGGATCATCGCCCCCTGCTCTGACGGTTGAAAATGCAGGCGCACGCGGCCCAGCTCTTCGGGGTTGAGACGCAGCTCCATCTGCCCGTCGCGAGCCTGCACGATCACGTCCATCACTTGCCGGATCACTGCCCCGGCATGGGGGCCTGCCGCGCTGGCCTGCTGGACCGGCATCGGCGGCACGGCGGCGCTGCGCGATTCGGCGACGGAAAAAGGCCCGGGATCGAGGTCAGATTCCGATGTGCGAACGTCCGATGAAACCGGCACGGTTTGGGCCGGGGCGAACCTCTTGGCATCGAGTCTCGGCACCGGGCTCGACATCTTTGGGCCTTGAAAACCGGTGGCGCGTGCCGCATCCGCGGCCTCGGGACGACGCGGCTCGATCAGATCGCGCAGGGTGTGCGGGGTGGAAAACGCCTCGGCCGGCGGAGCGGCGGAATGACCCGAGCCCGGCAGGCCGGAGACGGTCAACGGCGCGGAGATCGCCTTGGCCGATGCGGAGCCAGGTTGAAACTTCTCTGTACCGCCCGGATGCACAGCGCGCATCGGGTCGCTGGGTGTTGTTGGCGATGTTGGACCGTCCCGCCGGGCCGAGGGGTATACACCGGACTCCCGCCGCCGCGCCGGCCCTGCATCCGGGGGGTTTATACCGTGTGTCGGCGCGGCACCGGGCACAGGCGGCGCCGAGGCAGACCGATCCGGACGCGGCCGAAGTGACTGTGCGGCTCTACCATTTTCGGACTGTGCAAAAAGCCGACCGGACGGGACAAGCATCCGCGAGTCTTCCGCTCGACTCACCACACCGGGCGTCGTCGAAGGAGACGGTTCGGCCACGGGACGCGCATCGCTTGCCGTTGCGGATGGCTTGGCCGGTTGCGCTTGGGGTAAGGGGGGCCAGCGGTGCATTTCCGCACCGGCGGACGGACCCGAACCGGCGGCCGGTCCTTGCGCTTTCGGAAGGTCAGGCACTGGTGCGGTCGTCACCGTTTCGGTGACCAACGACCGTCCGGCGGGCAACGGCAGCTCCGGCGGGTCGCTGCGCTTTTCCGCCCTCCGCATCGCGGACATTTGTTGCGCTCCGGGCCCTGCCGGCGCGCGGTCGCCGGCGATCTTACGTGGAGCGCGCGTCGCACCTTCGGCGCTCAAGGTCGCTCCGGAGTGTTGATCCGCCAGTGCCGGAACGGATGATTGAACGTGCGATGGATGCACCGGGCCTATTGCAGGGGCGATTGATGCGTGCCGCGCGACTGAAAAAAACATCGCTCTCTGTTTTCCGATGGATGTGTCACGAACGTCCGGGATGCTCACGCGCGCAGGGTACGCGGCCGCCATCGTTTGGGCGGTCCTTGAACCGGCGACAGGGTCTGTGACGCTGTCGCCGGATGGATCGTGGTTACCGGTGACTTTGCGGCTTTGCCGCTCCTGCTGCCCGGGAAAATCCGAAACTTTTGCATGCAAGGAGGTCTCGAACGCCTTACCCGCCTGGACCTCAACGCCGAACGTGCCGTTTTTACGGGTGACAGTAGGTTCGGGATATCTTGCCTCTGTTTCGCCCGTTGGCGCGACGAATTCCGCGCCCACACGCAGTTCAACGGGCGTTCCCTCGCGGTGCCCGGATTCCGGTATTGGCTCCGAAACCCCGGAGGTACCGGGCACAGCCCGCTGCGGTTCCAGATCGGCTGCGGAGCCGAGACGCGCGGCAGTAGCTGCGTCCAAGCGCGGCTTGGGTGCAGGGTGGTTTCGGACAACGACGGCCGACTCCTGCAAAGCCGAAGTGCCATGCCGTGTCGCCTGTCCAGGAGGCGCGGCAAGCGGCGGCGTTTCGGTCGCACGCGACGCAGTGCGCGACGATCCGGCCGCCCTGTCGTCTTCGGCTTTTGTATCCAGACCGTGCGACCGTTCCGCGACAGGCGCGACACCGCCAGCAAAGTCCGGTGTTTCCGGTCGCACCGGGAGAGCGGCATCATCGTCCGTCCGGATGGAGGGCGGACGCGAGCGGCTTGACGCCTCCGCCCTGTTCGGCACGTCCTGGCGCGTCCTCGCACTTGGCAGAGGTGGCTTGGCATCAGGTGACGCCGGTCGGCGCGTTTTCGATGCATGGTCCGGTTCGGCAAACGCCGCCGATATCCGCTCGCCTTGCCCTGCCGACGGGGCGAAAGACGTGTCGGCCCGACCGGCCGCTTCGTCCGCAACCGGCGGTATCATGCTTTGATTGCCGGAGCGCTCCGGTATACGCCGAGAGATCACAGCGATCGCGTCCTCCGACGATCCGTCGATGGTCGGAGCCGGGCCATCGGGTCGGTGCGTGAACGGTGTTTTGTCGTCAGGCAGATCGGGCTCTTCGGTGCGGTGCGGGTCTGCTTCCGTGTTCGTGGAACGGCCCGACGTCTCGGTTTGGGATGCCTCGGACTCCGCGTCATGCGTGCCGGTTCCGTCTGAATCGGCCCCACGCTTCGGCTCGAGCGATGCAATCACCGCCGAAAAATCCGTGCGCGGGACGTCCGTGGTGCCGACCGTCAGGCGGGGGGCCTGTGGTGTGCGAACGACGGATCCAAGCTGTTCGATCATGGTGCCTCCGGGAATTCTTCCGTTGGCCTTGTCTAACCCGCCGATCCTTACCGGTTCTTTACCGTCTGAATGGCACCTTTCGGAAAGTGACTCGAATTGGAGCGACCCGATGACCATTTCCCTGCCGGTCCAACCCGGCATTCCGGCGACGCCGCGCGATCACGCGCTTTTCGATGCTGCCAAGGAGCTTGAAGCCAGTTTCCTGTCGGAAATGCTGAAGGCTTCCGGGCTCGGCAAGCCGTCGGGCAGTTTCGGCGGCGGTATCGGGGAAGAGCAATTTGCGTCCTTTCTCGTCGACCAGCACGCCCGCGCGCTGGTCGACCGTGGCGGCATCGGGCTGGCCGAATCGCTGTTTAACTCGCTGAAGGAACGCGAAAATGACTGATACCGACCCGCAAGACCTACTCGATTCCCTTTCCAGCCTCCTGGAGGAGGAACGTAACGCGCTGCTTTCCGGCGCGCTCGAGGACGTCGCAGACATCCTGGAGCGCAAGGAACGGCTGATCGACGCGCTGGCGGCGCAGGATCTGCACGACCGCCCCGCGCTTGAACAATTGCACGCCAGCCTGAGCCGAAACCAGCAGCTTTACGACCGGGCGCTCGAGGGAATCCGCAGCGTCTCGACCCGGCTCAGCGCGCTGCGGCGGTTGCGCAAGACGCTGGAAACCTACGACAGCATGGGCCGCAAGACCGATATCGCGGAACCGCCCGCGCAACGGCTGGAGCGCCGCGCCTGATGCGATTTATGTCAAATGCCACGTACGGGACCGGGCGAAATTAGCATTCCGTTAGGACCGGTTGGTTCAAGGTGACGGTGCGTCCGATAAGGGCGGCGCGGTGGCGGAAGGCCCGTACCTGCAAATGTCAGAATGACCCTTTGCCGCTGCAACGCGGCGATCTTGAAACCCGGCGCAAAGCGCCAGAAGACCTTAAGGATCACCAAGACATGTCAAGCATTCTGACAAACAACGGCGCCATGGTGGCGCTGCAAACCCTGAAATCCATCAACAAGAACCTCGGAACGATCCAGACCCAGATCTCGACCGGCAAGAACGTGGCAAACGCCAAGGACAATGCCGCCGTCTGGGCGATTTCCAAGGTGATGGAATCGGACGTGAAAGGCTTCAAGGGCATCTCCGACAGCCTCAACCTGGGCGAATCGACCGTGGCGGTTGCCCGTTCGGCGTCCGAAACCGTGGCCGACCTTTTGACCCAGATGAAGGGCAAGATCGTCGCGGCGCAGGAATCGAACGTCGATCGCGACAAGATCCAGACCGATATCGATGCGCTCAAGGACCAGATCGGATCCGTGGTTGGCGCCGCTCAGTTCAATGGCCTGAATCTGCTGTCCAACACCGAATCCGACTCCAACGCTGCGACGGCGGTGGCCAGCGCCGGTTCGAGAAACGTGGACATCCTGTCGTCGCTCGACCGGTCCGGGACGGGTGTTGCGGCCAGCAGCATCAGCGTCGCCAAACAGGACCTCGGCTATGGCGCATCGACGGTCGGCTTGACCGGCGAAGAGGTCGGCGGTGCCGCAACCGGCATCGCCATCGGTGCGACCGCGACCTTCGCGACCTTCACTGACGGCGGCAACACGATTCTGGCCGGCAACTCCTTTGCCTTTGCGGCGGCTGGTATGCTTGATGCCGACGGCAACGCACTCGATTTCGACGCGGCCGGTGGCTACGTCGCGCGCGACGGCGACACCCTGTCGGATGTGACGGCGCAGGTGGTGGCCCGGCTCAACGTGGCCGCGGCCGATGCCGGGCTCGACCTGACGTTCTCCGCCAACGAGGATACCGAAGGCCAGATCGACATCACCAACAACACCAGCAGCGCGATCGACCTCGATTCCGCCCAGGTGAACCAGTCGGACTCCACCGCATTCATCGATGAAGCGGACGGCGTTGTGGGCGGTGGCCTCGAACTGGTCGAAGGCATTGACGTGACCACCGACAACGGTGCGGCTGCGGCGCTGGCGGGGATCGAATCCCTGATCCAGACCTCAATCGACTCGGCCGCGGCCTTCGGTTCCGCCCAGGGCCGGATCGAAACGCAATCCGATTTCATCACCAGCCTCAGCGATTCGCTGAAGTCCGGGATCGGAACGCTGGTCGATGCCGACATGGAAGAGGCTTCGGCCCGTCTGCAGGCGCTCCAGGTGCAGCAGCAGCTGGGTGTCCAGGCGCTGTCGATCGCCAACCAGGCGCCGCAGTCCCTGCTGTCGCTCTTCCGCTAAGACCGGATCTCGGGGGGCCGTCCGCGGGCGGCCCCCCGAACCCACCGGCAGCTTTTGAAACGAAGTTCAGACCCTGGAAGGATGTGACGTGAACGCGCACACCATGGCGCACCGCGCCTATTCACAAACCGCGACGACGACCAAAACGGACCGTCGGAAGGAATACGAGATGATCGCCCGCGTGACGCACCGTTTGCGCAAGGCGGCGGTGAAGGGCAAGCCGGGCTTCCCGCAGCTTGTCGAGGCGCTCTACGACAACCGGCGTCTCTGGACCGCCTTCGCGGTCGATATCAGCGATTCGCAGAACCGGCTTCCCGATGGATTGCGCGCGCAGATTTTCTACCTGGCCGAGTTCACGCAGGCGCATACAAGCCGGATTCTGGCCGGCAAGGCCGGCGTCAAGCCCATCATCGAAGTCAATATGGCGATCCTCAAGGGATTGAACCCACAAGGAGCGGCGACATGAGCGGCCTGGTTCTCAAGCTCAGCCCCAAGGAACGCGTGCTGATCAACGGCGCGGTCATCGAAAACGGCGACCGCCGCAGCAAGCTCTCGATCGTCTCGCCGAACGCAAACATCCTGCGGCTCAAGGATGCGATCCACCCCGAAGAAGCGGTCACCCCGGTCCGCCGGGTCTGCTATGCCGCGCAGCTCGTGCTGACCGGCGACGCCGCCGCCGAAGAGACACGCCAACACCTCTTGACGCGGATAGAGGAGCTGAGCCGCATCCTCACCGACCCCGACAGCCGCGCGCTCCTGGCAACCGCGACCCAAGCGCTTTTGCAGGACCAGTTCTATCAATGTCTCAAAGCCTTGCGCAGTCTCATACCCCGAGAAGACCGCCTGTTCGCCGCAGCGCAAAAGTAGACGTCCGCAAGCAGCTTGATTTTCCTCGGTTCGCTGTCTCGAACGACCACCCGATCCGTTTCGCGGGCTGTCGGGCAGTGTCACTGCCGGACAGCTTCGGCGTCCTGACCGGATCCGCCGCGAGCACCTGTTTCCCGCATCGGACGCCCGGCCTCGCCCGGAATATCTGCGATTACGACCGGGCCCGTGTGGCGACCTGGCTGCTTTGACCGTTTGATCGGGGTCCGGCGGCGCGTCCCGGACTGGCGCTGACCCGTCGCAGGATCAGCCGCAACCGCGAAAAACACGTGGCAATGTCGGTATGGGCGTCCTCACCGATAAAGCCTTCGATCTCTGGCCACGCCCGGATGGCCTGGTCGATCAGAGGATCGCTGCCTTCGCGATACAGCCCGGCGCGGATCATCGTTTCCGCGCCGGAATACGCGCCCAGAAGCTGCCTGGTCTGGCTGATGAGGGCATTTTCGTCGGTACTGGCCGCTTCGGGCAGGCTGCGGGATACAGACCGCAGAATGTCGATCGCGGGGAACCTCCCCCGCTCTGCAATCTGGCGGTCGAGAACCACATGACCGTCCAGAACGCCGCGCAGCACGTCGGCCACGGGTTCGTCCATGTCGGAGGCGGCGACAAGTACGCTGAAAATGCCCGTGATATCGCCGCTGTGGCCCACCCCCGGCCCGGCGCGTTCGGCCAGCTGCATGATCTGGTGCGCCATTGAAGCCGGGAACCCGCGCAGCGCCGGCAACTCGCCGCTGGCGATGGCGACCTCGCGATGCGCTTCGGCAAAGCGGGTGATGGAATCGGCGAGAAAGAGCACATGCGCCCCCCGGTCGCGGAAATGCTCGGCAATGGTCATGGCGGCCAGCGGGCAGCGGCGCCGTTCCACAGGTGAGCGGTCAGAGGTCGCCGCGACGACCACCGACCGCTTCATCCCTTCGGGTCCCAGCACGTTGGCGACGAAGTCGCGCACTTCCCGGCCGCGTTCCCCGATCAGAGCCAGGACAACCACATCCGCCTGCACCCCGCGCGCCAGCCGGGCCAGAAGACGCGATTTGCCGATCCCGGACCCCGCGAACAGCCCGATCCGCTGTCCCTGCACGATGGGCAGCAACGTGTTGAACGCCGCGACCCCCGTTTCCAGGCGCCGTCCCAGGCCGTGCCGTCGCGCGGCCGGGGGCGGCGGCGCCGAAAAGGCGCGGGACTGGCTGCCCTGGGTCAGCGGCTCACCGTCCAGCGGCTGGCCATAGGGGTCGATCACCCGGCCGATCCAGCCGTCCCAGGGCGCGAGGGTCGGCGGGCCAAGGACCATCACCCGGTCGCCGCGGGACACGCCGTCGAAACCGTCGTCGGGCAACATCGCCACTGCGTCCTCGGTCAGGCGCAAGACCTCCCCGTCGAGCGGGCCGCGTCGCTGACGCAAGAGCCGCAGGCGATCGCCGATACAGGCCCCGTGCGTCAGCCCGCCGACCCAGATCACCGCACCGTCGACAGACCTTACGCGGCCCACGGCGCGCACCGGGTGCAACCCCGCGATCCGCGCGCGCAATCCGTCCAGTTCCGAATGCTCCATCCGATGCTCCCTCAGATTCATGCAAACCGTTTCTAAAGGAATCAGGGTTAAGCCTTGTTGAAGTCGTCCGAGGGAGAAGCCCCGATGTTCCAGAACCTGACCATCTTCAAATCCGCCATGGCCATGGCCCGGCACGCCGGGGTCAAACAGGCTGAAGTGGCCCGGAATATCGCCAATGCCGACACGCCGAATTACCGCGCCAAGGAAATCAGCAGCTTTGACCGCATGGTGCAGGCCCGCACCCCGACCCAGGGGCTTGCGGTGACCGATGCCCAGCACATCCAGACCACCGCCTCGGCCCCTGCCGGCGTGCGGGTCGAGGCCGATGACAGCGCCTGGGAAAGCGCGCTCGACGGCAACAACGTCGTGCTCGAACAGCAGACCATCAAATCGGCGGAGGTCGCGGGCAGCTACCGGCTTGCCGCCGAGCTCTACCGCAAGGGCCACGAACTTCTC
>Ga0208330_1000953_pt1 | contig 10190 bp, 9 predicted proteins | sample DeeseametaMP1896_FD_184180 | JGI IMG/M metagenome (GOLD analysis project Ga0208330, IMG submission 184180) | Marine microbial communities from the Deep Pacific Ocean - MP1896 (SPAdes) | ecosystem: Environmental > Aquatic > Marine > Oceanic | place: East of Hawaii, North Pacific Ocean | collected...
GCCTGCGCCAGGTAGCCGGCTTCGCGCTCGTAGGGGTAACAGTGCAGCAGCATCACCGGGGTCGGACCGCTGCCCCGCAAGAAGTCGAGCAGGTGAAGCGGATTGGCCGCCTGTAGGTCCGCGTCGCGATCGCCGAAGCCGACATGCAGCTGCAGCGGCTTCCCGAGCCGCACCGCGCGGTGCAGTCCGAACCGCAGCAGCACCCGGTCGGTCAGGCGAACGCCGCCGGCGTCGCGCCAGCGTGCGGCCGCCTCGGCAACCTCCCCGGGCGTGGGGTCGGACAGATCGCCGACGAATCCGCCCCGGTAGGCCAGCACCGACTTGGTGCCCACCGCGGTTCGGGACCGGTCGGCGAGGATCTCGTCGAACGCCGCGGCGTAATCGCCCGGTCGCGCCGCGGCCTCCTCGGCGATCGATTCCAGGCGGACCACTTCGTGGACCCCGCCGACCGCCAATCCGGACAGCTCACCGAGCGACGCCACGCCGGGGGTGCCGGTGTCGACGAGCCAGTCGGAGACACCGGCGGCCGCCAGGAAGTGGTGGGCGAGCTCGGCCTCGGGCACCGCGGTGCGCCGATCCCAGTAGTCGTCGGCCTCGGCGTGACGGGCCAGACCGAGTGCCGTGGCACAGTGCGCCCGGACCGCGAAACCCAGCTGGGTGTCGAAACCCGAGTCGAAGTCGGCCAGCGGCTCGGTGTTCGCCTCGTTGAGCGCGTTCTCGAACGTGGTGCGGTCCCGCGGCTGCAGCCAGCACCCGTGGACGTGATGGTCGATCAGAGGCACTGCGCCGAGGTGCTCGTGCAGCGCCGACATTCACACGCTCCAGGCCAGCCGGAACTTCTCGGCCAGTTCCTCGGTGCTCAGGTCGGCGAAATTGTCGCGTTCATATCGGCGTACCGCGACGACGGCGTCGACCACCGGGTCGCCGAGGATGCCTCGGATCATGGCCGAGCCGTTCAACGCGTCGAGGATCTCGGACTGGTCGGTGCTCAGCACCCGCAGGTCCGCCTCGGCGCGTTGGGAATCGGACAACGAGGCCGGGTCGACCGCGATCTCACCCGGCGCGGTGAGGCCCTGCTCGATGCCGTGGAGAGCCAGACCCAGGATCACCGCGGACGCGAGATAGGGGTTCGCGGAGGGATCGACGACCTTGACCTCGACGTTGGCGCCGTAGGGGTTGGCCGAACCGCCGGGCAGGAAACGCACAGCGGCTTCACGGTTTTCGGTGCCCCAGCACAGCGTGGCACCCGACCAGCTGCCGGGCTGCATGCGCAGCTCGGACAGGATCGAGCCGCACAACACGCCCTGCGCCTCGGCAAGCCCGCCGAGCACACCGGCGATCGCCGACGAGCCCTCCCCGGTCAAGCCCCCAGGGTGCTCGCCCCCAGAGAACACCGGTGTGTCACCTCGCTTCAGCGAAAAGTGCTGGTGCGCACCAGAGCCCACGCTGCCGGCGAACGGGACGGGTGAAAGGCTCGCGCGCATGCCGTACGACCTGGCGACTCGGCCGATGATGATGCGCATCAGCGTCAGCTGGTCGGCGGCGGCGACCGGCGCCAACGGGGCCAACGAGATCTCGAACTGGTTGGCTCCGTATTCGGGGTGAAACTGCTCGATCGCCACCCCCGAACTGGTGGCCGCGGCCGTCACGTCTCGGACGAATCCCTCGTGTTCGAGGACGCCGGCCAGCCCGTACTGAGCCCACAGGTGCTGCGGCAAACGTGCACCGTCTGGGCCGACCAGCACGAATTCGATCTCGTGGCCCACCACCGCGCTGTATCCGGCGTCGTCGAGGCGTTTCGTGACGGCGGCCAGCGCGCCCCGGGTGCAGTACGGGTCGGGCTCGCCGTCCTGGTCGAAGAATGAGCCTGGCGCCCAGGCGAATCCGTTGCCCAGGATGCGCAGCGCTCCCAGGTCGATACGGATGCGCTGGTCGCCGACCACGCCGGTGGACTCGCTGAACACGATGCCCGCCTGGTCGATCGCGAAGACATGCCAGACCGGACTGGCGCCCAGACCCGGATCGGCGAACGAGCTCATTCGGCGCAACGGCACTGTCTTGGCGTGGATGAGGCCCGCCGGATTGACGACGGTCCCGATCAGGGTCGCCACTCCATCGGACTCGAGTTGTGCGATGGCCGCGGCGGCGAGCGGTTTGGCTGCCATGTCAGCCATTCATACCAGCAGCCGGGTGCGCGGGTCGGCCGAACTCTACAGCGTGATCTTGCAGGCCTGCCCGATGTCGAGGGTGCGCAACACCCGACCCATGCCCACCCACATCGCACAGGAGATCGCCAGATCGGTGATCAGCGCGTCGTCGAAATGTTCGGCGGCGCGCCGCCAGAAGTCGTCGTCGTCACGAAGGCCGGTGTGATCGGTGGCGAACCGGTGTGCGAACTCCATCGCGATGCGCTCGGCGTCGCTGTACCCCGGCCACGTCCGCCACTCGGCCGCGTGCTCGTAGAGATCCTCGTCAACGCCGGCGGCGTCACCGGCGCCGTCGCGGGTGTTCTGGCACACCACGCACTCGTTGGCGTGGGCGATCACGATGCGGGCCGCCTCCCGCACCCGCAGCGGCAGCCTGCCCTTGGTGTAGACGGCGTGGCTGAAGTTCGCCATCGCGGCACCGAGGTCGGGAGAGGTGACCGCGAAACCGGTCACGTCGTCGTCGGCGAAGTCTCCGATTCGGCTCATGGCCGCATCGTACGCCGCGTCACCGCGCGGGCGTGGCGGTCTCGGGCACCGCACCCCGGTCATCCCACTCGCGCTGCACCAGCAGTCGCGCCGCGATTCTCTCCAGCGCCGCCTCGACATCGGAGTGGTCGGGACCTCCCTCGAAAAGTGGCGAGGACGCGAGCTTCTCGACGATTCGGCTCACGAGCGCGCCGGTCGCCGCGGCGACCTGACCGGCCCCGGCCTGGGTGAGCCACATGCGGTCGCCGGTGCGCAACGCGTAGCCGGAATCGACCAGGCGCGTGAACGTCGGTTCGAGTACTTCGGCGGGCACTCTGAGCCGGTCTGCGATCGCCGACAGGGTGGCCGAACCGAACACCTGACTGTGCCGGTAGATCTGGATCAGGCCCCACAGCAGGGCGAGGTCGGACACACAGCCGTGTCGGCCCGCGATGCTGCGCAGCCGGATGTCGGGTGAATGACGCACCAGCCGGCCCACCGCGGTCTCCAGAATCTCCTCCGGGGTCTCCATCTGAGGCATGCCGAAGCCCTCCCCGAGGTCGACACCCGCAGCCGGGTCGAGGTCACGCAGGGGAACTTCCTTGAGGGTCAGTGCGACCAGGAATCCGATCACGGCCACCGGCGCCGCGCACAGGAACACCAGGCCGAGCGAGTCGGCGTAGGCGTTGATGATCGGCGCGGCGACGTCGTCGGGCAGACGCTGCAGGGCCTGCGGAGACTGTGCCGCCTCGGCAGGGGCGCCGCTGACTGCCAGCGCGGTGGCGATGCGGCTTTCCAGGAAGTTGGCGAACAGGGACCCGAAGATGGCCGCACCGAACGAACTTCCGATGGTGCGGAAGAACGTCACGCCCGACGTCGCGACGCCGAGGTCGGCGAAGTTGGCGGTGCTCTGCACGATCAGCACCAGCACCTGCATGCACAACCCGATCCCGGCTCCGAGCACGAACAGGTAGGCGCTCTGCTGGAGTACCGGGGTGCCGGCGTCCATCTGCGACAGCAGCACGAATCCCACCGCCATGACCGCGGTGCCGACGACGGGGAACACCTTGTAGCGACCGGTGCGGCTGACCAACATGCCGCTGCCCATGGAGGTCAGCAACAACCCGCCCACCATCGGCAACGTGCGCAGGCCGGACTCGGTGGCCGAGACACCGTCGACGAACTGCATGAAGGTCGGCAGGAAGGTCAGCGCACCCAGCATCGCGAAACCGACGATGAAGGCGAGCACACAGCACACGGTGAACACGGGGCTGGCGAACAACCGGATGGGCAGCACGGGTTCGTCGGCGCGCAACTCGACCCAGACGAACAGCGCCAGCATCACCGCAGAGCCGACGAACAGACCGATGATCATCGGCGACGACCATGCGTAGGTGCTTCCGCCCCAGCTGGTGGCCAGCGTCAGCCCGGACGCGCCGAGGCCTATGGTCGCGATGCCGGCGTAGTCGATGGCCGGCCGGGTCCGCTGCCCCAGCGCCGGGATCGCCACGGTGGCCACGGCGAGCACGACCAGGGCGACGGGGATGTTGATCCAGAACGCCCAGCGCCAGCTGAGGTGATCGGTGAAGTATCCGCCCAGCAGGGGGCCGATCACCGTCGTCACGCCGAACACCGCACCCAGCGCGCCCTGATACCTGCCCCGATCGCGCAGCGGGATCACCTCGCCGATCAGCGCCATCGCCGTCACCATGATCGCGCCGCCACCGATGCCCTGTAGCGCCCGGGAGGCGACCAGCATCGTCATCGAGGACGAGATGCCGCACAGCACCGATCCGCCCAGGAAGAACAGCACCGCGACGGTGAAGACGGCCTTGCGCCCGAACAGGTCCCCTAGCTTGCCCACGATGGCCGTGACGATGGTCGACGCGAGCAGGTAGCTGGTCACCACCCAGGCCTGGTGTCCGGCGCCGCCGAGATCGGCCACCACCGTGGGTAGCGCCGTGGCCACGATGGTCTGATCCAGTGCCGCCAGCAGCATGCCGAGCAGAACGGCGATGAAGATCAGATTGCGCCGCTGCGAGCCGACCTGGGCGGGTTCGGCGTGTTCGGGGTGTTCGGCGCTGGTCGCGGGGCTGCCTGTCATACCTGCCTTTCGGGGCGCGAGGAACTCTCCACCTACATCGTTAGATGTCCTATGGAAGTTACCGCGCCAGGCGGGGGTAGCCGCCGGCGCCCGCGGCAAACCGCTACTGCGGTGGGCGGGACACGCACTGGGCCATGTAGAGCTCTTCGCCCATCTTGCCCATCAGCTCGAGCTGCGTCTCGAGATAGTCGATGTGCAGTTCCTCGTCGGCGAGGATCTTCTCGAACAGGTTCGCCGAGGTGGCGTCGCCCTTCTCGCGGCACATCAGGATGCCTGGCTTGAGGCGCCCGACGACCTCGTACTCGATCGCCAGATCGGCTTCGAACTGCTCGCGCAGCGTCTGCCCGACGCGCAGCGAGAACAGCCGCTGGTAGTTGGGCAGACCGTCGAGAATGAGGATTCGATCGGTGATCTCCTCGGCGTGAACCATTTCCTCGAACGATTCTTTGCGCGTATGCGCAGCCAGTTCAGTGAAACCCCAGTTGTCCTGCATCTTGGAATGGAGGAAATACTGGTTGATCGCCGTCAATTCGCTCGTCAATTGCTCGTTGAGCAATTTCAGAACCTCGGGATCGCCTTGCATGGCTGCTCCTAAACACGTTGTCGATGTCCGCGTGCGCTATCTGCACGGTGGTACGCGAGCATCTTCAATCTAGTGCACGCGCGGCACGCAGCGCGCGCCATTACCGCTGTGTGAGGCATGTTTTCGGGTCGGTGAGCGGGATTTCGGCCGAGACCTCCCGGGTAACCGCGCTGGAGTCTGGACTGCCTAGGCTAAGTAAGGTTAGACTCGGCTAACAGCTGAGGCCGACCAAGAAAGGCAAGGGTCACCAATGGACGAGTACGATCTGCACTCGTTCATTCTCGCCTGTGATTTTCGCGTCGACGACCTCGAGTTGATGTGGGAATGGCTGGAAAAGCACCGAGATGGTCTTTCCACTATCGGGGCGCATCACGTCGTGGTTTACGAATCCATCTGGGAGCCGCGCCGGGTACTGGTCACCATCGGAATTCGGCAGGCCCGCTCGATCAGGGAAGTGCTGCGCTCGCCGGCTATTTTCGAATGGTTCAATATTTCCGGCGCTGATGACATTCCCCCGATTTTCGGCGGCGAGGTCGTCGAGAAGATCGACCTGTATGGGACCGGATCCGAGCGTCATGTCGGTCGCGTCGTCGTCGGCGTGATGTCGTCGGTCGACGACGTGTCGGAACTGATGGTCAAGATCCACGACGGTCTCGAGCGCTTCAAGCAAGGCGGCGTGCGCAAGATCTGGGTGTACCGCGCCCTCGACGACGGACAGGAAGTCCTGATACTGCAGGAGATCGACAGCGAGGTCAGCGCGCGTCAGTGGATCGAGCATCCCGACGCGGCTGCCGAGTGGATGAGCAACGCCGGCATGGGTGCCTATCCGACGCGGTTCGTCGGCCGGTTCGCCCATCTGATGAGCGTCGGCGCGCAGGAGTAGCCGTGTTCGTCTGCCTGTGCACCGGAACCACCAGTCACGCGGTGAGCGAAGTGGTGGCCAACGGCGCACGCACCTCCAAGGAGATCGCCGAGGCCTGCGGTGCCGGCGGTGACTGTGGCCGCTGCCGCCGTACGCTGCGGTCGATCATCGAAGCCCATTTCGCCGACTGTGCACCCAATCGGGTCAGTCGCTAGGACTTGCCCCGGCCGGTGAAGTCCGCCAGGGCCGCCGCGTTGGCCGCACCACCGAGGAGCATCTCGAACTGCGCGTTCTCCCGCGCGGTAGCAGCCTCGATGCCGTCCCGGAACGGCTCGGTGAGCGTGCTCTTCACCGCGACGAGACTGGGAATCGATTGCGCAGCAATGATTTCGGCATGTCGCCGGGCCTCGGGTAGCAGCTCGTCGGGTTCGCAGACCTTCCACGCGATGCCCATGCGCAGCGCCTCTGCGGCGTCGACCCACTGCGACGACAGCAGCATCCACGCCGCGTTCTGACGGCCGATCAACTGCGGCAGCAGATACGACGAGGCCGCCTCCGGCGCGACCCCCAGGCTGGTGAACGGGCACTTCAGCCGCGCGGTTGAGGACATGAACACCAGGTCCGCGTACCCGAGAACCGTGGTGCCGATGCCCACCCCGACCCCGTTGACCGCGCACACCAACGGCTTGGTCAGGTCGGTCAGCGCACTGATCATCGTCGTGAAATGGCTGCCCTGGTCGCTCATCTGCGGATCGGTGATCCGCGCCTCCATCTCTTTGAGATCGTTGCCCGCGCTGAACGCTCGGCCTGCGCCGGTCAGCAGGACCACGGCGACGTCGGGATCGGCGTCGACCTCCCGCAGCGCGGTGGCGGTGGCGAGGTAGAGCTCCTCGTTGAACGCGTTGAGGGCCTCGGGCCGGTCCAGGACCAGAGTGCGGACCCGGTTGTCGTCGCTGATCTGCAGAGTCACCGCTGCAGCGTATCGGCCGGCGCGAACGGACCGCGCAGCACGTATCGACTCGTCGGGACGGTGTCGATGTCGCGGTTGGCACCGAATGCAGAGGTGCTGGCCACCATTCGCGCCATCCGGTCGCTGAGCTCGGCGTCGTCGGCCGCACCGAAGAAGGCGTGCAGGTCGGTCGTCGCGGCAAGGGGGAACAGCTCTTCGACGATGGCCGCGAAGACCGGCGCGTCGTCGGTCAGTGCGCGCACCACCGTGTTCTGGACGTAGCCGAAAGTGGCCTGGGTGTCGATGGCGACCTGGGTGTGGTCGTGCTGCCAGCGATGAAGCCACGTCGCCTGGTCCAGATCGGACGGTCGGCGCAGCATCGCGACGTTCGCCAGGCCCGGGGTGCGTTCTCCTGGTGCGGTGGGGGGCGGTGGCAGCGGGACCGATTCGGTGACCAGGTAGGCAGACACCTGCTGGCAGAGACCGGCCAGCAGCTCGGTGGCGGTACGGATCTGCTCGCCGTAGCACTGCTGGGTCCAGAGGCTGACGAGGGCGATGACGGGCGGGTCGAGGGTGGTGAGGGTCATGAGGGAATCGGTGACCGCGTCGTCGCGGACGTTGACGGCCACCCCGGCCAACCCGGATTCGAGAAGTGTCTGCGCGGCGTCGGTGCGCAACCCGGTGCACCAGGCCTCGTCACCCGGGGTACCCCGAAGCGTGATGATGACTTTCTCCACGTCCCGAACATAGCCCGGGACAGAATGGACCGATGATGAAGGGCCTTGCGCTGCGTCCGGGGGTGCCGGACGCCGCCGCGGTTCTGCGCAGCCTGCTCGGGGTGATCGCCGTAGGGGTGGTCGCCGCGCAGTGGGGACCGCCGGGGGCCGCGACCGCGGCCGCCGCGGCGGGGGCTGTGACAGGCGCGGTGGCGTTGCAGGAAAGCCCCCGCGCGCGTGTCCAGCTGGCCGTCGGCGCGTCGACGGTGCTGGGGTTCGCCGCTCTCATCGGTGCCGCCGCGTCCGGCTACTCCCCCGTCTTCGTGCTCGCCGCAGCACTCTGGTGTCTGGCCGCGGCGATGCCGTGGGCCCTCAGTGCCAACGCGGGGCTGATCGGCGCGGCCTCGGCGGCGATTCTGGTTGTCGCGCCGCCGATCACGCAGACTGTGTGGTCGGCATTGGCGACTGCGGGACTGGCCTTCGCCGGCGGACTGATCCAGGCGGCGTTGATTGCCGTCTGGCCGCAACGGCGCTGGCGCGTCCAGCGCGATGCTCTCGCCAACGCCTATCGCTCGCTGGCCGCCGATGCCCGGCGGATCGCCGAGGGAACCGGCGACGGCGTGTCCGCTGTCGATCCCGAGCCGCTGATCTCTTTGCGTGCCGCGTTCACCGCGGCCGACGTCCAGGCGAAGCGCCACACCGCGGACTACCGCAGCTGGTATGGCCTGCCCGAGCGGATCGCCGCGACGCTGGCCGAGTTGGACGGCGTGGCAGCGGACGCGCGACCCCGGGAGGTCCTGGACGCGGTGGCGGATACGCTCGCCGCCGTAGCCGAAACCCGCCGTAGCGCCCGCGCCGACGCCGAGGCGGCGATCTCCCGGCTGGATGCGGCAGTGGATTCCGAATCGCCTGTGGTACATCGCCTGACCCGGCTGGTGCATGAAGCGGTCGCCATCCGGCTCGGGGAGTTTCTGCCGTCCTCCCCCGAGGCTGTGCGGCTCAGACGGCCGGAGGTGCGAACCTCGGTGCGCTCGGCCCTCGCGCTGATGCGTGGCCACCTCAACCGCCATTCGCCGGTCTTCCGCCACGCAGTGCGCCTCAGCGTGGCGGTCGCGGTCGGCTGTGCGATCCAGCGGTACACCGGGATCGCCCACGGCTACTGGATACCGCTGACGGTGCTGATGGTTCTGCGTCCGGAGACCGCGCACACCTACACCCGCTGTGCCGGCCGGATCGCCGGGACCCTGGCCGGCATCGCGGTGGCATCGGTGGTGCTGGTCCTGCTGACTCCCGGCGTCGTGGTGACGGCGGTGCTGGCCATCGTCTTCGTCGGGGCGGCCTACGCTTCCGCCGGTCTCGGTTATCTGGCGTCGTCGGCTGCCCTGACGGCGGCGGTGGTGTTCTTGATCGGCCTCGAGCAGGTCGGGCCCGCGCCGACCACCGACGACCGGCTGTTGGGCGCCCTGATCGGTGGCGGCCTCGCCGTGCTGGCCCACGTACTGCTTCCCGACGATGCGCTCACCAGGCTCGCGCAGCGGGCCGGCGAGTTGCTCAAGACCGAGGTGGACTACGCCGCGGTGGTGATCAAGGCCTATGTCCACGAGATCGACAGTCCGGCCGACGCGTTGTCCGCCGCGTGGCAACGCGCGTTCCGGGCCCGCGCGGCGTTCGAGGCCGCTGCCGGTGCCACCCGAATGGATTCTCGTGACCTGCGTCGGTGGATGGGCGCCTACCGGACGGCACTCAATGCCGTGACGGCGTCCTGTACCGCTCTGGAAGCTTCGCTGCCCGACCGGCCCGCGGCGGCGTGGAACGGCGAATTCGTGCTGGCGGTGGACGAATACGTGGAGGCGCTGTGCGGGGACCCTCCTACCGCGGCGTCTCCGTGGACGGTGGACGTCACCGACCTGGAAGCCGCGGACAAGCGCCTGCGCGACGTCGTGCCCCGCCGCGGAGCCCACGAAGGTGCGGCTCGCGTGCTGGCCGCCGAAGTGGGCGCGATCACCCGCAACGTGACGGGGATCGCCGTCACGCGCGGGCCCATCGCGGTTCGATGAAGACTCCCTCTGCTTCCACCGTGATGCCGTCGGCGTCGGCGATGTGGCCGGACGCATAGGTTTTGAACCCGTCTGTGTGGGTGATCCGGGCTTCGGCGTGCAGTCGCCCGAGCGGGGTCAGGCGGCGGTAGCGGACCGTGATGGTGCCGGTCAGTCGGTGGACGCCGGGCGTGCTGACCGCGTCGCCGAGCACGTGGTCGAGCAGCATCGCCGATACCCCGCCGTGGACATGTCCCGGCGGGCCCTC
>Ga0208330_1000954_pt1 | contig 10183 bp, 13 predicted proteins | sample DeeseametaMP1896_FD_184180 | JGI IMG/M metagenome (GOLD analysis project Ga0208330, IMG submission 184180) | Marine microbial communities from the Deep Pacific Ocean - MP1896 (SPAdes) | ecosystem: Environmental > Aquatic > Marine > Oceanic | place: East of Hawaii, North Pacific Ocean | collected...
TTTTCGTTGGTGGCGGGGTACTGATGAGTCGGCGAAAGCAAGAGGCTTTTGAAGATTTGGGCGCGGAGGATGAGAACACCGTGTCCGAAATTCTCAGACGAAACGAAGAGGGGGATGCGTCATGATCTGGGGTGTTTTCGTTCTTCTGACGCTGGTCGCGATCGGAATTGTCCTCTACCCGCTGCTGTGGTCCAGATCGAACACTCACTCCAGAGGAGATGCGGTGCCGGCAATCCTTGCCGATCAGATGCAGGAAATCGAACGAGACATGGACCGCAGTTTGATTTCTGAACAGGAAGCTCAAGCTGCCAGACACGAGATCAAGAAACGTATCCTCGCGACGACACGCAATTCGGAAGAAAAAGCCGGATCTTCCCGTAGTGGTGGCAGAGTCACACTCGTTGCCACGGCGGTGCTCGCACCAGTTATTGCAGCGGGTTACTATCTGACGATGGGATCTCCGGAGGTTCCTTCAATGGCCTTCGCGGCCCGAGCCGAGGAGCGCGCGCAGACTGTTGAAGTGACGGCCCTCGCAATACAACTTCGCGAAAGGCTTGTATCCGATCCGACTGGCGGCCCCAGCGAAGGGTGGATGCTGTTGGGCCAGACCTATCAGCGCATGGGCAGAGCATCTGATGCCGTCGAAGCCTTCGAAGTTGTCGCCGAACGGAAGGATGCCACCTCCGCGACATTCTCCATGCTCGCAGAGGCAGTCGTGGTTGCCAATGACGGCGTTGTTATTCCAAAGGCAAAATCGGCGATTGATCGCGCGCTAGAACTTGACCGATCCAATCCTGCGGCAACCTATTTCAAGTCTCTCTACCATCTTCAAAGAGAAGAGGCGCGTAAGGCCTACGACTTGCTCGTTTCACGGCTGGACCAGGAAGAGGCGTACGTTCCCTGGATGGAAACCTATACATTGCAGATCAATCGGATCGCTGCCGCAGCCGACCTCCCGATCGCCGATCTTCCCAGAGGGCCGGCGTCACAACTCGGACCAAACGCGGCGGATGTCGTGGCGGCGTCGGAGATGAGCGATGCGGATCGCGCGGAGTTCATCCGCTCGATGGTCTCGCGCCTGGCCGAGCGTCTTGAGGATGAACCGGAGGATCTGGATGGATGGATCCGGCTGGCAAACGCCTACACCGTCCTTCAGGAGCAAGATCGCGCCATTGAAGCCTACCGTAAGGCAGAAGCGCTGTTGGAGCATCAGCCCACCAATGATCCTCGGCGTGCGGCGGTCCGTGACGCGCTCGAGCGGCTTGGCGGTTGACTACCGGCGGGTGCCCGCCTGGGCAGGTCACTCCTGACCGGCAACCTTTGCGGAAACATCCCGACCGCTGGCTTGCGCCAAGGCGTCCATCACGTCCTCGGTCGTTAGCAATTCGGACAGCACAATGCCGTTTGGTGCCGACGGTCCATAGACGGCATTGAAGGGGATGCCATATCGGCCGAAACTCTCAAGGTAGCGGGAAATTCGCGCGTCCGGGCGTGTCCAATCTGCCTGCATCGGCGTGACACCTGACGCGTCCAGCGCACTGCGGACCGGCTCACGGTCGATGACAAGTGTCTTGTTCGCTTTGCAGGTCAGGCACCAGTCAGCGGTCACATCGACAAAGACGACCTCTCCTGCGGACACGCGTTTCGCTATGTCCGAACGGTCAAATGCGACCCAAGCCAATGCCGACTGTGACTCTGCGCGGGCAGGCGCTGATTGCTGCAGGAGAGGACCTGCGACAAGAGCCAGGACAAGGCTGGCTGTGGCAATAGACCATCTGAATTGGGACTGCACATTCGGGAGGGTCAAGATCAGAACGGCGAGACCTGACAACACCGCGACCGCGATGACGGAGGCCAGCCCGGCGACACCGTCGAGCACCCAGAACAGCCACACGGCGGTTGCAAACAGCAAGATCCCCATGACGCTTTTGACGATCAGCATCCATCGACCAGGCTTGGGCATGAACGCGACCAGGCGCGGGAACGCGGCGATGACGAGATAGGGCAGGGCGAGGCCGAGGCCGAGGCTCGTAAAGACGATGAGAATGTCCACGGCACGTCCGGCCAAAGCAAACGCCACCGCGGTCCCGAGGAACGGTGCCGAGCAAGGTGTTGCCATGACGGCACCGAACATGCCGGTGAAGAAGTCGGCGGAATACCCGTTGCGTCCTCCGGCCCCTGCAAGCCACGTCTGCATGCCGTGTGGCAGGGCGAACTCGAACGCTCCGAACAGATTTGCCGAAAAGAGGAGCAGAACTGCGATCATCACCGCAAGAAACAGCGGGCTTTGAAATTGCAGACCCCACCCGACGCTGAGCCCTGCCGTCTGGAGCGCCCAAAGGGTTAGCCCCAGGCCCCACATGAACGTCATGATGCCGGCGCCGGCAGCGACGAAGCCGAACCGGACACGGGTTGTGTCATGATCTGTGTGTTTGAGCACAGACGAAACCTTGATGGACAGCACCGGCAGTACGCAGGGCATCACGTTCAGGATCAATCCACCCAGCAGCGCGACCGCGGCAATCCAGAGCAGTTCCAGCATGTCCGGTGTCGTGGCGGCCAATTCGAAGGGAGCTGCGATACCTTGCGTCACGCGATCCGCAATGACGGTGAAGGCCCGGATCTCGCTATCGGTGACGGTAATCGATGGCGCCACCGTCACATCCGTATTTGAAGAGAGAATCGGGAAGCGCGCCCAAAGCAAACGATCCTCTTCTCCCAAACGGATATCGGGTTTGCCGAGCGCAACACCCATACCCAGTTCGGGAAACACATCCGGCGACTGGAGTGGTTCATCGACGCGAAGGTTGACGATCAACTCCGTGAGGTCTTCGTCGATGAAAGCAGTTGCCTCTCTGACGCCACTCGCCTTGGCCCCTTCGGGAACGCGACCGGAGAAAGCGCCAATCAGCGCAGCGGCGGAGCTGTCGATGCCGTTGCCGCGTCCGAGGCGAAGTGACAGGTCAAAATCTTCCGGAACGCAGACATCGGAACACACGAGCAGTTTGACCTGCGCGGAAAGGGTCACGGGTGCGCCGGGATCTTCGAGCGTCACGCGCAGCGGAAAGACGACTTCGTTAGCATAACCGAAGTTCTCGATACCAAAGGCGGTGAACCGCGTCGGGGCGGGCCACATGAATTCGATATCTGCAATGTTTTTTGAACCGCTCCATTCGACCGCAGGTGGCATTCCCACCTCTCCTGGCGACCGCCAATAGGTTTTCCAATTTTCGTTCAGTTGAAGGTGAAGTCCGGCAGATAGAGACCGTGTGTTTCTAGAAACGCCGTCCTGAGCGGCAATAAGATTCGCCGTGAGTGGAGCACTCTGGTATTCAACAGAGGTCGCTGCCGAGACGCTTCCGGAAGCAAGGGCCAAGAGCACGAAGCGAATTACGGAAATCCGTCGAAGGATCAAAAGTTTATCTATCAAGATACCCTATCCTCCAATTAAATTTGAGGCAGATTTCCCTAATTCGCCGGAGGCTGCATTAAAGGCTACCCACGGCAAAACCCTGACGACCATCGGAACAGACGACTTGCGCAACGCCAGTAGCAGGAGATGAAAGAATTCGACATCCATCCGGTAGTAGCCTTGACGCTTGCTTCGTCGATATTTTAGGTTTAAGATTCAGGCAGTCTGCGAGACTCCCCGCACACCCCCCTAACAAGGTAGCCGCTAACAGCAATACGCTTGCCTGTGACTTCCTACGCACATCACTGCCTATCGCGGGCAACGACGGGAATCGCGGATGCAATGAGCTCAGGCGTTTCCTCGATAGTATCCCTTGCTTTGTCAGAATGGCACGATTTACCCATGAATTTGTGCATCACGAGATGCGCCGCAACGCAAAGAAGAAGCGGGGCGAAAGCCGCTGCATTGCCCCACATGCCCGCCAGTGTGCCACCGGCAAGAAAAAACCCGGCAATGGGCAGGAGCATGACGACGCAACACTTCATCATTCCGTAATGCTTGAGCCTGTCCGCGATCGGCTTTTTTCTGTGATTCTGGTGGTCCACGACACTCTCTTTACCTAGTTTCCGGCGTCATTTGCGACCCTCCAGTAGGGTAAGGTCAAGGATACAAATGGATACACTTCTCGCGGCCTTGTCAGGTTGCCTGATGCCGGGTCTCCCGTAAAAGAGATGTAGCAAACCCGAGGCTAGGAGTGTGTCATGACGAACTCGCGAAACAACAAGGTCAATCGACGAAGGCTATTGGGATATGCGGCTGTTGCCTTGGCCGCACCGAGCGTTGTTCGGGCCGAAGTCGTTCGCCGCAACATTTCTTCTTTCCGAGTTCATGATTGGCAAGATCACTTCGATACGCTCGGAAAAGGGATCATTATATCTGATACCAATACAATGGCGCTCCAGCATTGGACGTCCGACGGAGAAATGCGAATTTACCCGACATCCGTTCCACTGACCGATGAACTGACGAAGCGCGGCTATACCGAAATCGTGGAAAAACGTAAAAACCCTAGTTGGGCGCCGACACCCTCCATGCGTGAACGCAACCCGGAGTGGCCGGCACGTGTCGCAGGCGGTGATCCGGAAAACCCCTTGGGCACCCGGGCATTGTACCTGTCATGGCAATACTACCGCATTCACGGGACAGCAGATACGCGCAAGATCGGCCGCCGATCGTCAAATGGCTGCATTGGTTTGTACAACGAACAGGTCGAGGAAGTCTACGAGCGAACGCCTGTCGGTACTCAAGTCAAACTCATCTGACCCAAAGGGTAAGGCGGAAGATACAGGCATGGATAAATTGACTGCGCTTATAGGAGCCGTCGTGATCGTGGGCGGGGGTTTGGCCGTTTGGCGTTTCGTTGGGGCCGAAGATACAGCGGCTGGCCACTCCATGACGTCACCCGACACAAGCGCGATCGCTCAGGGCGACCCGATCGCGCAGGTAAAGCTACCTGACGAACTTTCGCAGCAGGCGGCACTTGGCAAAAACATATTTGAGGCCAAGTGTTCTGAGTGCCACGGTGAAAATGCTGCCGGTCAAAATGGTGTTGCGCCGCCTCTTGTGCACAAGATTTACGAACCAGGCCACCATTCGGACATGGCATTTGTTTTGGCCGCGCAAAACGGCGTCCGTGCGCATCACTGGAATTTCGGTAACATGCCAAAGATCGAGGGACTGACCCAAGGAGACGTCAAGATGGTTGCCGCCTATGTCCGTGAACTACAGCGGGCCAACGGGATCAACTGATGCGTTGGTCGAAGACAAGCCAATGGATTCTGTCGATGATTTTCGGCCTTTTCCTCGCGGTTCTCGGGTTGCCTGAGGCACCAGCGTATCATGGCGAAGGATCCTTGGCGCAAGAAGCTCACCCTCACGAAGTTTTAGGGTCATCGACGAACGAAGCCTCTGACCACTGTCATCCGGGACTCGATTGCTCTGTCCCGGTAGCGGTTTTGCTTCAACCAAAAGTGGTTTACGAGCCTCAGTTTCTGAAGGCCGTCATGCAAGACGGCGCGACCCAACGAACCGAGTTGCGCCCCACCAGCGATCCTCCACCGCCACGACAGTGGGTCTGATTTCACATCGTTCGAAAAGCAGACCCGTATAAGGATCGAAGACATGAAAAAGACAACTATGACAGCTGCAGTGTTGATTGCAGGAATCGCGGCTACGGCATACGCTCATGGCGGTGCAACCGGTATCGTAAAAGAACGCATGGATGCTATGGCCGCCATGGGAAAGGCGGTCAAAACCGTGGCCCCGATGATGCGGGGCGAAACGACCTATGACGCAGAAACAGTGCGCGATGCAGCGCGCCTGTTCCAGCAGCACGCCGGTGAGAGCATGACAAAGCTGTTTCCCGAGGGCACAGGGGGTGTGCCCTCGGAAGCCAAAGACGAGGTGTGGACCGATTGGGACCGGTTCGCCGCATTGGCAAGTCAGTTGGAAGAATACTCTGAAGGCCTGGAACGCGCAGCCGACAATGGATTGGGCAGCATGGGCGGCAATATCTCCGCAGGTGGGGCTTCGATGATGGGCGGCGGTACAACCATGATGGGGAGCAACGCCATGATGGATGCGGCCGCGCTTGCGAAAATGCCTTCTGACGCGGCATTCGCGATGACGACCCAGGTCTGTTCCGTGTGCCATGAACGTTTCCGGGCGGAAAAAGACTGACCATGCGACAGTTTTTGACGCTAGTCGGCGGGGTCGCCGTGCTAAGTGCGGCCGGCCTCGGCGTGGTGATCGCATGGCCTGTCGGCAGTCCGGTGACTCCGATTGCAACAGAGGGCAATATCGACCGGGGCGCATATTTGGCGCGCGCCAGTGGATGCATTGCCTGTCATACCAATTTTGAAGCGGGCGGCGCGCCACTTGCCGGAGGGGCGCCGCTTGAAACTCCGTTCGGAACGTTTTATACGCCCAACCTGACGACAGATCCCGAACATGGCATGGGCGAATGGACGACAGAACAGTTCGCAAAAGCCGTGCGGCAGGGTATCAGTCCCGATGGAACGCCGTACTATCCCTCTTTCCCATATACGTTCTATGCGGATTTTTCTGACCAGGATATCGCCGACCTCTGGGCGGCTTTTCAAACCGTGCCACCCGTGGACGAGCCTGCGCCAGAAAACGACGTCGGATTTCCATTCGATCAACGCTGGGGACTGAAGCTTTGGCGGGCAGCTTTCTTCCACGATCCCAATACGGAACCGGATGAGAGAAGAAACCCTGCCTGGAACCGGGGGAAGGCGCTAGTGAATGGCGCTGCGCATTGTGCCGCCTGCCATACATCACGCAACTTCGCCGGAGGCAGAGAGCTAAGCGCCAGGTTTGCGGGTAACGACCAACTCCCCGGCGGCAGCAAGGCACCGGCAATCAGGCCAGACGATCTCGCCAAAAATGACTGGACGGTCTCAAACCTCGCCTATGCGCTCCAGACCGGTCTCACTCCTTCGGGTGACGCTTTCGGTGGTAGTATGGCTGAGGTGGTTCGCGAGGGAACACGGTTTCTGACACCAGTTGACCGCGAAGCGATGGCACTTTTTCTGTTGAACAAGGACTCGGTTGAAACGGCAGACGCAGCGTCGAACTAAATCCATGTGGGGGCACGAGGCCCCCACTTTCTTGAGGACGAAAAATGAACCAAACAAGACGGGATTTCATGCGTCACGCAACGATGGCCGGCTGTTCGGTGGCCATACCGCGGTCGGCTTTTGCCGAGAACCCGTTCGAGGACGTGGTTGCCAAGGTTGCGCGACAACAGATTCTTCCGGACAGTTACTCGGAAACAGAGATCTGGGGTTATGGCGGCCTCGTTCCGGCACCGGAAATTCGGGTCGCGCAGGGCGATCGGGTCCGCCGAAGGTTCCGCAATGAGATACCGGATCCCAGTTCGGTTCATTGGCACGGAATCCGTATCGACAATGCCATGGATGGCGTTTCCGGGCTCACTCAAGAGGCCGTGGCGACGGGGGCAAGCTTTGATTATGATTTCGTTGTACCGGACGCAGGCACCTACTGGTATCACGCGCACAATCGCTCGTACGAACAGGTCGCTCGCGGATTGCGCGGTCCGTTGATCGTCGAAGAAGCGGAGCGTCCGGACATCGATCGCGAGGAGGTCCTCATTCTGGAGGACTGGTTGCTCGACCCTGATAGCGGGCAGCTGTTCGACAATTTTGAACAGCCGATGATGATGAGCCACGGTGGACGTATCGGCAACTTTATCACGACGAACGGGCGCTATGATCTGACCTTGCCCGCGAAGCGTAACGAACGCATTCGATTGCGGATCATCAACGCAGCAAGCGCGCGGATTTTCCCGCTGAGGCTCTCGGGGTTCAGTGGCTGGACGGTGGCCTTGGATGGAATGCCAATCGGTCAACCCCAGCTGGTTGACGGCGAGTTGATCCTCGGCCCGGCACAGCGCGTCGACTTAATTGTGGATGTGACCGAAGACGAAGGCGGCACCGCCCAAGTTCTTCGCATCGGCGATGACGATCAACTGACCCCGCTAGTGAGTTTTCCCGTCGACGGCGCAGTCAGTTCAGTACCAAGAGGCAAGCCGCTGCCGCTGCCGCCAAATCCAGCAGCACTCGCCCCGGACCTTGCCGATGCGCGTGATTTGCGGCTGGTCATGTCCGGCGGCGCGATGGGGCGAATGCAGTCCGCATTGCTCGGCGGGGAACGTCTTGGCTTCCGCCAACTTGCCCAAGCGGGCAAGTTCTGGGCCCTGAATGATGTTGCCGAAATGACGGACACACCATTGGCCGATCTGTCCCTGAACGAGCCGGTGCGCTTGAAGATCGAAAACCAGACTGTTTTCCCACATGCAATGCACCTGCACGGGATGCATTTCCGCGAGCTGCGCCCCGACGGCGCGTTCGGACCGATGCGGGACACAATCCTGTTGGCTGGCAACGAGTCGCGGGAGATCGCCTTTACGGCAGACAATCCCGGCAAGTGGCTGTTCCATTGCCACATGCTCAGCCATGCGGCGTCCGGCATGACAACCTGGATGCGGGTCACATGAGGTATCTCGTTTGGTCCGTTCCCATAACTGTCGTCGTAGCCGCTTTCACATTTTGGCTATCGACCAGTGCATCCTCGGATGTCGACAGCGCGTCCAAGGCGGCGAGCTACGACATCGAAGAAGGTGCGTTGCTATACGCAGAGAACTGCGCGTCTTGTCATGGCGCGGATCTGGAAGGCCAGCCGGAATGGCGAACGCCCGGCGGGGATGGGCGCCTGCCGGCACCACCGCATGATGAGACGGGTCACACTTGGCATCATCCTGACAGCCTGCTCTTCGACTACACAAAACTGGGGGGTGCAGCGCTTCTGGCGCGTCAGGGCGTCGAATACGACAGCGGAATGCCGGGTTTCGGAGACGTGCTGACCGACCGGGAAATTCACAACATCTTGGCCTTCATCCGTTCCGCATGGCCGGACCGCATTCGCGAAGCTCAAGCCGCGCGGACAGAAGCCGACGAACAAGGAGGAGATAACTAAAATGCGTTTCAGACAAGCGTTCACGACGGTTGCGATAGCTGCCTTGCTTCCGATACCGGCACTCGCCGACGAACTGTCAGAGGCACGGGTCAAGGAACTTGTGCTCGAAGCAATCCGCGAGAACCCGGAGATTGTTATGGAGGCCGTGGCAATTCTTGAACAAAGGCAGGCGCAGGCGCAGGAGCTCAGTCAGGCCCAAGTTCTGAATGAACAGCGCGATCTGATCGAGAAAGACCCGAATGCGCCGGTTCTTGGCAACGCCGAAGGGGACGTCACCGTTGTGGAATTCTTCGACTACAACTGTCCCTATTGTCGACGGGTCAAACCAGAGGTGCGTGCTTTGATCGAAGACGATCCCAACATTCGCCTCGTCTATCGTGAGTGGCCCATTCTAGGAGACGGATCGGTGTTTGCCGCGAAAGCGGCCTTGGCAGCGCGCAAACAGGACAAATACGAAGAGTTTCACTGGGCGATGATGGGGCTGAAGGGGCGCGCCGAAGAGGCCTCCGTGCTGCGCGTAGCCGATGAGATCGGCCTGAATATTGCACAGTTGCGCAAGGACATGGAAGCACCCGAGGTCGAAGAGCACATTGCGACCTCCATGCAACTGACTCGAGCTCTGGGATTCAACGGCACGCCGTCGTTCGTAATCGGTGACGCACTGGTCCCGGGCTTCGTCGAAAAGGCGCGGCTTGTCGAGTTGGTCGAGGAAGCCCGAAAAGACGAAGACTGAAATTTTGTGCCCGGACCGCCCCTGTGTGGTCCGGGCGACGCATTAAGCGGCCGCAGGTTCCACGTCGTAGCCCGCATCCCGAATGACCACTTGGACCTGATCAACTGGTAACACGCTGTCGACACGAACTTGTCGGGCAGAAAGGTCACATTCTACGCCTGCATTCGGGTCTGCGCTCTTCACCGCGCTTTCGATTGCTGCGGTGCAATGTCCACAGCTCATGTCCGGAACACTGAACTTCATCGGAACCACTCCTTGATCTGATTTCTGTCGGTGACATGGGGTGTCCCCCCGCTGGAAGGTCAAGAGAAAATATTTATTTGTCGCCCCCCCCCATTGACCCTCCAGTTACTGGAAGCCTTATATTCCACTTCGAATGGAAAAACAGGTGACACATATGCCCGAACCCAAACAGATCAGCCTGCCGATCGAAGGCATGTCATGCGCGTCCTGCGTTGGCA
>Ga0208330_1000958_pt1 | contig 10138 bp, 9 predicted proteins | sample DeeseametaMP1896_FD_184180 | JGI IMG/M metagenome (GOLD analysis project Ga0208330, IMG submission 184180) | Marine microbial communities from the Deep Pacific Ocean - MP1896 (SPAdes) | ecosystem: Environmental > Aquatic > Marine > Oceanic | place: East of Hawaii, North Pacific Ocean | collected...
GGGAGCCGCTCGGAGGCCGAGATCGCCTCCGGCTCGTCGAGGAACTGCTCGGACTGGCTGAGCCCGGTGCGGATGCCGAGGCCCGGCAGGGCGAGCGCCACGAGCACGAGGGAGGACACCACCGCCACGGCCACCGGGCGGCGACCGACCAGCCGACCGACGGCGTTCCACACCCGCGCGGTCTCGACGGTGGTCGGGTCCCCGAGACGCGGGGCCCGGGGCCAGAAGATCCAGCGCCCGAAGAGGACCAGGGCTGCGGGCAGGGCGGTCATCACCATCAGGGCCGCGATCACGATGCCGACGGCGCTAGCCAGGCCCAGGCCCCGTGTGGAGGGGGTGAGGGACAGCAGCAGGGTCAGGACACCGACCACGACGGTCGTCGAGGAGCTGAGCACGGCCTCGGCGGTGCGGTGCAGGGCGCGCGCCATCGCCAGGTGCCGGGACTCCTCGCCCTTGAGCTCGTCGCGGTAGCGGGAGATCAGCAGCAGGGCGTAGTCGGTGCCGGCGCCGAAGACGAGCACGGAGAGGATGCCGGTCGTCGACTCGTTCCACGCGGTGCCGGCCAGCTCCAGGACGTGGGTGGCGACCACGACGGCGAGGCGGTCGGCGACGCCGACGACGACGAGGGGCACCAGCCACAGCACCGGGCTGCGGTAGGTCAGGACCAGCAGGATCGTCACCACGGCCGCCGTGGTGGCCAGCAGGGTGAGATCGGCGCCCTCGAACACCTTGGCCAGGTCGGCCTGGATCGCGGCCGGGCCCGTGACCTGCGCGGTGACCCCGTCCGGTGCGGTCTCGGCCAGCTGCTCGCGCAGGTCCTCGACGGCGGCGGAGGTGTCGCTGGCGGTCGGGGCGTCCAGCTCGAGGGGCAGGAGCGCGGCGGTGCCGTCCTCGGAGGGGACGGGCGCTGCCTGCGGCCCGGCGCCCGGCAGGTCGGACACGAGCTCGCGCAGGCTGCCGAGCGCCTCCTCGCCCAGCTGTCCCTCCTGGGCTGTCCAGAGCACGATCGCGGTGCTCCCGGCCTCGTCGGGCAACCGGTCGGCGAGCTCGGCCGCCTCGGCGACCCCGCTCCCCGCGGGGAGCTCGTCGGCAGGACCGACGGTGCGCTCCGCGGTGCCGAGAAGGCCGATGAGCAGGCCGCCGAGCAGCAGCGGCAGCAGGGCGACGAGCGGGGCGAGGCGGCGGCTGGTCAGACGACGGGACCAACCTGGGGGCGCAGTGCTCACAGGACGAACCTACGGATCCTCGGACTCATCCGGTGGGGTGGGCCGGTGGGATGGGCCGGTGGGATGGGCCGGTCAGCGGCGCCGCGCCAGGGTGAGCGCGAAGTCCCCGGCGGGCACGCCGTCGCCGTCGTCCCACACCCGCTCGACGGCGAAGCCCGCGTCGGCGAGCTCCTCGGCGACCTGGGGCATCCGGAACTTGGTCGAGATCTCCACGCGGATCTCCTCGCCGAGCGCGAGGTCCAGCTCGAGGCCGGCCCCCGGGATGCGCACGTGCTGGGGTGCCTCGGAGCGCAGCCGCAGGTCCATCCGCTCCATGGCGCCGTCCCAGAACGGGACGTAGCTGAACGCGCCCAGGTCGAAGTCGGCGCCGAGCTCCCGGTTGAGCACCCGCAGGCTGTTGCGCACGAAGGCCTCGGTCGTGCCCGCCGAGTCCTGGTAGGCCGCGACCAGCCGGTCGACGGGCTTGACCAGGTCGGTGCCCAGCAGCAGCCAGTCGCCGGGCTCCAGGGAGTCGGCCAGGGCGCCGAGGAACGCGCGGCGCTCCTCGACGTAGAGGTTGCCGATCGTGCTGCCGAGGAAGGCGACCATCCGGCTGCCGCTCGCGGTCCGCGACGGCAGGTGCGCGAGGTGCAGGGTGAAGTCGCCGACGAGCGCCTCCACCGCCAGCCCCGGGTAGCGGCGGCTGAGCATGTCGGCGGCGTCGCGGAGGGTCTGCTCGGCGACGTCGACCGGCACGAACCGTTCGAGTCGTCCCGCGCCGGCGAAGGCGTCGAGCAGCATCCGGGTCTTGTCGGAGGTGCCGCTGCCGAGCTCGACGACGGTGGTCGCGTCGCAGGCGCTCACCACGTCGCGGGCGTGGCGGACCAGGATCGCGCGCTCGGTCTCGGTGGGGTAGTACTCCGGGAGCCGGGTGATCTCGTCGAAGAGCCGGGAGCCCTCGTCGTCGTAGAGCCACTTGGGCGGCAGCGACAGCGGTCGGCTGCCGAGGCCGCGGCGTACGTCGTCGACCAGCGATCCGGAGGCCCAGTCGGGGTCGAGGAAGACCGACACAGTGGGCTCGAGGGGCACGCTCATGCGGGGGACTCCTGGAGGGACGTGGTCGGGGCACCGCCGTCGGCGAGCCGCACCCCCGACATCGCCCAGCGGGCGGCGTGGGGGAAGAAGTTGCGGTAGGTCAGCCGGGCGTGGTCCGGCGGGGTGAGGGCGCACCCGCCCCGCAGCACCATCTGGTTGGACATGAACTTGCCGTTGTACTCGCCGATGGCGCCCTCGGGCGGGTGGAAGCCGGGGTAGGGGTGGTAGGCCGAGGCGGTCCACTCCCAGCAGTCGCCGTAGACCTGGCGCAGCCGGCTGCCATGCGGAGCCCGGGCCGGCGCTGCCGCCGGGTGGAAGGCCTGCTGGTCGGCGAGGTTGCCGCCCGCGTGTGCGGCGTCGCCCTGGCCGTCGACGACCACGGCGTGCTCCCACTCGGCCTCGGTGGGCAGCCGCTTGCCGGCCCACGTCGCGTAGGCCTCGGCCTCGTAGAACGACACGTGGGTGACCGGCGCTCCCGGGTCGACGGGCCAGGTGCCGTGCAGGGTGTGCTCGAGCCACACGCCGTCGTGCTCGACCCAGTAGAACGGTGCCCGCCAGGCCTCGGCGTTGACCCTGGCCCACCCGTCGGAGAGCCACAGCCCAGCGCGGGTGTAGCCCCCGTCGGCCATGAACTCCAGCCACTCGCCGTTGGTCACCAGCCGGTCGGCGAGGCGGTAGGGCTCGAGCCACTGCCGGTGCCGCGGCAGCTCGTTGTCGAAGGAGAAGCCCTCGCCCTGGTGACCGACCTCGACCAGGCCGCCCTCGACCTCGACCCAACCGAGGTCGTCGGGCTCCGACGGCGCGCGACGGGTCCCGGCGTAGACCGGCTGCAGCGGGTTGCGCGACAGCACGTGCTTGATGTCCATGAGCAGCAGCTCCTGGTGCTGCTGCTCGTGGTGGAAGCCCAGCTCGATGACCGGCGCCAGCTTGGTCAAGGTGCCCTCGTCGAGGCCCTCGACCAGCTCGCGGACCCGGGCGTCGACGTTGCGCCGGTAGTCACCGACCTCGTGCGCGCCCGGGCGGGTCACCAGTCCCCGGTCGGGGCGCGAGTAGCGCGGTCCCAGCGACTCGTAGTAGCTGTTGAAGAGGAACCAGTACTGGTCCTGGAACGGGCTGAAGCCGCTCTCGTGCTCGGCCAGCAGGAACGTCTCGAAGAACCAGGTGACGTGCGCGCGGTGCCACTTGGTGGGCGAGACGTCCGGCATCGACTGGACCGTCTGGTCCTCGGGGGACAGCGGAGCCGCGAGGGACTCGGTGTGGGCACGGACGTGCTCGAAACGCGCGACGACCTGGGTCGGGTCCCAGTCGGTCATGACGGTCCTCTCGTCGGCTGTCCCACCACCGTGACGCAGACCACCGACTTTTTCGACCCCGGAGGGGTGACGAGGTGGTGACGACCGTGGAGTCGCCCCGGACCCGCCCCGGATCCGCCTCGCACCTGCCCGCACCGCCACGTCCCTCACTCGAAGGGGTGGGTGGAAGTCCGGCTCGACCGGACACCGTGGGGAGGTGACCACCACAGCCGCGATGACCCCGGCCGCGGCCGAGGGTCTGCACGAGGCGCTCGTGCGCCTCGGCCGTGGACGCCTGGGTGCCCTGGCGGCGGTCTACGACCACACGGTCCCGGCGGCGCTGCGCCTGGCCTTGGCGCGGACCCGGGGGGACCGCGCGGCGGCCGAGGAGATCCTGGCCCGGGCCTACGCGGAGGTACGCCGCGTGGCCGGTGACTACCCCGCGTCCGGGCTCCGTGGGCTGCCCTGGGTGCTCGCGGTGGTGGCGCGGGCCTGAGCGGGGCGACCCGGCGCCGAAAATGCCTCGCGGCGGGGGCGGTGCGACCCGCATCCTCCTCCCGTGACCACCGACCGCGAGGCTGCGCTGCACTGGGCGACCACGGTGCTCGGGCGCGACGGCGTCGAGACCGTCGGCGAGGTCACCTGGCCGCACGAGCGCAGCTGGTCGGCGCTGGCGCGGATCCCGACCACCCGCGGGACGGCGTGGTTGAAGGTGGTCCCCTCCGAGCTGCGCCGCGAGGCGGCGCTCACCGCCCTGGTGGCGCGCCGTCGCCCGGACGCCACCGTCGTGGTGCACGGCCACGAGCCCGACCGGGGGTGGCTCCTGCTCGGCGACGCCGGACGGAGCCTGCGCGCGCTGGTGCCCGAGGACGGGGACCTGTCGCGCTGGCGCGCTGCGCTGCGTCTGTACGCCGGCCTGCAGCGCGACCTGGCCGGCGACGTGGGGACCATGCTCGCCGCGGGGGTCCCGGACCTCCGGGGACAGCGGCTGCTGACCTCGTTCGTCGACCTGGTCGAGGAGCTCGACCTCGGAGCGGACGCCCGTGCTGCGGCGCCCGAGGTCGGCGCGCTGGTCGACGTGCTGGCGGGCTCGGGGGTGCCGGACAGCGTGCAGCACGACGACCTCCACGACGCGCAGGTCTTCGTCGACGACACCGGGAGGATCCGGATCACCGACTGGGGCGACGCCTGCGTCGCGCACCCGTTCCTGAGCCTGGCCGTCACGCTCGACGGCGTCATCGGGTGGGGGCTGCGGGACGTCGAGGGGTCCGAGGACGTCCTGCCTTACCAGCGCGGGTACCTGGAGGTATGGGCCGAGCACCTGGGCAGCCCGGTGGCCGCGCTCGAGCCCGCGGCCCGGGCCGCCAGGGCGCTGGGATGGGCGTGCCGGGTCGTCAACGGCCACGTGCCCGGTGACCCCGACCCGACCGCGGCCCGGGTGCGGATGCTGCTCAGCGCCCTGCAGCGCCTCCGGTGACCGCGGAGACGTCGGTCTCCGCGTCCCGGTCCCGGGGCTCGCCGAGCGCGACGGCGTACACGACGACGTTGGAGGCGTAGCCGGTGCCGTCCCAGTCGGTGCAGCTGACCAGGACCAACCGGCCGCGGCCGCTCTCCTGGCCGAAGATGCTCACGGCGTTCACGGCCAGCTCGTCCTTGTCGTAGACCTTCTTGCGCTGGACGAGGTAGCGCATGGTGCCCTCCGCGGTGCGGACGTCGACCACTGCGCCGCGCCGCACGCCGCGCAGGGGGTCGAGCGCGCCGCCGCCGGTGTGCACGGAGTGGCCGGCGATGACCGTGGACCCGGTCTCGGAGCCGGGCTGGGCGCTGCGGTCCCACCACCCGACGTCGACGACGTCCTGCGGTGGGTCGAGCACCCGGTCCTCGGTCAGGGCCACCGGCACCACGGGCGCCTCGATGTCGACCGAGGGGACCAGCAGCAGCACCGGGTCGGCCGGGTCCAGCGACCGGTAGGGCGAGGGGGGCGGCGGCTCCTCGGAGGGCAGCACCAGCCCGCCGACGACCAGGCCGCCGCTGAGCACGAGCAGTGCCGTGCTCACCGCGGCGAGGGTCGAGCTGACCCTGCCGAGGAACCCGTCCAGGAACGACCCCAGCCGACCACCGCCCGCCCCGGGGGTGCCCGGTGCGGCGTCGGTGGCCGGCTGGTCGGTCATGCGTGGTCGATCCTGGGTGCGCGGTGGCTCAGTCGCGCAGCGCGCGGCGGTAGCTCGCGACGCCCGCGCCCGCGGACAGCGCCACCAGGAGCAGCAGCGCCAGGTTGCCGCCCGCTCCGAGACCGCCGGAGGTCCCGACGGACTCCACGCCGGCGGGCACCGAGGTGGGCACCGGCTCGGGGGTGGGGGTCGGCGACGGGGTCGGGTCGGGGTCGTCGATGCTCACGCGGCTGTTGGGGCCGCAGGCGGTCTCGCCGATCTGGGCGCCGACCAGCTCCACGCCGGCGGCCTCGGCGGCCGGCAGCACGTGCAGGTCGAGCGCGGTGACCTCGATGGAGTCGCTCGAGGGCCGCTCCTGCTTGTTGAGCGTGATCTCGAGGACGTTCTCCTCCAGCGGGGCGAGGGCCTCGCCGACCTGCTCGAGGGCCTCGGCCAGCACCTCGGCACCGTCGATCACGGCGGTCAGCGGGCCGAGCGCGCCGTCGATCGCGGTCTCGAACTGGGTGCGCAGGGCGTCGAGGACGGACTGCACGACCACGCCGAGGTCGGTGACCACGCGGGTGTTCGGCGGGGGGTTGGTCGGCAGGGTCACCAGGTTGAAGCTCTGGCCCCCGAGGGTGGCGTCGAGGGTGGCGTCGGTGATGTCGGTGTCGCCGTCGGCGCTGCCGGGCTGGGCGGTGCAGAAGGACTGGACCGCGCCGAGGTTGAGACCGAGGGCGATGTCACCGCCGTCGAGCACCGTCTGCAGCGCGGTCGTGAGGCCCGCCAGCAGCGGGTCGAGGACCGGCTGGAGGGCGTCCTGCAGCTCCTGGGGGAACTGGTCGCCGAGGATCTGGATGCCCGTCAGGTCCACCGTGCCGGCGTTGAGGTCGAGGTTCTGGCCCGGGACCAGGCAGCCGCCCTCTGCCACCTCGACCAGGGTCGCGCCGTCACCGGCCAGGCCGGCGCAGGCCGCGGAGAAGCCCTTCTCGTCGCGGATCACCGTGCCGGCGTCCTGGCTGAGGGTGCCCGCCTGGATGAACGACTGGCCGCCCAGGGCACTGATGGCCGGCTCGTTGGAGCCGGTGGCGGTCTCCTTCTTCCCGTCGTTGGTGACGGTGTAGGTGCCGCTGTCGGTGGGCGTGCTCGCGATGGTCAACCGGAGGCCGGTGGCGCTGGCCTGGGCGACCGGCTCGGCCGCCAGGGCGGGTCCGGCGCTCACGGTGACGACCGCGGCCGCGGTGGCCGTGGCGCCGAGCCTGAGCAGGTGGGTCCTGATGCTCCCCATGTGGATGTGTCTCCCTCGTGCGTCGATCGGTGCACCGGCGCGGGGGCGCCGGCGTCCCCCCGACGGGGTACGACGAAGGACCCTCCCGACCGGGTCGCGGTCGTGAGCAGGGGTCGAAAGCGGGTGACGGGGGGGTTGGGGGTGGCCACGGCGGCGTGGGTGGCGCCGACGTGCTTGGGGGGGTGCTGCCCAGCGTAGGCGGCGCTGAAACCTCCTGCCCACCCCGGGGACCGGGGCGGGGGATGTCCGTGCTACCGGGCGGCTACTGCACGAAGCGGAACAGCGGGCTCTCTGGCGGCACGGGTTCCACCCGAAGGGGCGAGGTCGTCATCCGGTGCAGCAGCGGACCGAGGTCGGCCGGGTCCTGCAGCTCGACCCCGACGAGGGCCGGGCCGGTCTCCCGGTTGTTGCGCTTGACGTACTCGAAGAGGGTGATGTCGTCGTCGGGCCCGAGCACCTCGTCGAGGAAGCGGCGCAGCGCGCCGGGCTCCTGGGGGAACTCGACGAGGAAGTAGTGCTTGAGCCCCTCGTGCACCAGCGCCCGCTCGACCACCTCGGCGTAGCGGCTCACGTCGTTGTTGCCGCCGGAGAGGATGACCACCACGGCGCTGCCCGGCGCCGGGCGCTCGTCGTCGTGCAGGTGCGCCAACGCGGCGCTCGAGAGCGCTCCCGCGGGCTCGGCGATGATCCCGTCGGACTGGTAGAGCGCGAGCATCTCCACGCAGACCGCGCCCTCAGGCACCGCGAGCAGGCGTGGTCGGTGGGCGGCGGTGACGGCGTGGGTCCAGTCACCCACGCGGCGTACGGCGGCGCCGTCGACGAACCCGTCGAGGTCGGCCAGCTCCACTGGCGACCCGGCGGCGAGCGCGGCAGCCATGCTGGCCGCCCCCTCCGGCTCGGCGCCCACGACGGTCGTGCCAGGACTGTGCTCGGAGAGCCAGGTGAGCGCACCGGCGATCAGCCCGCCACCGCCGACCGGCACGACCAGCGTGCCGAGGTCGAGACCCTGGGTGGCGAGCTGCTCGACGACCTCGCGGGCCAGGCTGCCCTGCCCGGCGATGGTGCGCGGGTCGTCGAACGCGGGCACGGGCGTCGCCCCCGACTCCCGCGCGAACCGGGCGCTGGCCGCGGCGGCGTCGTCGTAGGTGTCGCCGCCGATGACCACCTCGACCAGGTCCCCGCCGAGGGCGGCGATGCGCTCACGCTTCTGGCGGGGAGTGGTGCGGGGCAGGTGGACCCGGGCGCGGATGCCCGCACGGGCGCAGGCGAAGGCCACGCCCTGGGCGTGGTTGCCGGCCGAGGCGCAGGTGACGCCCCGCTCGCGCGCTCGGTCGTCGAGGCCGGCCAGGAGGGTGTAGGCGCCGCGCACCTTGTAGGAGCGCACGGGCTGCAGGTCCTCACGCTTGACCCAGACCTCCAGGCCGGTCGCCGCGGAGAGCCGCGCGCTGCGCTGCAGCGGGGTGGGCGCGAGCACCTCGGCGAGGGCCACGGCGGCGGCGTCGACGTCGGCCGCCGTCGGCAGGGGGGCGGGAGTGCTCACTCCCCGAGGGTTCCAGACCGCCCGTCCACCGACGACGAGGCCCCCACGACCGGGTGGTCGTGGGGGCCTCGTACCGGGTGCGGCTCAGGACTCCGCGGGCTCGCTCGGCTCCACGGGCTCGCTGGGCTCGGTGGGCTCGCTGGGCTCCTGCCCGGCCTCGCACTTCTCGAGCTTGGCCTGCTTCTTCTCCACGCGCTTGGCCTGGGCCTTCTTCGCCTTCTTCGCCTTGCGGGCCTCGCGCTTCTCGGACTTCTCGTCCTCGGTGCCCTCGGCCTCGGCAGCCTCCTCCTTCTCCTCGGCGAACTTGGCCTGCAGGCGCTCGTACTTCTTGACCGCCTTGTCGTACTGCTTCTGCTCCTGTGAGCAGGGGGCCTTGTCCTTGCCGCGCGCCTCGTCGGCGCTGGAGACGGTGGCGGCGCCGGCCACCATGCCGACGGAGAGGGCGAGCCCGGCCAGGGAGGCCAGGGCGGTGCGGGTGTGCTTCACGTGGAGACTCCGATCCTGTGGTCCCGGCGACCCCGAGCGGCCGACCGGATGAACCAGATCACGGTAGTCCGATCATCGGACGAGATCGACGGTGCTAGTACCAAAGGACCAGCCACCACCCCCGAGCGCACGAGACCCCCGCGACCGGCGGTCGCGGGGGCCTCGTGAGGGTCTCGGGGCGAAGCCGTCAGAAGCAGAGCGGTTCCGGGCCGGGGAAGCACTCGTCGTCGGAGGGCTCCGCCGTCGGGCTGGTGGAGGTCGTCGGGCTGGTGGAGGTCGTCGGACTCGTCGACGACGTCGGGCTCGTCGTCGCGGTCGGCGAGGCAGTCGGCGATGCGGTCGGCGATGCGGTGCCGGTGGGGCTGGAGGTCTCGGTCGGCTCGGGGCAACCGAGGATGAACTCCTCGAAGATCGAGCACTCCTCGGGCTCGGAGGTCTCCGACGGGCTGGCCGTGGGCGAGGTGCTGCCCGTCGGGCTGGTCGACCCGGTGGGCGAGCCGGTGGTGGACTCCGACGGCGACGCGGTCCCGCTGGGCTCGGCCTGGCACTCCTCGAGCGCCTGCTCGGCCTTCACGAGCTTGCGCTCCGCGGCCTTGAACTTCTTGCGCCGGTCCTTGACCTTCTTCTTCGCCTTCTTCTTCTCCGCCTCGCCCTTGGCCTTCTTCTGCTGAGCCTTGGCCTTCTTGAGCTTCTTCTGGGCCTTGCGGTGCTCGACCTGCGCGTCCTCGACGGCCTGCTCCTCGGTGGAGCAGTGGTTGCGCTGGGCGGTCTCCGCGGTGGACACGGTGCCGGGGGCGGCGGAGCCGGCGCCGGCCCACCCGACCGTGGCCAGGGCGGTGGAGCCGGTGAGGAGCAGGACGCCGAGCAGGGCGGTGAGTGCCACCTTGAGCTGGGTGCGGACCATGGGGAAGACCTTCCGGAGGGTGCTGGCCGGCTGGTGGTCGAAGGGGGTCAGCCGGGGGCTTTACCTTCGATCCAACGAGCCAGCACCCCGCCGGTCACGCGGGAACCATGGCAATCAGCGACGCGACACGCTTGGATGCCCTGGTGAGTCCACGCTGGAGCGCAGACGAGATCACCGG
>Ga0208330_1000960_pt1 | contig 10117 bp, 11 predicted proteins | sample DeeseametaMP1896_FD_184180 | JGI IMG/M metagenome (GOLD analysis project Ga0208330, IMG submission 184180) | Marine microbial communities from the Deep Pacific Ocean - MP1896 (SPAdes) | ecosystem: Environmental > Aquatic > Marine > Oceanic | place: East of Hawaii, North Pacific Ocean | collected...
GCCGCCGCCGCGGGCAGCGGCGCGCCGGCCCGCGTCGGGTTCGGCCGCCGGATGGTCGCGGTTCTGGGCGCCGCGACGGCGAACCGTGGGGCGAAGGTCGGGCTCGTCCTTGTCGGCATCCTGATCGTCGTGGCGGTTTTCGCGCCTTGGATCGCGCCCTACGGTTCCGACCAGATGGGGGCAGGCATGGGGCTGATGCCGCCTTCGGCCGACTACTGGTTCGGCACCGACGAATTCGGCCGCGACGTGTTCAGCCGCGTCGTCTACGGCGCCCGTCTGACTATCCAGGTGGGCGTTATCGCGGTCGGCATATCGCTGACGGTGGGCACGCTGATGGGCCTGATCGCGGGATACGCGGGCGGCTGGGTCGAGCGGATCCTGATGCGGCTCGTCGACGTCGTGTTTTCCTTCACCGAGACACTGATCGCCCTTGCCGCAGTGGCCGTCCTAGGCCCAAGCCTGACGAACGCGATGATCGCGGTCGGCATAGCCGCGATCCCGTTCTACGCACGCGTCGCCTACTCGGTGACGCTGGTAGAGAGGAACAAGGCCTATTTCGACGCCGCCTATGTGGCGGGTGCCGGGCACTTGCGGCTGATCTTCATTCACCTGCTGCCGAACATCCTTCCGCCGCTCATCGTCGTCGCCACGCTGGGCGTCAGCTCTGCCGTTCTGGCCGCCGCTGGTCTTAGCTTTCTGGGACTGGGCGCGCAGCCACCCTCACCAGAATGGGGCGCGATGCTCTCTGCCGGCAGGGACTATTTCACGCAGGCGTCCTGGATCATGATCTATCCGGGCCTCGCGATCATGGTCACCGTGCTGGCATTCAATCTTCTCGGTGACGGGATCCGCGAGGCGCTCGACCCCAGGCAGAAGGCGAAGTGATGAATGACGTAGCCGAAACTGAACACACGGTCCCGGCGGCCGACTCCCGCGAGACAGTACTGTCCGTGCAGGACCTCTCCACCGAGTTCCGGGGCAAGAAAGGCAGCGTTCGCGCGGTCGACGGGATGTCCTTCGACCTGAAGAAGGGCGAGATCCTCTCCATCGTGGGAGAGTCCGGCTCGGGCAAGAGCGTCACCTCCCTCTCGATCATGGGTCTATTGCCCTACCCGACCGGGCATATCGCCGAGGGCCGGATCCTGTTTGAGGGGCGCGATCTGGCCACGCTTTCGGATCGCGAAATGCGCAAGCTTCGGGGGGCTGGCCTTTCGATGATCTTTCAGGAGCCGCTGACCTCTCTCAACCCTGTTCTCTCGATCGGGCGCCAGATGACCGAGGGCATCATCCAGCATCTCGGCCTCAGCCGCGAAGAAGCGAAAAAACGCGCCATCGAGATGATGCGCCGCGTCAGCATCCCAGCCCCCGAGGCGCGGCTAAAGGACTATCCGCACCAGTATTCCGGAGGAATGCTGCAAAGGATCATGATCGCCATCTCCATGTCATGCGATCCGCGCATCCTGATCGCCGACGAGCCGACGACCGCCCTCGACGTCACGATCCAGGCGCAGATCCTGGAGCTGATGCGGAATCTCCGCGACCGGACCGGCGCGTCGATCGTTCTGATCACCCACGATATGGGCGTGGTGGCGGAAATGGCCGATCGGGTTATTGTGATGTATTGCGGGCGTAAGGTGGAAGAGGGCCGTGTGGACAGAATCTTTGCCCGGCCGAAGCATCCCTACACACTTGGCCTTCTCCGCTCGCTGCCCGTGCTGGGCCACGCTGGGCCGGTCGGATCGGCGGAACTGGCCGAGATCCCCGGCGTTGTGCCCTCACTCGACGCGCTGCCTCCCGGTTGCCGCTTCTCCGACCGCTGCCGATTCGCGACCGACCGCTGCCGGGCCGAGAATCCGCCGTTCGAAGAGGCGGAACCCGGGCACTTCACCGCTTGCTGGCATTCCGAAAAGCTGGAGCCCTTGGCATGACATCCACCCCCATCCTCGAACTCAATGCTCTGGTGAAGCGGTTTCCGGTGAAAGGCGGGCTCTTCGGACCGAAAAAGTTTCTCTCGGCCGTCAATGGAGTATCGCTCCAGATCCGCCCCGGCGAAACGCTGGCGCTGGTCGGGGAGTCGGGCTGCGGCAAGTCGACCGTCGGCAAGACGATCATGAAACTGCACGATCCTTCCGAAGGCAGCATCCTGATCGACGGCAGGGACATCGCACCCCTGAGCCGCGCCCGCATGAAGCCGGTGTGGAGAAAGGTTCAAACAATTTTCCAGGATCCCTTCTCCTCGCTCAATCCGCGGATGACCGCGGGAGCGATCGTGGGTGAGCCCCTGACCATTCACGGTCTTGCCTCGGGGGCCGAGAAGGACCGCGTGGTCGCAGAAACCTTCCGCAAAGTGGGCCTCCGGCCGGATCAGATGAGCCGGTTCGCCCATGAGTTCTCCGGCGGCCAACGCCAGCGCCTTTCGATCGCGCGCGCCCTCGTCGTAAAACCGGACCTCATCATCGCCGACGAACCGGTCTCTGCGCTCGATGTCTCGATCCAGGCCTCGGTCATCAATCTCCTGATTCGGCTTCAGAAAGAGATGGGTCTCGCGATGCTCTTCATCTCCCATGACATGAGCGTGGTGGAACACATCAGTCACCGGGTGGCGGTCATGTATCTGGGTCGCCTCGTGGAAAGCGGACCGCGTGACGAGATTTTCCGCAATCCCAAACACCCTTACACCCAGGCGCTTCTCTCAGCTGTACCTATTGCCGATCCGACCTCAAGGGACCGCCAGCGGATCGTTCTGAAGGGCGACGTGCCAAGCCCCATCGACCCCCCGTCCGGCTGCCCTTTCCGCACTCGTTGCCCGATCGCCGAGGACGGCTGCGCAAGAGCCATGCCCGACACGACGTTGCTGCCATCCGACCACCGCGTGGCCTGCCACGTCCGAGCGCGCGAGGCGGTTGCATGACTATCGGCATCGGCGCAGCCGGCCCGAACGCGGGGCTGGCGGTGTTTCGTGCACTTGCCGCAGCAGAGGCGGTTGGCCATGGCGCAATCGGGGGGTTCGCCGTCTTCGCCGTGCTCACGGCCGACGGCCGCGTCATCCGTGCCGAAACCCAGAGAGGCGGCTCCGCGACATTGTTCACTGACGGCGAGACCACCGGCGGCCCACCACCACCCGAGGTGGCGTCGGCGCGCTTCGCGGCGCTGATGTCAAGCGGGCCCGACCGCCCGGCACCTCTTAGCCAGTTCCTCGCCGCCTCTGAGGCTGGCCTTGTCACTGGCCATCGGCTGCCGAATATGCCCGGATCTGATGGCCGACCCGTCAACGAGGCGGTCCTGTCAGCTATGGCGGAGGGACTGAGCGCGGAACAGTCCCTACAGCGAGTCCTTAACGCGGATCCCGATGCCGATGCGGGCATGATTGCTCTCGGGCCATCACGGGGCATTGCGGCCCTGAACAGCAGCCTTGTCGCCGCGCGCCCGGATCTCGGTACGGCAACGCGTGCTTCCAAAGAGGCGGCGGTCTGCGTCCTTCACAACGCGATCCGGCCTGCCGCCGATCTCGCCCCGCTCGTGGCGGCGATCGCGATCGAGACAATGGCGCCGCCGAGCAGCCCGGCAGGTCATGCCGTCGTTCGGACGGGTACACCGCTTGCCCTGTCGGAAGCGAACCAGGTGATCCTTGGGCCGGACGACGTCGCCATGTTGGTCAAGACAACGGACGCGCGCATCCTGACCGGCCGCCATGCCTGCGCGGCCATCTATCTGGGTGCCGCCGTCGTTAGGAACGGCCAGTTGCTCGGCCACACGACGATGGAGCCGAACGTCCTTGTCGAAGACGGTCACATCATCCGGCTGAGCGGTCAGTCCGAGGCCCGGATTCCCTTTGCAGCCAAGGAATGAAGGATGCAGACCCGAGAGATACTAGACCGGCTGATCGCCTTCCCCTCGGTTTTCACCGCCGAGGCCTATGCCGGGGTCACCGACTACGCGATTTCGCTGCTTGCCCCTCTCGGCGTGACGTGCCATCGGCTCGAGGCGCCGGGCGGCGGTCGCGCGGGTCTCTTCGCATCGACCGGGCCCGCAGGACCGGGCGGCATCATGCTTTCGGCGCATCTCGATGTCGTGCCGACGGCGGGACAACCGTGGAGCAGCGACCCTTTTGTCGCCACAGAACGCGACGGCAGGATCTACGGACGCGGCACCTCGGACATGAAGGGCTTTGCCTCCGCGGCGATACGCGCGATGGCGGAGGCGTCGAGGCGCCCACTCGGGAAGCCACTGAAGCTTGCGCTTTCCTACGACGAGGAAGCCGGCTGCGTGGGCATAGCCGAGATGGCAGGCGCGCTCGACCGGACGATCGGTCTGCCCGAACTTTGTATCGTGGGCGAACCGACTTCGATGCGGATCGTGAACGGCCACAAGGGAAAGGTATCCCTGCGTGTCCGGTTCACCGGATCCGCAGGGCATTCCGCCAGCGCGCCCGACCACGTCAACGCCCTGCACCTCGCCTGCGACTTCATCGGCGTGCTGCGGGACTTGCAGCAGGAAATTGCCGAGAAGGGCCGAAAGGCAGAGGGTTATGCCGTTCCCTATTCGACGGTCCACGTGGGCAACCTCTCAGGCGGCGACGCGCTAAACATGATACCGGAGGCCGCAACGCTCGAATTTGAGATCCGCCACATCGCGGCGGAGGATCTCGACGCCTTACTCGGACGCATCTCGCGTGCCGCCGCGAAGATCGCCGATGATGCGGCTCAGCGACGGCCCGAGGCGTCGGTAAAGATCAAAGAATTCAATCGATATCCCGGCTTTGACATGGACAGTCGGGCCGCCATCGATTTCCTCGTCGGCATCGGTGGCAAACGGCCCGAGGGCAAGGTCGATTACGGTACCGACGGCGGCGTCATAGCGGATCTCGGCGTTCAAGTTCTCGTTTGCGGGCCGGGCGATATTGCCCGCGCTCACAGGGCCGACGAATACATTAAGGCGACCGAACTTGATCAATGCGATGCTTTCCTCAGTCGGGTTCTGGACACGCTCGAAATCGGCTCACCCTTGCCCTAAGAGCGGAACCGACATCGCGTCAGACCACTTTGACCGGCGCGGTCTGCTCGAGCGGGCGCCCCGGACGGGCTCCGGTCTTGCGGCCGTCGACCCAGACTTCGCGTCCATTGACCATGACCCTGTCAATCCCCTTCGCTGGGGCGATGGGGCGTTCGAACGTCGCGCCTTCGGAGATGTTTGCCGGGTCGAATATGACAAGGTCGGCGAAGGCCCCGACCGCGATACGACCCCGCCCTCCCAGCCCGAAGCGGTCTGCGGGCATGGACGTCATTCGCCGCACGGACTCTTCCATCGTGAACAGGCCTAGGTCGCGAGCGTAACGGCCGAGGACCCGCGGGAAGGTTCCCCAGACCCGCGGATGAGGATGCGAGCCGCCAGGTATGCCGTCGGAACAGATCATCGTGTGCTCATAAGACATGATCCGCTGTACATCCGCCTCGTCCATGATGAAGAAGATGCCCATTGCCGGCAGCAGGCGCTGCAAGGCGTCGTCGATATCCGTGTTCCACAGCCGCGCAACGTCGTCGAGGTCGCGCCCGGCGAACTCGGGATGGGGCTCGCTCTCGGCGATCATCACCCGCGTGGCCTGCTTGTGGCGACCTGAATCGAGGATCGTCGAGGAGGCGACCCAGGGCGTTGTGTCCAGCCCGACGTCCTGCGTCTTAATGGCTTGGTCAATCATCCGCAGCGTGATCTCGGACTTTCCATGGTTGGCGAGCCCCGCACATTTGTGGTGCGATACATGGACGCCGCAGCCGCTTTCGCGACCCACTTGAAATGTTTCCTCCAGCGCTTCGACAACCCGGTCGGCTTCGTCCCGCATATGCGTGACGTAAAGTTTGCCATGCGCCTGCGCAATCCGGGCAAGTGCGATCAGCTCACTGATCGGCGCGGCGCGCGAAGGCGGATAGTACGTGCCAGTCGAAAGTCCGATCGCCCCCTCGGCCAGCGCCTGATCGAGGCTGCGGCTCATCGCCTGGACCTGCCCGGGGTCTGCTGGCCGCCCCAGGTCCGGCACCTCGTTTATCCGGAGCGTCGTGTGCCCGATCAGGCAGGCGGCATTGACCGCTGAAGGCTCGGACATCAGCCGGTCGCGGTAGGCTGCGAATGTCGAAAAAAGGCAGTTTTCGTCCTCGACGACCATGCGCAGCGGTTCGGGCACGGCGCTTGTGTCCTTCAGCGGGGCGACGGAGAAACCGCAATTTCCGTTGATCACCGTCGTGACGCCCTGCGAAGTCATGAACTCCATGTCCGGGCGGGTCAGCAATGCGGCGTCATGGTGAACATGCGGATCGATGAAGCCCGGCGCAACGACCCGACTTTTTCCGCCCACCACACGCCCCGCCGACCAGTTCCGCAGATCGCCTGTCGCGACAATGCGATCGTCCGTGACGGCCACATCGCCCTTGCGCCGTGGAGCGCCCGTACCGTCGATGATCTCCGCGCCGCGAATGATAAGATCTGCCTGCATTGGCACCTCCTGTCTTTGAGCTCCGAAGTTGGCCAGTCTGAATGATGCGGTATCAGTGTAAGCGCATGAAGGATTGCCGATCCATCTCTAAAGGTTACGCGGAGGTAACGCAGGTTCCACCATCGTGAGGTTGTAATCAGTTGTCGGCAGGGACATTGCAACAATAATTCCTCGATCGACGCACATTGTTGGTTAGTTTGTTCACTCACCATCAAAGTGCGTTGCAGGTTCGAAGGAGCCATTCGCTGAGGTGCGCACGCAGGGCGGCAATGTGCCGAAAGCCCTCCTCGACGCAGGCCACTCGAATGGCGCTTTGTCCCGCAGTGCCGTTCTCGGCTGGATCATGCGCGAAGGTCCGCTGTCTTGCATCGCCCGGCTTGGGAAACACATGGTCTTGAGGCATAATCGAGCCAGCAGAACCGGCGAAGCAGCATAGCCGCAGGCGGTGCGCGCACACGAACAGCCTGTCGTGATCCCCTCAGTCACCGACTCATGGAGGCGTCTATGTCGCTTGTTCTTCTTGCTATCTCTCTGTCCATCGCCCTCGGCGTGCTGGCCTTTCGCTTCGCGGTTTTCGCGCTGCCGGTCATGGCCGGGATCGCCGCGTTCCTGCAGGTTCATGAGGGCGGTGCCGGTTTCGGCCTGTCCTTCCTTGCCGGGCTGGCGGGGGCCGCGGCGTCCGTCGCATTCGTAATCGCCATTCTTGGTTTCGCTCGCGACCCCTTCCTGCGGCTCGGGGCGCTCGGCCTCTTTGCGGTTCCCGCCGCCGTGGCGGGCTACGCGCTTGCCCATGGCGTCGCGAAACATGCGCTGGAGCCGGGTGTCATGCTAACGCTTCTCTGCGGCGGCTGCGGCGCGGTCGTGGCGGTTGCGGCGATGATCAACCTCAATGCGTTGGGGCAGGGGCTTCTCGAGCAGTAAAACTTGGTTGCCGTCGAACCTCGTCGTGTCGTCGCAGGGACGGTTCTGACCCGTGCTGCGGCGGTCCTTGGGTGCTCGCAGGCCGGGGCCCAGAAACATCCCTCTCTCTTGGCAGGGCCTCTGACTTGTCGAACCTTTGCATCAGGTGATGCTGCGAACGGTGCCGGATGCGCTTGGGTCTGCCCGCGGTCTCTGGCCTTCGGATACGCGCAATGGTGGCAGGTATCAGGGTACGCGAGAGGTTCATCGCCTTTGGATGCGCGATCTGGGGTCTGCGGTTGCCCCGAACGAGGATGATGGTTCCGCACCCTGTCTCCGTTCCCGCTCCCCCGAGATGACCTGTCCCTCCTCCTGATTGATCCCCTAAGCCCGTCCGTCCGAGGCCGGCAACCCCGCGCGGCGGGACCCGTGTTGGCGTGTGCCACGCCTGCCCGCGCCACGTCCCGCCTTTGGGGGTCAAGCGGACGCCGGAGCGTCCGTGCAGGCCACGTCCCGCGGTCTTTGACGGGCCTCATCGGAGGGACGGTCCCTCCGGATGAAGCAACGGAGACATATCATGCAGAACATCGTTATCCTCGCCGGCAACATCGGCCAGACCCCCGAGATCCGCACCACCCAGGGCGGCACCTCGATCACCTCCTTCACCCTTGCCACCTCCCGCCCGCGCTATTCCGAAGGCCGGGTCGTCCGCGACGAGAACGGCTACCGCGTCCAGGACACCGAATGGCACCGCATCACCTGCTTCAACGGCCTCGGCAAAACGGTCCAGCAGTATTGCGAGAAGGGGATGAAGCTCCTAGTCCGGGGGCGCATCCACTACACCAAGTGGACCGACGCCGCCGGGGTCGACCGCTACGGCTGCGAGATCATCGCCGAGACAGTCGACTTCCTGACCAAGGCCAAGCAGACCGAGGATGAGGAGCCCTCCTTCATCGACGATGAGGACGACCAGTCCTGACCCCGCAACGAAACCCGGCGGCGCGAGCCGCCGGGTTTCTCCGATGGCCCTGTCCGCCCCCGATCACAATTCGTATCATTCGGCGACATCCCGCCGCGCGCAGCGGCCGGATAGGCAGTGAGTCGCGCTTCGGTCAGCCCCCACGGGATCCCGCGCCCGAAACGCTCGCTGACAGTGATGAAGACTGGCAAGCCACCGGGAATGCGACTAAAATAGTCGTAGTTCTGGCATGTGTGAATGGCTGGGTGGGAGGTGATCATCATGATCACCGCCCGACAATCACGGGCCGCGCGCGCATTGCTGGGATGGACGCAGCAGGAGCTAGCCGATAAGGCCCTGGTATCACTGACCGCACTGAAAAGGCTCGAGTCCGAGAAGGATCTTCGTGTCTACGAGTCGACAGAGGATCAGGTGCGCCGGGTGTTCGAGGATGCGGGCATCACCTTTCTGCGTTCGGACAAGGGTGAAGGCGTCTTGATCGATGTGACCAAGGCGGAAAAGGCCAAGTCATCGTAACCAGTTGGCGCGGGTTTCGGTGGTGCGCCTGTACGAAAAGGCAACTTCGGGAGGGGGGTCGTTTCTGCGATCCTGTAGTGACATGGCACAGGGCGAGATGACATTTCTGGATGCGCCACCGGACAGCGACACGCTGACCGACTACGACCATACTCATATGGTTCTCTACCTTCGCCTGTTCGATGCTGCCGAGGAAGGTGCCGATTGGCAGGAAGTGGTCGAAATCCTCTTCGGCCTCGATCCCAAGGCAGACCCCCAGCGCTGCAGGAGCGTCTATGATAGTCACCTCGCGCGGGCCCGCTGGATGACCGAACACGGCTATCGTGAACTGCTCAAGAGCGGTGGTGACGGCCCAAACGGCTGAGTCACGCCGAAACCCGCCGATGGCCGCTGGGCCGGACTCCTGAAAATCAATCAATGCGTGTATAGTTTCCAGCGTTTCAGAGAAGTTGGCGAACGGGATTTGTCATGCCGTCGGATCGGTCCGGCTGGCGTTCCTCGGCCGATTACGACTACGTCGAGCGCCTTGGCGCATCTGATCTGGCATGGGAATGGCTGCGCCGAAACAAGCACTACGCACAGGACTACGCGACCCTCTCCAAGGCCGCACCTGACGACGCGTCTCTGAGGCAAGCGCTCCTCGACAAATGGGGGTTGCGATTTCGCGGCCGATCCCAACCTCCCGGCGCCAAAGGCCTGCGCGCTCTGGGATCCCCGGACCGATCCTTCGGTGGTCGTGCTGCAGAAGGTTCCGGAGGTCCTGAACCGCACCGCCGAACCGACGATCCTGCCTGAAGGGATAACCAGACACGCCGATGACGGCCTCCACCATCTTCTTGATGCCGGTGAACAACGCCGTCTCCAGGTTCTGCAATCAGACCCTGACACCAATCCGCTGGTGGCGATCGTGCCGCTCGATCAGAATGGTTTCGCCCGTCTCGATGCCATCTACAGGTTGCTTGCACAGCTGCACGGCAGAGCGATTCCTACCGACAAACGCCTCACCCGCCAGAAGCGACTGCGTGCCAGGCGCATGTTGCAGGCATTTGACGGGCGCTTGGCCGGAGCGTCGCAGCGCGAGATCGCCGAGGTGGTCTTTCGGCTATCTCGGGTCAGCCGGGACGAGTGGCAAAGCGCGCCGGAGCGCTTCGCCGTCATGGCGCTGCTGCGCGATGCGCGGAAGATGGTCGATGGTGGGTATCATGCGCTGCTGCGCTCGAGGAGCGTGCGTCGATGAC
>Ga0208330_1000964_pt1 | contig 10093 bp, 11 predicted proteins | sample DeeseametaMP1896_FD_184180 | JGI IMG/M metagenome (GOLD analysis project Ga0208330, IMG submission 184180) | Marine microbial communities from the Deep Pacific Ocean - MP1896 (SPAdes) | ecosystem: Environmental > Aquatic > Marine > Oceanic | place: East of Hawaii, North Pacific Ocean | collected...
GGTGTTCCGCATCGGCCACCTGGGCTGGCTCAACGAAGGCATGGTGACGACCGCCGTGTCGGTCGCGGAAATGTCGATGATCGAGAACGGTTTCGACATCAAGGCAGGGTCCGGCGTCGGCGCCGCGATCGAGCACTTCACCAGCACCACCGCGCAATCCGGCAAGGCCATTGCCGCCGAGTAACTCCGCAGCCCTGACACGCCCAACAGAAAGACCAACGACATGAGCCATACAGTTCACGGCATGCGCGCGACGAAGCTTCAGCGTTCGACGCTGGCGGTGCCGGCATCCAACCCCGGCATGGTCGAAAAGGCCGCCGACAGCGCCGCCGACGTGGTGTTCCTCGACCTCGAGGACGCCGTCGCCCCGAACGACAAGGAGCAGGCCCGCAAGAACGCGATCCAGCTGCTCAACGACATCGACTGGAAGGGCAAGAACAAGATCACGAGCGTCCGCATCAACGGGCTCGACACCCATTACATGTACCGCGACGTGGTGGACGTCGTGGAACAGGCGGGGGCCAAGCTCGACGTGATCCTGATCCCGAAAGTGGGCCTGCCGCAGGATGTCTACATGGTCGAGGCGATGCTCAACCAGATCGAGATGGCGATGGGTTTGAAAAAGAAGATCGGCATCGAGGCGCTGATCGAAACCCCGCTCGGCATGGCCAATGTCGAGGCCATCGCCGCCGCGCCCTCGCGGCTCGAGGCGATGCATTTCGGCGTGGCGGACTACGCCGCCTTTCACAAGGCGCGCACGGTCAACATCGGCGGCCTGAACCCGAACTACCCGGGTGACCAGTGGCACGCGGCCCTGTCGCGCATGACCACCGCTTGCCGCGCCTATGGCATCCGCCCCATCGACGGCCCCTTCGGCGATTTCAGCGATCCCGACGGGTTCCGAGACGCCTGCAAGCGCGGCGCCGCGCTGGGGATCGAAGGCAAGTGGGCGATCCACCCCAGCCAGATCGAACTTGCCAATGACGAATACTCGCCCACCGACGCCGAGGTCGAACGCGCGCAGAAGATCCTGAAGGCGCTCGAAGAGGCCGCGGCCCAGGGCAAGGGCGCTGCCAGCCTCGACGGCAAGATGATCGACGCGGCGTCCGAGAAGATGGCCAAGAACGTGCTCGCCGTGCAGGACGTGCTCAAGGCACGCGCGGCGTAACGCCTCAAATAGGGAGGGATTTCAGATGGATATCCACGAATACCAGGCCAAGGAACTGCTGGCCACGCACGGCATCCGCATGCCCCGCGGCGGTCTGGCCTACAGCCCTGAACAGGCCGCCTACCGCGCCACCGAGATCGGCGGTGAAGCCTGGGTCGTCAAGGCCCAGGTCCATTCCGGCGCCCGCGGCAAGGCCGGTGGCATCATCCTGTGCAAGACCGACAAGGAAGTGGCAGACGCCGCCGAAAAGCTGCTGGGCCAGCGTCTTGTCACGCACCAGACCGGCCCCGAGGGCAAGCTGATAAACCGGCTTTATATCGAGGAAACGGTTCAGATCGACCGCGAACTCTACCTGGGCTTCGTGCTCGACCGCAAGGAAGAGCGGATCATGATCGTCGCCTCCAGCTCCGGCGGCATGGAGATCGAGCAGATCGCCGAGGAAGAACCCGACAGCCTGGTTCGCGCCTCGGTCGATCCCGGCCTCGGCATGCGCGAATTCCAGGCGCGCGAGATCGCCTTCGGGCTCGGCCTCGACGGCGCGCTGATCGGCAAGGCGGTGGATACCATCCTTGGCTGCTACCGCGTGTTCCGCGACAGCGACGCCTCGATGCTCGAGATCAACCCGCTGGTGGTGAGCAAGAACGAGGTCATCGCGCTCGACTGCAAGATGTCTTTTGACGAGAACGCGCTGTTCCGCCGCCCGGAAATCTCCGAGCTGCGCGACAAGAGCCAGGAAGACCCGCGCGAGACCTTCGCGTCGGATCGTGGCCTGTCCTACGTCGGCCTCACCGGCAACATAGGCTGCATCATCAACGGCGCGGGCCTCGCCATGGCGACGCTCGACATGATCAAGATCGCCGGCGGCGAGCCTGCGAACTTCCTCGACATCGGCGGCGGCGCCAGCCCCGAACGGGTGGCGAAAAGCTTCCGTGCGGTACTGGCCGACAAGGAGGTCAAGGTGATCCTGGTGAACATCTTCGCCGGCATCAACCGTTGCGACTGGGTCGCCGAAGGCGTGGTCAAGGCGCTCGAAGAAGTCGGCGTCGAGGTGCCGCTGATCGTGCGCCTGTCGGGCACCAAGGTCGACGAGGGCATGAAGATCCTCGCCGAGAAGGCGCCCAGCGTCACCGTCGCCCACACCCTCAAGGAAGCCGCGGAGGCCGCCGTCGCGGCGCTCCCCAAGGCCGACAAATCCGCAGCTTGACCCGAAAGGCAGACCAATGGCTATTTTGCTGACCAAGAAGACGCCCGTGCTGGTCCAGGGCTTCACCGGACGCATCGGCACCTTCCACGCGCAGGAGATGATCGACTACGGCACCAATGTCGTGGGCGGCGTCACGCCCGGCAAGGGCGGCGGCACGCATCTCGACCTGCCGGTGTTCAACACCGTCAAGGGTGCCGTGGCCGAAACCAAGGCCGAGGCCTCGATCGTCTTCGTCCCGCCGCCCTTTGCGGCGGATTCGATCATGGAAGCCGCCGACGCGGGCATCAAGTACTGCGTCTGTGTCACCGACGGCATCCCGGCCCAGGACATGATGCGCGTGAAACGCTATATGCGCCGCTACAAGTCCGAGATGCGCATGCGGCTCACAGGGCCCAACTGCGCCGGCACGATCACCCCCGGACAGGCGATGATGGGCATCATGCCCGGCAGCATCTACATGCCGGGGCGCGTCGGCATCGTCGGCCGCTCGGGCACGCTGGGATACGAGGCCGCGAGCCAGATGAAGTCCAAGGGCATCGGCGTCTCGACCTCGGTCGGCATCGGCGGCGACCCGATCAACGGCTCGAGCTTCAAGGACATCCTCGAACTGTTCGAGGCCGATCCCGAAACCGATGCGGTGGTGATGATCGGCGAAATCGGCGGCCCGCAGGAAGCCGAAGCCGCGGAATGGGCGCGCGCGCACATGAAGAAACCGCTCATGGCCTACGTCGCGGGTCTCTCCGCGCCCAAGGGCAAGAAGATGGGCCATGCCGGCGCCATCGTCTCGGCCTTCGGGGAATCGGCGCAGGAAAAGGTCGAAATCATCCGCGAGGCGGGGCATACAATCATTCCGCACCCGGCAGCCTTCGGCGAAACCGTCGAAGCGGTGTTGTCGGGCAAGAAGGTGGCTGCATGACCAAGAAAAAGATCCTGCTGACGCGTCGCTGGCCGGAAGCCGTGGAAAAACGGCTTTCGGAAGACTACGACGCCACGCTCAATACCGACGATGTACCGATGACGACCGAGGCGATCGGCGCGGCGCTGGCCGACTACGACGCCGTCTGCCCGACCGTGTCCGACAAGCTGCCCGCGGCGATCTTCAACGGCGGACACCGGGCGCAGATCCTCGGCAACTTCGGCGTCGGCTTCAACCATATCGACATCGCCGCGGCCACCGGCGCGGGTCTCACCGTCACCAACACCCCCGGCGTGCTCACCGACTGCACCGCCGACACGGCGCTGACGCTCATGCTGATGCTGGCGCGCCGCGCCGGCGAAGGCGAACGCGAGCTGCGCGCCGGCAACTGGGCCGGCTGGCGCCCGACGCACATGATGGGCACCCGCCTGCGCGGCAAGACGCTCGGCATCATCGGCATGGGCCGCATCGGCATCGCCACCGCGCGCCGCGCCCATGCGGCCTTTGGCATGAAGGTGGTGTTCTACAACCTCATCGACGTGCCCGAAGACCATATCGCCGGAATGGACGCCAAGCGCATGGACACGATCGAGGACGTGCTGGAGGCCGCCGACGTGGTGTCGCTGCACGTGCCGGGCGGCGGCGACAACACCCACCTGATGAACGCCGAACGGCTGGCGCTCATCGGTCCCAAGGGCATGCTCATCAACACCGCCCGCGGCGACGTCATCGACCAGGCCGCGCTGGTCGCGGCGCTGAAGGACGGCAAGATCGGCGGCGCCGGTCTCGATGTCTTCGAAAAGGAACCCGAGGTTCCCGCCGAGCTCATCGCCATGGAAAACACCGTGCTGCTGCCGCACCTGGGCAGCGCCACGACGGAAACGCGCGAGGACATGGGTCACATGGTGGCCGACAACCTCGACGCCTTCTTCGCCGGCAAGCCGGTGCCGAACCCCGTGTCGTAGCGATCTCCCGCGCCGCGTCACGATCTGAGCCAGGGCGCGCATCCCGCGCCCTGGTTTCTTGTCATCCGCCCCTTCATCTTGCCTCTAAACTCCGGAGAGCACGAGAGGCAGCGCCTCTCGTCGCGCCCGGCGGGCGCGCGTCATTCGATCGTGATGTCGACGCGCTGGCTGTCGCCGCTCGATCCCGGGATGCGCAGGTAATGCCGCCCCGGCTTGATCGCGACGAATTCGATCTCCATGGTTCCGGCCTCGTCGAACTCGACGCTCTCGATGCCGAAGGGACGGATCTCCAGACCGTTGATGACGATCTCGTTGATCCAGATCGACCGGAAAAAGCTCGATCCCTCGAGGCCGATCTCGGCGCTGCCGTCGGCAATCAGCTCGATCTCGTAGACCGTGCCGGATTTCAGCGTCAGCGGCCCCTCGGCCAGCGGCTTGCCGGAGCCCAGGGTGATCGGCGGCAGGTCTTCCTTGTTCGAAGCCGAGAGGATCCCCGCAAAGCCGAATTCATGCGCCGCCGCGCCCGTGGCGAGACCCGCGATCAGGGTGGTCAGGATCAGTGCTTTTTTCATGGTTTCTCCTTTGCTGAAATAAGGTGCGGACCCAGCGTCGCCGGGTTGCCGCGCAATTCGAGGATCCGCGCCGACAGCGCCTCGGCCTCGTTTCGCGCGTGGGTGACGAACAGCGTCGCGGGACCCACGTCCCGGATCAGCGTTTTCGTCAAGTCGAGCATGGTCTGCGCCGTCGCCGCATCCAACGACACGAACGGCTCGTCCATGATGAGAAAGTCCGGGTTCCCGGCAAAGGCCCGCGCCAGCGCGAGGCGACGCTGCTGGCCCAGCGACAGCTGGCCCGGAAACAGGTCCGCCTTGTCGCCGATGCCGACCTTGGCCAGCATCTCCCGCGCGGCATCGCGGGACAGGTCCGGATGCACCAGCGTCAGGTTCTGAATCACGCTGCGCCAGGGCAGCAGCGTCGGTTCCTGGAACACGATGGCCATGCGCTCGGGGCGTTGCACCGTGCCTTCGAACCGCGTGTCGATCCCGGCGACGATCCGCAGCAGGGTCGATTTGCCGATGCCCGACGGGCCCAGCACCGCGACGGTTTCGCCCTTGGCGATCTCGAAGGCGATCGGTCCCAGGACCTGGCTCTCGCCGTAATGCTTGGACGTGACGTCGATCCGGATCATGCCACCCGCCACCGGCGTACGCGCCGTTCCCAGGGTTGCAGGAAAGTCCATTCCACCGCCAGCATCACCGCGATGAACGACAGCGCGTAGACCAGCACCATCGCCACGTCGAACAGCTGGAAATAAAGGTGGATCTGGAACCCGATTCCGCTCGACCGGCCGAGGAATTCCACCACCAGCACGATCTTCCAGATCACCGCCAGCCCGCCCCGCGCCGCCGCCGTGATGAAGGGCGCCAGCTGCGGGATCAGCACATGCCGCAGCCGCGTCCAGGCCGATATGCGGTAGACCCGTGCCATGGCGTCGAGGTTCGGATCGAAGGCCCGCGCACCTTCGCGGATCACCGTGGTGACGTTCGGCACCTTGTTCAGCGTCACCGCGATGATCGCCGCGGTTTCGTTGAGCCCGATCCAGAGGTAGCAGAGCACGATCAGCACCAGCGCGGGCAGGTTCAGGAACACCACCAGCCAGGGGTCGAGCCAGCGGTCGATCTTTTCGAACCGGCCCATCAACAGACCCAACGCGCAGCCGATGCCCATGGCGAGCGCAAAGGCCCAGATCACCCGCAGCAGCGTCGCGCCCAGGTGATAGAGCAAGTCGCCCGATTGCAGTTCGCGCAGGAACGGGCCAGCCAGCGCCCAGGGCTGCGGCAGCACCTGCGGGTCGGCGGTCAGCGTCGCCGCCACCGTCCACAGGATCAGCAGGCCAAAAAGAGAGGCCGCCGGTATGGACCCCCTGCCCGACATCACGGTCACTGAACATCGGCAAAGAGGCCGTCCGGCACCGTCGTGGCCTGGCCCACGAGGTCTTCGCCGCCAAGCTCTGCCATCAGTTCCAGGAAGCGCTCGGCCCCGCCAAGGTCCACCGGGCCGCGCACCGGCATCCCGGCGATGAAGTCGGCCTTGAGCTGTTCGAACTGCGCGTCGTCGCTGGCGTTCATCCGCGGGCGGATCGCCTCCCATGCGGCGTCATCCTCGCGCAGCAGGCCCTTGGCGTCCTGCGATGCGTCGTAGAACGCCTGCGCGATACCGGGGTTCGCCTCGATGAAGCTTTCCTTCATGAAATAGCCCAGCAGCGGCGTGTCGGGGTTGAGCCCCAGCGCCGTTCCAGCCGTCTCGACCGAGATCAACTCGCGCATGCCCGCGGCCTTCATCTTGGCCAGGAAGTGCCAGTAGTTAATGGCGCCGTCGGTCTCTCCGCCGAGGCCGGACTTGAAGATCAGCGGCGGCGCGCCGAAGACCTGTTCGGTCTCGCCCGCCAGGTCGAGCCCGTATTCTCGCGAAGCATAGGCCCGCAAGATCAGCCAGCTCTTGTCGAGCGGGCCGCCGGCGATGCCGATCTTGCCGCCCGCAAGGTCCTGCAGAGACTGCGCGTCGCTGTCCTCGGGCACGACGACGCCGCCCACCGCGCGGGAATACGGGATGAAGACGTAATCCTTGCCCGCCGCCCGCTGCCGCGCGACCCAGATCCAGTCGGCGACGGCGATGTCGGCCTCGTCGCCTTCGACCGCGACACGGGTGGCACCGTTGTCGGCGAACGGCTGCACCTCGAGGTCGAAGCCGTGCTTTTCATCCAGCCCGTTCTCGGTGATCGTCGCCAGTTCCCAGTTCACCGTGCCGATCTGAAGCACGGCGGCGCGCACCGTGGGCATGTCCTGCGCCACGGCCGCGCTTGTAATGGTCAGGCCCGCAAACAGGCCAAATGCGTGTTTCATCAGAGTCATGTGCTCCCCCTCCCCAAGGGATCGCGATCAGTCCGGCTGCACGACCACGCCCCAGGGCTGCTGGCCGACCTGCACCGAGCGGATCGCTTCCTGTTCTGCCACGTCGATGACGGTGACATCGTTGGAATTGCCGTTCGTTGTGATGAGGTATTGCTCATCGGGCGTGAAGGCCAGCTGCCAGACCCGCTGCCCGACGATGATGTACTTGACCACTTCGCGCGCCTCGACGTCGATCACCGCAACGCGGTTCGCCGGGCCAAGCGCCACGAAGGCCCATTTGTCGTCCGATGTGACGCGCAGGCCCACCGGCTGCAGCCATTCGGGCAAAACCCCCGGCACTTCGAAGTCGATCTTGGTGGTCAGTTCGGGCGTGCCGTCCTCGGCGATGTCCATGACCGACACGGTGCCGCCGATTTCCGAAGTGACGAAGAGGATCGTGCCGTCCCTGGTGTACTGGGCGAAGCGCGGGCGCTGGTCGACCAGCACGTTGTGCTTGATCTTGTAATCCTCGGTCGAGATGAAATGCGCCATGTTGGTGGTCTCGGAGGTGTTGACCACGAATTTCGCATCCGGGCTGATGCCCATGCCCTCGGGTTCCACGCCCACCGGCACCTCGGCCAGAACGGTCCGGCTTTCGGTGTCGGTCACGGTGACGAGGTTGTCGTCCTCGTTGGCGATATACAGCGGGTTGCCGGTCGGGTGCAGGACGAAAAGCTCCGGGTCCGGCCCCGAGGGCAGCGAGTAGAGTTCTTCGTATGTTTCGGTGTCGAAAACCTTGACCTGGTTGTCATCGCTCGCCGCGACATATAGCAGGCTGCCGTCCGGGCTGATCGTGATGCCACGCGGGCGGTTGCCGGCATCAAATTCCTCAATCACCTCCCAGGTTTCGCTGTCGATCACGGTGACGGTGTTGCCTTTCTCGTTGCTCACGAACACCTTGTTGGCCTGCGCGCCGGTGGCGAGCAGCGTGGCGAGGGCGGTGGACAGGATCAGTTTCTTCATCGGTGTCTCCGTCGATCAGTTGAAGGCGGTGCAGGTGGATTCGGGCCGGTCGATCCCCATGGTGTCGAGCGGCGAAGTCTGGTGCAGGAACCCGTCCTGCGGCGACACGCTGACCGTGATACGCCCGTCATAAAGCAGGATCGGCTGGCGCAGCTGACCGTTCCACGGACGGAAGGTCACGGCGACACCCTTGAAGGCCGCCAGTTCGAAGGCATCGCCGAGGATGTAATCTCGCAGCTCTGCCGGATCGACGGTGCTGGCGCGGGTCACGGCTTCGCCGATCACCCGCAGCGAAAGCCAGACCTGGTAGTCGTCCTCGCGCACGTAGCGCCCGGTCAGTTCTTCGAACCGGCGCTGGAACTGGGTGGCGCCCCAGGCCTCGTGCGAGGCATGAAACGTCACGGGCCGCAGGCCCGACGAACCCATGGTCGGGCGCGGGGTCCAGAGGTGATAGGGCACGTAAGGAGCAAAGACGTCGGACCGGTCGGCGGTCACGACGATGTCATGCTCTTCCGCCTCTTGCGTGAAGACAGGCAGTTGCCGCTGCACGAGAACGTGCCCGCTGTCGGTGCGGCGCGATCCGCCCGTGTCCTCGAATTCCCGCTCTTCGGTGATCTGCGCGCCGAACTTGGTGGCCGACGCACGATAAGCCTCTGCCAGTGCCTGGTCCGGCGGGTTGGAGCCGTGGATCAGGAACCAGCGCGGCCATTTCTTCCAGACCGCGTATTGCGCGACCGCATCGGCCAGCATCGCGTTGCTCGGGGCGACGTGCAGGATGTTGGCGCGGCATTGGTCGCCGCGCAGGCCGTTGTCGACGGCGGTCGCATTGACCACCAGCACCCCGTCGCCGGCGCGATCGGCCAGGCGCAGCAGGTCTTCGGCATTGGCCATCACCACGATGAGCGTGTGCCCGTCAGCCAGCAGCGCGTCAAAGGCGGCGTCGGCTTCTTCCGGGGTGGTCGTCACCGTTTCGTTTTCGAAGGTATGACCCAGGAATTGCCCGGTCGTCGCATTGTCCTCGAGCCCCAGTTGCGCGCCCGCAAAGCCTGCATCCTCCGGCACGAGGTCGTACCGGCTGATCGGAGCAAGCTGCGGATAATCGATTCGAAGCACGGCGGTTCTGACGTCCAGAGCCGCGGCGGTTTGCGCCACGGACAATGCCAGTACGGCGGCCGCGAGTACGGTCCAAAAACGGTTCAATGTTTCCTCCCTGCCCCTGTTTTCCGAGGCTCTTTCGAACGTGTCAGAGGCGGATTTCCGCCCCAACCGATACCTTTGGAGCATTGATGCTCTCGGTCGTCGTGAAACAACATGTCTTTCATGAAACACGCGACAATCGTTCTGTCTTTTCTTATTTTCTGTGGATCGGCCATCGCCCAGACCCCGCTCGACCGGTCTGGAAAGGTTGCATTTTTCGGTGTCACCTTCCTCGATACATCGACCGAAGGCGACTACTTCGGCGCGCGCGAAGACGAGGCTGCGCGCATCGAGCTGGTCGAGGACTACGTGCAGGACTGGTTTGCCGAAGAAGGTTTTGCATTTGCAGACTTGGCACCGGTTTCCGAAACGCTCGACCGCATCGTCAATCCCGCCGAATGTTACGGCTGCGAGTTGCGCATGGGGGAAGAGCTGGGCGTGAGCTACGTGCTCGTCGGCGAGGTGCAGAAGGTGTCGAACCTGATCCTGTCGATGAACCTTGTCATGCGCGAAGTTTCGACCGGTGATATGGTGCGGGGACAATCGGTAGAGATCCGGTCCAACACCGACGATTCGTGGCTGCGTGGCTTTCGCTACATCCTGAAAAACAACTTCTTCAACACGTGAGGTTCCATGAGACAACTCAAATACCTTCTGGTCGTCTTCGGCCTGCTCGTCCCGGCCATGGCGATGGCACATGGACCGACCAGGCAAAAGGTGACGCTGACC
>Ga0208330_1000970_pt1 | contig 10068 bp, 8 predicted proteins | sample DeeseametaMP1896_FD_184180 | JGI IMG/M metagenome (GOLD analysis project Ga0208330, IMG submission 184180) | Marine microbial communities from the Deep Pacific Ocean - MP1896 (SPAdes) | ecosystem: Environmental > Aquatic > Marine > Oceanic | place: East of Hawaii, North Pacific Ocean | collected...
GTCGCCGAACAGGAAGTTCGCCAGCGCCTTGGACAGCTCGGTCTTACCGACACCGGACGGACCGGCGAAGATGAACGAGCCCGACGGACGCTTCGGATCCTTCAGGCCCGCACGGGTGCGCCGGATGGCCTTCGAAACGGCCCGGACCGCATCCTCCTGGCCGATGATCCGCTTGTGCAGCTCGTCCTCCATGCGGAGCAGACGGGTGGTCTCCTCCTCGGTGAGCTTGAACACCGGGATACCGGTCCAGTTGCCCAGCACCTCGGCGATCTGCTCGTCGTCAACCTCGGCGACGACGTCGAGATCACCGGAGCGCCACTGCTTCTCCCGCTCGGCACGCTGCGCGACCAGTTGCTTCTCGCGGTCGCGCAGGCTGGCCGCCTTCTCGAAGTCCTGCGCGTCGATCGCGGACTCCTTCTCCCGACGGGCGTCGGCGATCTTCTCGTCGAACTCGCGCAGGTCTGGCGGCGCCGTCATCCGGCGGATGCGCATCCGCGCACCGGCCTCGTCGATCAGGTCGATCGCCTTGTCCGGCAGGAAGCGGTCGTTGATGTAGCGGTCGGCCAATGTCGCGGCCGCCACCATCGCACCGTCGGTGATCGAGACGCGGTGGTGCGCCTCGTAGCGGTCGCGCAGGCCCTTGAGGATCTCGATGGTGTGCTCGACCGTCGGCTCGCCGACCTGCACCGGCTGGAACCGGCGCTCCAGGGCGGCGTCCTTCTCGATGTACTTGCGGTACTCGTCGAGCGTGGTGGCGCCGATCGTCTGCAGCTCGCCGCGGGCCAGCTTGGGCTTGAGGATGCTCGCCGCGTCGATGGCACCCTCGGCGGCGCCCGCACCGACCAGCGTGTGCAGCTCGTCGATGAACAGGATGATGTCGCCGCGGGTGTTGATCTCCTTGAGCACCTTCTTCAGGCGTTCCTCGAAGTCACCGCGGTAGCGGCTGCCCGCCACCAGCGAACCCAGGTCGAGGGTGTAGAGCTGCTTGTCCTTCAGCGTCTCGGGGACCTCGCCGTGCACGATGGCCTGTGCCAGGCCCTCGACGACCGCGGTCTTACCGACGCCAGGCTCGCCGATCAGCACCGGGTTGTTCTTGGTGCGCCGGCTCAGCACCTGCATGACCCGCTCGATTTCCTTCTCCCGGCCGATGACCGGGTCGAGCTTGCCCTCCATGGCGGCGGCGGTCAGGTTGCGACCGAACTGGTCGAGCACCAGTGAGGTGGACGGGTTGCCGGTCTCTCCGCCACGGCCACCCGTGCCGGCCTCGGCGGTCTCCTTGCCCTGGTAGCCGGACAGCAGCTGAATGACCTGCTGACGGACCCGGGTCAGCTCGGCGCCGAGCTTGACCAGCACCTGCGCGGCCACGCCCTCGCCCTCGCGGATCAGGCCCAGCAGGATGTGCTCGGTGCCGATGTAGTTGTGGCCGAGCTGCAGCGCCTCGCGCAGGCTCAGCTCCAGCACCTTCTTGGCGCGCGGGGTGAACGGAATGTGACCGGACGGCGCCTGCTGGCCCTGACCGATGATCTCCTCGACCTGGCTGCGCACACCCTCCAGCGAGATGCCCAGCGATTCGAGTGACTTGGCGGCCACGCCCTCACCCTCGTGGATGAGTCCCAGCAGGATGTGCTCGGTGCCGATGTAGTTGTGGTTGAGCATCCGGGCTTCTTCCTGAGCCAGGACGACAACCCGACGCGCACGGTCGGTGAATCTTTCGAACATCCGTGGTTACCTGCTCTCCATCGCATAGGTAGGTGCGCCGCAATCCCGCCGAGCTCATCCGGCGAACTCGAGGAGCACTGTGCACCTGCCGTCCACTCTAATGGGCGGCGACGCGGACTGCCCCGCCTGTCGGCCCCTGACTGGACCGGACCCGGCTCGGCATCTGTTGACTATCCGGCGCTGGTAGGACCAACGCGGCAGGGCCGCGAATCGTTTCCGACGGTCGGCCACGGCGGGTTCGCCCGCAGCGAACGCAGTAGGCACCCGGGAGCGCCCGGCAACCTTGGCCTATGTTGCCGCGTGGAATGCGTCGATCACGTCGGCGGGGATCCGCCCACGGGTGGAGACGTTGTGCCCGTTGCGGCGTGCCCACTCGCGGATCGCCGCGCTCTGTTCACGGTCGATCGCGGCGCGGCCGCGGCCGGTGCCGACGGAACGTCCGCGGCGTCGACCGCCGACGCGGCGGCCGGCCTCCAGCCACGGCTTGAGCTCATTGCGCAACTTCGCGGCGTTCTTGGCGGAGAGGTCGATCTCATAGCTGACGCCGTCGAGTCCGAATTCCACCGTCTCGTCTGCGGCACCCTCGCCGTCGAAATCATCGACCAACGTGACAGTGACTTTTTTGGCCATTCCTGGTGCTTCCTTCTGCGTGCTATGAATACGACCCGCCCCTCGGGCACCAATGTGCCACAAAAGAACAATTCATTCAACAACGCATGAATCGAGCCGGTTCAGTTGCCGTGACGGCGAACAATCGGGAACAAAACCGTCTCCCTAATCGACAGTCCTGTCAGCGCCATCAACAACCGATCGATACCCATTCCCGTTCCTGTTGTCGGGGGCATCGCGTACTCGAGCGCAGCCAGGAAATCCTCGTCCAACGCCATTGCCTCGTCGTCGCCGGCTGCCGCGGCACGGGCCTGCTCCTCGAACCGTTCCCGCTGGACAACCGGATCGATCAACTCGGAATAGCCCGTGGCGAGCTCGATGTGACGGACGTAGAGATCCCATTTCTCCGTCACGCCGGGGATGGTGCGATGCTGCCTTGTCAACGGCGTGGTTTCCACCGGGAAGTCCCGGACGAAAGTCGGCGCCCACAACGTCTCACCGACCTTGTATTCCCAGAGTTCCTCCACCAATTTTCCGTGACCAAAGCCACGATCGCGAGGAATCTCGACTTCTAGCGCATCAGCAATCTGCCAAAGACGCTCCACGGATGTCTCCGGCGTGATCTCCTCACCGAGCGCCTCGGACAAAGACGGATACATTTGAATGCAATCCCATTCCCCGTCGAGATCGTAGACGCTGCCGTCGGGCAAAGAGACCTGCCGGGTTCCGATCGCCTCGTCGGCGACCTCTTGAATTAGTTCACGAGTGATGACGGCGGAATCGTCGTAGGTGCCGTAGGCCTGATATGTCTCCAGCATCGCGAATTCCGGCGAATGTGTCGAATCTGCGCCTTCATTGCGGAACACCCGATTCAACTCGAAAACCCGGTCGAACCCACCGACGACACACCGCTTGAGAAAAAGTTCCGGGGCGATGCGCAGGTACAGATCGGCGTCGAGAGAATTGGAGTGCGTGACGAAGGGCCGCGCGGCCGCACCGCCGGCCAGCGTCTGCAGCATCGGTGTCTCCACCTCCAGGAAACCCCTGCGTTCCAGCGCCGAGCGCACTGCCCGCACCACCGCGACGCGCTGGCGGGCGATCGTGCGGGCCTCTGGGCGCACGATCAGGTCGACGTAGCGCTGGCGGACGCGGGCCTCCTCGCTCATTTCCTTGTGCGCCACCGGTAGGGGCCGAAGGGCCTTCGATGCCATTTGCCAGGAATCGGCCAGCACAGACAGTTCCCCGCGGCGGGAGCTGATCACCTCGCCGTGGACGAACACGATGTCACCCAGGTCGACCTCGGTCTTCCAGGCATCGAGCGCCTCCTGGCCGACCCTGTCGAGGCTGATCATGGCCTGCAGCTGCGTTCCGTCACCCTCTTGCAAGGTCGCGAAGCACAGTTTCCCGGAGTTGCGGGCGAAGATCACCCGGCCGGCGACGCCCACCTGTTCGCCCGTAGCGGAGTCGGTGGGCAGGTCCGGATAGGCCGCCCGCAGCTCGGCCAGGGTGTGCGTACGGGCCACCTCTGCGGGATAGGGCTCATGCCCCTCGGCGAGCAGCCGTTCGCGCTTGTCCTGACGAATCCGGAACTGCTCGGGGATTGCGTCGGCATCAGGGTCGCGAGAAACGTCAGTCACGACGTGCCAGCTTAAATGAACAGATGACCGCGCCCGCCCACCCGCCGATCGACCATGCCGCGGTACGTAGCTTGTCCGAGCGCACGTTGGACTGGTCACACAAGGGGATTCCGCCGGCGTGGTGGGGCCGCACCGGCACCCAGATCACCGCCTCGGCGCCGCGGTTGTTCGAGGACGACCCGTTCGGGCCCGTCTGCGTGCTGCGCGAGGCGGCGTTGGACCACAACCTGACCACGATGGCCACGTGGTGCCGCCGGCACGGTGTCGAGCTGGCTCCCCACGGCAAGACCGACATGTCTCCCCAGCTGGCGGCGCGACAACTGGACGCGGGGGCATACGCGGTGACGGTGGCCACCGCCGGTCAGGCCGCGGTCTACCGGGCCTTCGGCGTGCAGCGGCTGATATTGGCCAACGAGCTGGTCGACGCCGCGGCGCTGCGCTGGACTGCCGCCCAGCTCGATGCCGACCCCAACCTGGAGTTCACCTGCTGGGTGGACTCCGTGCGCGGAGTCGAGCTGATGACCGCGGCGCTGCGCGGGGCGACCCGGCCACTGGACGTCTGCGTCGAGCTGGGCCTGCCCGGCGGGCGCACCGGTTGCCGGGACCGGCAGAGCGTCGACGAGGTGGCCCGCGCCGTCGTCGCGTCGCCCAGGCTCCGGCTGGTGGGCGTCGCCGGGTACGAGGCGGCACTCGGACACGAGCTCACCGACGCGGCGCTGGCCGCGGTGCATCACCATCTGGGGGCGCTGCGCGCGGCGGCGCTGCGGCTGAGGCCCCTGTTCGAGACCGACACCGCACTGGTCAGCGCCGGCGGAAGTACGTACTTCGACGCCGTCGCCGCCGCACTGACCGGCTGGCCGGCGGGCTCGGCACTGCGCACCGTGCTGCGCAGCGGGTGTTATCTCACCCACGACCACGGCCTGTATGCGCGCACGTCACCGCTGACCCGAGACGGCAGCCCCGGGCTGCGGCCCGCCCTGGAGATGCACGCGCAGGTGATGTCGCGACCGGAGCCCGCGTCGGCGGTGCTGACGATGGGACGCCGCGACGTCGCATTCGATTCAGGTCTCCCGGTGCCGCTGGACCTTGCCGGCGCCGCCGTCGACCGCCTCAACGACCAACACGCCTACCTCACGGTTCGCCCCGGGGACCCTCCGGACGTCGGTGCCTGGCTGCGCTTCGGCATCTCGCACCCGTGCACGGTGTTCGACAAGTGGCGGGTGATCCCGGTCCTCGACGACGACGACCGGGTGACCGACCTGATCCACACGTTCTTCTGATGCGCGTGGCGTGCGGTCAGCGTGCCTGCCGCAGCTTGCCCCGCTGGCTGTCGCGGTTGCGTTCGAACACCAGCCGAAGACCGTGCAGAGTCAGGTGCTGGTCGTAGTGCTGCACGGTGTGCAGATCGGCCAGCACCAACGGGGCGCCGTGCCCGGTGGCCACCACCGCGACGTCGTCGCCGCCGAAGCCGTCGACGTCCTCACGCACGCGATTCACCAATCCATCCACCAGGGCGGCGAATCCGAACACCGCACCGGCCTGCATGCACTCGACGGTGTTCTTGCCGATCACCGAGCGGGGCCGGGTGAGCTCGACGCGGCGCAGCGCCGCCGAACGCGCCGCTGCGGCGTCGGAGGACACCTGGATTCCCGGCGCGATGGCACCGCCGAGGAATTCACCCTTGGCCGAGACCACGTCCACGCAGATCGATGAGCCGAAGTCGACGACGATCGAGGCGGTGCCGAACTTCTGATAGGCCGCAAGACAATTGACGATGCGGTCGGCACCGACCTCTTTGGGATTGTCGACCAGTAACGGAATCCCGGTGCGCACACCGGGTTCGATCAGCACGTGCGGCACGGACGGCCAGTACTGGTCGAGCATCACGCGCACCTCGTGCAGCACCGACGGGACGGTCGACAGACCGGCCGCACCTGTCAGCCGCTCGGCATCGTCGCCGATGAGCCCGTCGAGGGTGAGCGCCAGCTCGTCGGCGGTCACCTCCGCTTCGGTGCGGATGCGCCAGTGCTGCACGACTTTCGCGTGCTCGCCCGACCCGGAGATCAGCCCGACCACGGTGTGGGTGTTGCGGACATCGATCGCGAGGAGCACCTAGGTCACCTCGGCGACATCAGCTCGGACGCGTCCGCGGGGACGTGTGCCGGATCGGAGCCCAGGTCGACCTGCCGGTTGTCCGCGTCGACGAACACCACCCTCGGTCGGTACGTGCGAGCCTCGGCGTCCTCCATGGTGCCGTAAGCGATCAGGATCACCAGGTCTCCCGGATGCACCAGATGGGCGGCCGCGCCGTTGATGCCGATCACTCCGCTGCCGCGTTCACCGGTGATGACGTACGTGATCAGGCGGGCACCGTTGTCGATGTCGACGATCGTCACCTGCTCCCCCTCGAGCAGGTCGGCGGCGTCCATCAGGTCGGCGTCGACGGTGACCGAGCCGACGTAGTGCAGATCGGCCTGGGTCACCGTGGCGCGGTGGATCTTCGACTTCAGCATGGTCCGTAACATCAATTCCTCCAAGGCAATTCGTGGCTGTCACCGGATGCGGTCCGCGGGTGACCGTCGATGCCGGCGCTGGCCCCGACATCGACGGCGATGTTGTCGATCAGCCGGGTGTTTCCGAGCCGGGCCGCCACCAGCAGCCGCGCCGGCCCTTCGGCGGGCGCGTGTTCCAGCGCCGGATCGCGGAGCTCGAGGTAGTCCACCTCCAGCGCGGGCACCTCGTCGAGGACTGCGCGCGCCGCGTCGAGCGCGGCAGAGGCCCCCTGCGCCGCCGAGTACATGCCGGCCAGCAGAGCCGCCGACAGCGCGCCCGCCTGCTCGCGCTGCACCGGGTCGAGGTAGCGGTTGCGCGAGGACATCGCCAGCCCGTCGGACTCCCGCACGATGGGCACGCCCTGAACCTCGACGCCCAGGTCGAGGTCGGCGACCATCTGCCTGATCAGCGTCAGCTGCTGGTAGTCCTTCTCGCCGAAGTACGCGCGGTCGGGCCGCACCGTGTTGAACAACTTGAGCACGACGGTCAGTACCCCGGCGAAATGCGTTGGCCGCGAGGCGCCCTCCAACTCGGCGCCCAACGGTCCGGGCACCACGGTGGTGCGGGTGCCGTGCGGATACATGTCGTCGGCGGTCGGAGTGAATGCGATCTCCACGCCCTCGGCCCGCAGCGCGTCGAGGTCGTCGTCGAGCGTGCGCGGGTACGCGTCGAGGTCCTCGCCCGCCCCGAACTGCAACGGGTTGACGAAGATCGACACCACGACGACGGCACCCGGCACCCGGCGGGCGGCGCGGATCAGCGTCAGATGTCCGTCGTGCAGGGCGCCCATCGTGGGCACCAGCACGATACGGCGCCCGGTGGCGCGCAGAGCCTTCGTCACGCCTGCGACGTCGCGGGGACGTGCGTAGATGTTGACTTCTCCCGCAGTGAATTTCGGGGTCCTACCGATGTTCATCGCCGTCCTGCTTCCGCCAGGGCCTCGAAGACGTCCTCCGGGGCGTGTGCGCGCTGAGCCGTCCGCAACGAGTTCGTCCGGTAGGCCTCGGCCAGATCGGGATCCACCTCGGCCAGCGCCCGCAGATGGCCGGCGACCGCGCCGGCGTCACCGCGCGCGACGGGCCCGGTGAGCGCGGCCTGGCCCCGCTGCAGCGCGTTCTCCAGAGAGGCGCGGGCCAGCGGGGCGATGATCCGCTCGGTGAGTCCGCCGGGGGCGTCGCCGACGGCGTCCTGCCCGAGCAGTTCCTGTCCCGACAGCGCGGCGCGTAACGCCTCCACCGCGTCCAGCAGCACCGTCACCACGTGGTTGCTCGAGTGTGCGAGCGCGGCGTGGTACAGGGTGCGGGCGTCCTCCCGGACGCGGAACGGCTCCCCACCGACCTCCAGCACCAGCGACTGGGCGATGGCATAGCCGATCTCGTCGGCCGCGGTGACCCCGAAGCAGGTCCCGCGTAGCCGGTCGACGTCTTCGTCGGTGCCGGCGAACGTCATCGCGGGGTGGACGGCCAGCGTGATGCACCCCTGATCGGCCAGCGGGGCCAGGACCGCGATTCCGTTGGCCCCGGAGGTGTGCGCCACGATCGTGTTCGGACGGACCGCGCCCGTGGCGGCGAGCCCGGCCACCAGAGCAGGCAACTCGGCGTCGGGAACAGCCAGCACCAGCAGCTCAGCCCGACCGGCGACCTGGTCGACGGGCAGCACAGCGGTGTCCGGCAGCCAGCGTGCGACGCGCCGGCGCGACTCCTCCGACACCGCGCTGCACGCGACGACGACATGCTCGGCACGTTCGAGAGCCACCCCGAGGGCGGTACCGACGCGGCCTGCCGAGATCACGCCGACCGTGAGCCGGGCAGGGCGGAGTCCGCCCCGGTCAGCCGGGTGGGGTGCACCCCCGCCGGCAGGGGACTGCAGCATCGCAGAGGACCTCGCAGATTTCCTGGGCGTCATCGCTGAACACCAGCGTTCCGGTCCCGCGCTGCGGGTACCGGACGGTCGCCACGAGCCTAGCTCAATCCTCGCGGCGTCTGCGCCGGCCACCTCCCGAGGGCGTGACCTGCAGCCGGGCCATCAGGTCGGCGACGGACTGGCCACCGGTGTGGGCGCCGTCCTGCGGCTCGTCTGCCTCCTGGTCGTCCGCCGACTCCTCGGTGACCGGTTCCGGTTCTGCTGCCTCGCCGCCGGCGTAGTGGCGGCCGCGCGGCCCCTGTCCGGAGTCCTCCTGCGGCTCCGCGGCGCGGCGGCGACCCACATACGCATCCGGCTCGGCCGACTCGGGCTCGGCCGGCTCGGGCTCGGCCGCCCAGTGACTGCCCGGCTCTCCGACAGGCCGCCAGTGCCCCTCCGCCGGGGCCGGCTGCCACTGCTGGGCGGCTGCGGCCGCGGGGCGGTCGGTGCGCGGAGCAGCAGGCTGCGGCAGCCACGGGTACTGCGGCGCGGGCCCGGGCGGAAGCGGGGCCGTCGGGGGGGCGGCCGCCGGTGGCGGAGTGGCCGGAGGCGGTGCGGCCGCCGGGGGTGGCGTTGGTCCCGCAGGGCGGGGCGGGGCCTGCGGGGCCCACTGCGACCGGACGTCCTGATCCGTGCGACGCCGCCGCGAACCGTCGTCGCCTGACCGTCGGTGCGACCCGCGCGGTTCGGTGGCCGCCGGAGGGCGCTCTGATTCCGGCGGATGCGGCTCGGCCGGCACGTCGATGATCGGGCTCTCCTCGGTGTGCGGATCGACCTCCTCGACCTCGGCGTAGCCCTCGTCCGCGGTGTCCTCGGTGTCGATGCGGCTGCTGCTGACCCGGCCGGCGGTGTCGCTGCGGGGCGTCCACGGTCCTGCGTCCGGGCTGCGGTCGGCCTCGATGGCGTGCCGGTGCGACAGGTCGGCGTCGAACAGGAACTCCAGATTGGCCCGCAGTGCGGCCAACTCGGTGCGCAGCGCCGAAACCTCGTCGGACTGCTGGGCACGCAGTTCGGCGACCAGCTCACGGCGCAGCTGCGCCTCCACCGACAGCTCGTACTCGCGACGCGCCGAGATCTCCCGGTCCAGCTGCAGGTCGTACACGAGTTTCAGATCACGCACCTTGGCCTGATCACTGTCGCTCTGACGGCGATAGATCACCGAGACGAAGGCGGCGACCACCGCGGCCCACAGCGCGAGAATCACTGCGAGCTTGAGCAGTTCGACCCGGTTGGTGAAAACCAGCGCCGAACTCGCCGCGATGGCCAGCACCAGCAACACTGTCATCAGGATCCAACCGGGCCGGCGGCCGCCGCGCCGGAGCCGGGCGCCGCGGGTCGGATCGGTCATGGGGCGACTGTACCCGCCACAGGTCGTCTCGCGTGTCGACCCGGACGGCGATTCGGCCCGCGCACTGACGGATTCGCTCAGTTCGGCGCCGGATCGGCGTCTTCGGCGGGATCGTCGGGAGAGCGGCAGCAATGCTGCAGCCACAACCCCGCCACGATCAGCGCCAGCGCGCACAGCGCGGCCACCACCGCGCCCGGGGTGTCCTCAGCGGCCACCCGCAGCTCGGACCGCCGCGGCAGCAGGTAGACCACGACGGCCAGCCACCAACCCAGCACGACGCTGCCCATCCACGCCGAGGCC
>Ga0208330_1000974_pt1 | contig 10036 bp, 10 predicted proteins | sample DeeseametaMP1896_FD_184180 | JGI IMG/M metagenome (GOLD analysis project Ga0208330, IMG submission 184180) | Marine microbial communities from the Deep Pacific Ocean - MP1896 (SPAdes) | ecosystem: Environmental > Aquatic > Marine > Oceanic | place: East of Hawaii, North Pacific Ocean | collected...
GGGGGGGGGTGATGCGACTGGCGTCGGGCACCTGGTCGGTGTCGACGGAAGTCCCGTCTCCCACCGAGTCGCCGGCCAGCTCGTTGCCGGGAATAAAGACCTCGCCCACTACCAGAGGCAGACGAAGCTTGGCGGTGTTTTTAAAACAGCTCAGAGGCCCGCTCATCTCGAAGCTAATGGTGACCTCTTCTCGCGGTCCGATATTTCCCACCGTGGTGGTGAAGATGTCGCTCCGCTCTTCCTCCATCAAAGCCGCTCGGTGGCCTCGCTGCACTGCCTGCTGATACTCTCGGCGAGCCTGTCCTCGCTCTTTGATCTCACCTTCGATCACACGCTCTCCCACCTTCAGCTTAAAGCCGTGAACGGCCGCCTTGGGAGGCAATGGGAAGACGTAAACCGCTTCCATTCTTTCGTTGCGCTCGTTTCGAAACTTCTGGGTGATGCGGGCCGAGTAAAGCAGTCCCTGAACCTCTCCTTTCACATCGACTTCTTGAAGAGGGAAGGTGTAGGCTCCGGCTTTCAATTCACCGATGGCGGTTTCGGGGTGCATTTGGACAGGCATAGAGTTATCTCCGATCATTCTTCTTCTTGGAATTGTTGCCAGACTTTTCTTAGTTCGTCGGCCAGTTGTTGTTTCTTGTTGTCGTCCAGATGTTCCACGGCTGATTCTGAGGCCATAAACGTGGCTCCGGGGGCGAGGTCGAAGTGGTAGAAGGCGCTGACGGGAGTGTGTCGGACCGGAGGCTCGGGAATCACCGACCAGAAATCGGAATCCCGACGCTGGGGCTCCGGCTCTTCGGTCGGCGTTTCCAGCTCTTCCAGCCATTCGGCGGAGTAGCCGAGCAACTCGGCGAGTTTCTGTTTGGACTGACCGGTCAATATCTGCTGGATGTCGGCCAACTTCAGTCCCTGATGTTGTAGTCTCTTTATGGCTATGAGTTGAAGCAGGTGTTTGGGTCCGTAGGTGGCGCCTTGGCCACGCCCCCCAAACGGCTTGTCCAAAAGTCCCAAAGTGGTGTAGTAGCGGATCTGTCGTCCGTTAGGCTTCCACTGGATGCGATTGGAATCACCCTCCTGATCAAGGAACTCGCGGCTTTTCTCCGCCAGTTCGTCTAGCTTCCAGATCTGTTGTCCTTGGCTCATAGGTTCAATCTAACACTGTCAAAAGACACTGTCAAGCACTGTCGTTTTCTTCGCAGGGAGGGATAGGAGGCTCTCGCGATGGACAGAGTCACCGTGTCTGACTGGTCTCTCTATCTCTTGCGCTGTGCCGACGGACGTCTCTACACGGGCATTTCCAATAACGTGGAGGAGCGACTGCGCGCTCACGAAACCGGCACCGGGGCGAAGTTCACCCGGGGCAAAGCCCCCTTGAAACTTGTCTTTACCCGGGTTGTGGGAAATCGAAGCCTGGCCAGTAAACTGGAGTATCGGGTGAAGAAGATGCGGCGGTGTGATAAGGAAAAGTTGATTGCGGGGGAGATGGAGTTGGGGGAAGTACTGGATTAGGCCGGGACTACTTTTTGCTCTCGGAATCCTGCGCTAATTCGCGGCGGAGAACACGAGGTAGCGGTCTCCTCGAAATAACGCATCTCCAAGATGCTTCTGAACATCTTTAGCGTGCTCGGCTTGCTCTATGGGCACAAGAACTTTGGTCACTCCATAGCGCTTCAACACCTCTTCTCGAGCCGACCAGGGTGCGTTGGGGTCAAAGAAAAGCTCTACGGCTTCCACCCGTGCTTCCGATCCGGGGAAAGCGTAGATCCCGACAACTGAGCGGGACCGAGTGTACGTGGCTAGATAAGCGGGCGAGAGGTCAGGCGGGGTCATGACGATATCGCCTTCGCCTATGAAAGATCTATAGGGCGCCCACTCTTTGGCGAAAAGTTCACGGTTGGATGGCATAGTCAAGAGTTTGAACGGTGACGGCAGTTGGCCGAATCCCTCTTCTCGTGCCTCGCTGATCTGAGGAGATGCGAGTATCCCAACAATGCAGACTGCAGTTATCGCGAGAGCGGGTCGGTCCGGCTTTCGCAGGCCTTGAGTCATTCCTGTCCGCAGGCCGAGCGTGATTATTTCAGCGATAGCCACGTGCAGAAAAAAGGCTTGAAAGAAGATAAATCTATTGCCGAAGGACAGGTCTAGAGCAGCGGAGGTGAGGAAAGCAAACCAGGTACCTGCAAACCAGAGAAGGAGTACTCGGTGTTGCTTGCAGTAGAAGAAGTAAATGAGAGCGGGTAGGCCCAGAAGAAAAGGATACCAGACCTCTTCCAGGACCCGTTCGCCGAAAGGCGGGTTTTCTGGATGACTTGCCAGTGTGAGAATTTTCAGCGCGCTCAGATACGGCCACAGACTCGTGGCTAAGATCGCGAGTATAATTGTTGCGATTACGGCCCAGGATTTGCCGGTGTCCTTTTCGGCGGGGAGAACTTTCCGAAACATCACTCTAAGTACCAGCAGGCCTACCAGCCAACTCGCAGAGAGCATATGGCTGATAGTCAGAAACCAGAGCCCGACGCCGACGATGGCCAGATGACGATGCCGACCGTGGCGTAGGTAGAGTTCGGCTTCCGAGAGAGAAAGGATGACGACGGACCAGGCAAAGGTAGATGGATAGGTCTGTATCCAGCGGAAGGTGAGAAGACTGGTCTCGGACGACCAACAGAAGTTGAAACGGCGTACTAGCAAGCTTGCCAGGAGACACAGAGCAGGTGCCGCCCAACAAGACTGGTTGACAGAAAAGACCCGGAAGAAACGAGCAATGGCAAAAACGTATAAAAGCAAATTCAAGATAGCGGCAAGTTGGAGAGAAGCAAAAGGAGATAGTGCGAGAGCCTTGCCCAGAAGTGCGATTGAAAAGATATAAGGAGAGTAAAGAAAGGCGCTTTCTAGCCCTACTCCGGCCACCATTTCGTGGCCCGGTTCCAATAAGTTCGCTTGCAAAGCCGCGACCGCGGATAGATAAAAAGCGAAGTCCGCGAACCATATCTCTCTGAGGCTCAATAGGCCGAAATAGAGGACGAAGCCCAGAAAAATAAGTGCGGCGAAGGCGCGATCAAATCTTTTGACGACGTGGTAAGAGAGCAACTCCGATGACGCTTCAAGAGGGAAAGGCCCGACCCTCCGAAAACGCTGCTCAATCAGAAAGGGTCTGCCGTGAAGAAGAAAAGTTTCCTTTTGTCCCTCGTTTTCCCGTGCTTCAACGAAGAGCAGAATCTCCCGGTGCTGTTGGAAGCGGTCAACGCCGAGTTGGGCGAACTCGAGCTGGAGTTGATATTTGTGGATGATGGAAGTCGGGATCACACTCTCGGATATTTGAAGCGGCTGGCCTCCGAGGATCCCAGGGTGCGCTACGCTTCTTTCTCCCGCAACTTCGGTCATCAGTCGGCGATCGTGTGCGGGCTGGAGCTTTGCAGTGGAGATTGCTGCGTGGTGATGGACGCCGATATGCAGCACCCGGTTCGCCTGGTCCGCACACTTGTCGACTACTGGCACCAGGGCTACAAAATCGTCAGAACAGTTCGCCTGGACAATGGGTCCGGGTCGGCTTTCAAAAGATATTCATCACATCTTTTCTACCGGCTGATGAACAAACTCGGTCTGCGAGAGCTCAAGCCCGGCATGGCGGATTTCTATCTTCTGGACCGGGAGATCGTGGATATTTTGAATAATCAATTGAGAGAGGGTCGTCTCTTTCTTCGCGGTACTCTCGCATGGATGGGGTTTGAGACCGCGGAAGTGACGTACAGCCCTGACCTGAGGCGATTCGGCACCTCCAAGTACAAGTTTCTCAATATGTTGAGGCTGGCCAGAGCGGGGATAACTTCGTACTCCACGGCTCCGCTGGTGCTGTCGGGTGCGATAGGGCTCGGTTTTCTGCTGTTGTGCGCGCTCTATATTCTGTATGTGCTCTACGTGCACTTGATCGCAGGCTCCACCGTGCCGGGATGGAGTTCCCTCATGATTGTGACACTGGCCTGCAATGGAGCGACCATGGTCTCTTTGGGCATCCTGGGGCAGTATATGGGTCTTTCCTACCTGGAAGGTAAAAGACGCCCTCCCTTTCTGGTCCGAGAGAGTAGCGTTAGCGCGCCTCGAGCTCAATCTTCCGGAGAGTGAGTTCGAAGGGTCCGTCTTTCCAAATCCTAAATTCCACGGGGCTAAACGCCTTCTCTTTTGTGACCTCAAATTCCAGGTCCATCGCGATGGGTGAGCCGCTGGGGGCCGGCTCAAGGTCCTCCACGACTGCGACCTCCTCTTGTTCACTGAAGAAAACTTCGACACGAACACGGCGCTTGCTCAACTGCTCTCCAATACGAAACTCAAGATGGAGTGCGTAGCGGCCTTTTTTGAGTCTGGCGTAAGGGCCGAAGATGACGATCTGGTCGCCCTCTTTGTCGGCCGGACTGAAGAGGGTGTCGTCCGGCATTCGTTTGGTTGACGAAGCCGGTCGCATTTTCCAGACATCGACCAGAAAGTTCTCTGCGGTCAGTTGGTCGGGTGGAAAGACGGCCAGCATCAGGTTGTCACAACGGAAGACTTCTTCCGGTGACCCGCTGGCTTTGAGAATGTTTTGATAAAAGAGTTTGTCTTCGTCGGTGTAGTCGATGATGGCGAAATCGTAGCGGGGGTAGTACCACTGGGTGTTGTTGAGGCAATAGTATTTTTCAAGGCTTGCGGTGTGCTGCCCGATGGCGAGTTCGTGTCTAGAGAGCGCCATAGTCGCCTTTGTGGGCCAGTAGGTCGCGACTCCGTGGTCGAGCTTTCGTCCGGTCCGCTCTTCGTATTCCGATAGGCGAGCGTCGAGTTGCTCGATCCACGGTGGTCGGTACTCCGTTTTGAACTCGCGGTTGAATGGGTTGGCCTGAAGAGCGATACCCACCACGGCGATCCAGGCCACAATGCCCAAGGGTTTTAGTACCCGCTCCCGCTTGACAGCCTCTTGGAGCGGGAGCCAGGGCACCAGAATGGCGTTGAAGACAATAGATATCAGTAGTCTCGAGTCCTTGATATCGGGGACGTAGTGGGGTTCGAATAAACCCCTGACCGCGAGGGCTGTCAGAAGAACGCACGCTGAGAGCAGATAGGTCAGTTGCCAGAACGGAAGCGGAGAGTTCTCGGTAGCTTCTCGTCGCAGCTTCCCTCTCATCCAGCCCACCAGTTGGACCGTTATTAGAACGTAGAAGCTAAAGCAGAGCAGGCTGAGGATAGGGTTGCGCTCGAACATGCCGACGAAAGTAGCCGGTATGGTCCAGAGCTTCTCCAAAGAGTTGGAAAAGTCGAAGAAGGCGGGCGTTGTGTCCCGAACGACCTGGTTTTTGAGAAATAGCCCGAGAACGGCGCTGACTGCTACCAGCGGTACAAGCTTGATTTCGCCTTTAGAGCCTCCGGTGAGGCGGTCAATTACCAGGACCAACAAGAACGGTGCGAGATAGATGATTACGAAAAGGAGATCGGATCCGGCGCCGAGGAAGGCCAAAAGGGCAATAGAGGCCCAGGGCCAGATACGGCTGGGATCTCTGCGGAGGTAGGTGTGGAAAACAGCGAGCAACAGACCGTGGATGAGAATCCCAGTGTGAAAGGTGGCGGCGTAGAGAAACGAGTAAGGCCGGTCCCCTTGTACGGCCACGAACCCTACCGTCGCTAAGAAAGTAACCTGGGTAAAAAGGACGGCTCCAGGTGACCGGCCGAGGACCTTGGCTAACCATAGAGCTGGAAAATAGACCAGATAAAGCATGGCCAGACCGAACCAGAAAATGGTCCAGTACTCATCCGGAGAGAAGCTACGGAGCCCGAAGTAGAGAGCCATATCGGGAAGGAAACGGGGTGCGTGGGGTGGATACCAATCGGCCCAGCGGTTGCCGTTTTGAATGATGTCGACCCACATCAACTCCAGGGTAAGGCCGTCGGAGTCGAACAGCTCGTCCAGGTTGCCCAGTTGATGTGAAAGATAGGCTACCGACCAGCTCAAGGCAAGAGCGAGCGGTACGAGAATGTGAAGGGCTCTCATCCAGATTGGACGAGAGGTCATGGCTTGCTCCGGGTTCACTCAGGGCAGTTCCGAGCGAGCAGCAGGGTTCCTCTAGTCAGGCTCCTCTCGGAGGTCTTAAGGTCGGGCTATCTGAATCTGAGAGTATGCAGTTTCTCCTGCCGAACATGCAACCCGATCTGGAGCGATGGCGCCGCCGCTCCATCCATCCTCTCGCTCCCAAGGAACTGGTGCCCGCCCCCTTTCACGACCTGATGGAGTTGACGCTGGCCGTGGAGGCAGAGGGTCCTCCGGTGGAGGGCGGGGCGTTCAGCCGGGTGGCGGACAGCATTCTGAGATACGACGTCTTCGGTCCTCGCATCGGGGAGAGCTTCACCGACCGGGAGCTTCTGGAGCCGGGAGCTACGGTGGGGTTGAAGTACAGGTTCGCCCCGTTTCTGAGTATGTTTTTTGCCAGCCGGGTGGTGCAAGTGTTTGACCGGGAAGAGACCGAATTGGGGTGGCGGAGCGGATTTGTCTATCAGACTTTGGTCGGGCATCCCGAGTTGGGAGAAGAGATTTTCGAAGTGACCAAGCTGAGGAGCGGTCCGGTGGTTTATCGGATGGAAGCCTGGTCGCGGCCGAACCTCTGGTTTGTGAAGATCTTCACACCCTGGGCTCGCTGGATTCAGAAGCGGGCGGCTCGCTGCGCCGGGGAACACTTGCGTGAGATAGCGCAGCGAGCAGATGGGACGTAGGACTAGCCTTCCTCGTCCTTTTTCTCCGTTTCGTCCTCTTCATCTCCGAGGATTTTCATCTCTTCGATCATGTTCGGTTTCATGAGAAGGTCTTTGACGTAGTGGTGGTTCTCCCAGAGTTTGCCCTGGCTGAGTCCCATACCGGGATCACCCACCGAGACCCAGGAATCGGCGATCTCCATGCCCTCGACCACCTGAGCAAATGTGGTGAAATTGTACTGGGGGTCGGCCAGGCTGTTGTTTTGCTGGTAGTTGATGAACACTTGAGTGGAGTTTGTGTTCGGACCGGCTTTGGCAAAAGCGAGAGTGCCGCGAGTCAATTGGAAGAGGGTGGGATCGTCGTCGAAGTTCTTTTCCTTCCATTCAGCCATATCGCTGTTGATGCCGAATTGGGCCACGAAAGGCTTGGGGTCTTTGACGACCCGGAAAATGGGGGTACCGTCGTAGTAGCCTGCTTCCACCAGTTCAAGAAACCGCTTGGCGGCGTTGGGAGCGGCTTGGGGATAAACCTCGATCACGAGTTCTCCCGCGTCGGTTACCATCAGTACCTTCACCACTTCGGTGATTTCGGGAGCGTCTTTGCCCTTGAGCAACTTCAAGGGAGCGCTGGGCTGAGCTTCCTCGGCGAAGGCGCCGGTGGAGAGCAGTAGGGCGATGAGGACAATACTAAGTAGGGAACGTTTTTTCATAGCGCCCTCTACGTCGTTGAGGAGACTCCGCCTTCCTTGAAATTTCCTTGAAAATCAACCCGCGAGATGAAAAAACCGCGGCCAATTCTTCTTATTCTCGAAAAGCTGCAGAAACATGTGTGCCTTAAAATATCCTTAAAGGAGTTCAAGATTGTCAACAGCAACCGCCCCAAGTAGCAGCGCCCCCCGAACGAGCACCCCGCCTCCGAGTGCCCCCAGGACGAGTACTCCCTCGGGGAGTGCACCCAGTTCGGGTCCGAGCGGTGGCGCGGCCACGCCGGCTACTGGTGGCGCGCAGGCTGCCGCTTCGGTAACTCCGGTTCGGGATTCGGCTGAAATCTCTCCTACCGCTCGCGCCGAAGCAGGCGCCATCGACCCCGACAGTCCCGCCGATCTCACCGACCAGATCGGTTCTTTAGACTACTACCGAATGAGGGCCGACGATTTCCGGGAGAGAAACCCTGATATGGAACCCCCGGACTATTATATGAACTACGGCGACAAGTACGCTCGCCGATTCACCGAAGAACTCTCGCCGAACCTTTCCGAGCGCGGCCAACAGTGGCTGGTCGATGCTCGAGCCAACCTGCAAGAGGCGATGGAGGCCAGAAGAGCCGAAGACCCCGCCGCCTTCGCAGAACTTGAACGCGATCCTGAAGCTTTCCGACGTTTCGCCTACGACACTCACCCCGGAGCCTACAGGGACGCAGGTCTTGCCGAACTACGTCCCAGCGACCTCGTTCAGATTCCCTTAACGCCCGATCGTCAAGACCTGGTATCGGGACCGGGACTCCGCCAGGTCGTCGACACCGGAATCGGTGTGATGGGTGACTGGGCCGGAATGGGAGCGGACGCCATCGCCGATAGCAGTGTGGGGCGAGCCGTCGCCGACGGGGCCAACTACGTCGCTAATTCTCCGGTCGGTCAGGCCGTGGGCGATGGAGCCCAGTGGGTCGCCGATTCCCCGGTTGGTCAAGCGGTGGGAGACGCCGGCGAAGCCATCGCCGACGGTGCCCAGTGGGTGGCCGAGTCTCCGGTAGGACAAGCCGTGGGCCAGGGAGTCAATACCGCACTGGATTATGGATTCGAAGGGGTTGCCTACGGAGCTAACGCTGCTATCGATGGCTATCAGTACGTGGCCGATTCAAGTGTGGGGAGGGCCATCGGGGACGGAGCCGAATGGGTCGCGGACTCCGCCGTGGGCCGTACGGTCGGCGGTTGGGGGCAGAGCGCCTGGGAAGGCCTCAACTCACTTTGGGATTGATAGCGATTGAAAGATTGGCGCGATAGCGGCCACCAAGCTCCAGAGGGATTCCGACCCACCACCGTGCGGGTCGTCTCCGATAAACTAACCCTATTCGCGGGCTGGCTTGAACCTATAGATGACCCTTTCGCGATTGTGTTTTCAGTCAGCCCGGAGGGCACGAAGACCCTCTTCGAAGAGCCCGGCAAGATCGTTTCCATGGACCTGGCCCCTCCTCAAGTCGTATGGGCGCTTTGGGGCGATATCAAGGAGGAAGGCGAGGGCTCGGACTTCGCCGTCTTTCGCTCTCTCGACGGAGGCTCGAGTTGGAACGAAGGCTTCTTTCTGGAGGCTCGCAGCGCAACCCAAATTTTGGCCGTGAGCGCGGAAGAAGCCTGGGTGCTCGGCAGTGAAACTTTGCTGCGCACAACCGACGGAGGGGTTAGCTGGAAAGAGGTCTACGCACCGGGTGTTCGAGACTCTGTTCAGGACTCTCTCACTCTCAACGCCAAAGCGGTCCTCATCCTCACCAAGGATGCCATTCTAGCCACCACCGACGGCGAGCAGTGGGAAGAGATCGAGGTGGAAAACAGCCATGTCTGCGCGGTGCACGGGGGAGCCATTCTGGTCCGACGCTTCGGTGAGATTCAGCTGGGCACTCGCCGCAACGAGGAGATCACCTGGCTCGGCACCTTCGGTCACGACGCCAAGCCGTTCCGGCTCGTCGCGGAGGGTCGAAGCCTGCGCTTTCTAGCGGTACCCTCCTATCCCGACGACAATCCCGGAGTGTTCTACTTCGCTACCGACGACGCCGGGCAGAACTGGGATGTCCGACTACTGCCTAGTCGGGTCATCGAGGGTAGTGCCGACCTGAGAGCCGAGGGTGGTGCCACCGTGGATTATCAGGGCAAGATTTACTTACTTTAGGGTGGATGGCTCGGCGCGGTTGATTGGCGCTTGACGGGTTGACTGCATGTCCCGGGTCTGAGTCGGAGCGCCGGATTGACCCATGCCCCCGGTCTGGGTCGCGGTGCTCGCCCTTATGGGAGCGCCCCGGGTCAGGGTGGCGGCACTCCCGGGTCGTGTCGAGTGAATCGGGCTTACCTGGTCGCATCCGTGATTCATTCCAGTTTTGATGCACAAAAGATTTCGTGACCGGAAACTCGGGAAACTCACATCAGTGATTTGCCGGGGGCTCGCGGTCCGCTGGTTCGGTCGGGAGATCGCCGGGGGCCATTAGTCGCAGGCGTGCTGTTATCGGGGGTTTACGCACAAAAGATTTCGTGACCGGAAACTCGGGAAACTCACATCAGTGATTCGCTGCGGGCTCGAAGTCCGCTGGTTCGGCTGGGGAGGTCGCCCCGTGCCAGAGTGGCAG
>Ga0208330_1000977_pt1 | contig 10010 bp, 5 predicted proteins | sample DeeseametaMP1896_FD_184180 | JGI IMG/M metagenome (GOLD analysis project Ga0208330, IMG submission 184180) | Marine microbial communities from the Deep Pacific Ocean - MP1896 (SPAdes) | ecosystem: Environmental > Aquatic > Marine > Oceanic | place: East of Hawaii, North Pacific Ocean | collected...
TGTGGCGGCTATCTGGCCAGCGCGCCGCTACTCGAGTCATTCGTCCCACCAACCAACTTTGGAGATTTGGGAAATTTGCTCGACAGTCGGAATGCGGTCGTGATTACGGGACCATCTGGTACGGGTAAGACCTGGGCAGCGCTGGCGCTTGTTGATCAGGCACGGCAGCGACCCTCTGCACCAGAGATCATACAGGTTAATGTGAATAACGGCCCGTCAAGCACAAGAGCTTTGATTGATACGGGACCGAAACTTTTTTACGTCGAAGACCCATGGGGACAGTATAGCCTTCGAGGCGGTTCCGAAGAATGGACCGAACAGCTTCCCAGACTGTTACGGGAGGCACATGCCGGGCATCAGTACGTTGTCACCTCACGCTCTGATATGCTTGGGCAAGCGAAAGCCGGCAAGGGACTTGAGCGTTGGACGGCTGTGCTGGATGCGGATCAATATCGCGATGGCGAACTCGCGAGTATTTACGACAGACGCCTCGAGCAACTCGCTACGGAGCTTCAGGCCAAGGCTATGGAGTTCCGCAAAGATACTTTGGACGCGCTCGAAACGCCGTACGAAATCGACCTGTTCTTCACCCATTTGGCTGATGGTCCGAAGTTTGATGAAGTTGATCAAGCATTTTTCCGTAGAATTCTCGGACTGGCACACCGCGACGCAGTGGAACAAGTGGTTGTTTCTTACCTGAACGCCAGTGACCAGACCGGTGCGTCGGCAATTGTTTGGGGGCTGCTTGCTGCCCGATCCCAGTTCGACCGCAGCCAGCTGATTGGCCTTAATCGACAACTAAGGACCATAGATCCTACATTTGTTGATGAGCTTGGAAAACTTGTAGACCGGCTAGTTGCGACACGGCACCTGCGTCAGCCTGGCCAGACCGTTAGCTTCGCACATCCAAGCGTTCGTGCCGGCTTCGAGATATTTATTAAAGAAAATTGGGATCGTAGCGAAACCAATTTGATGTCGATGATCTCTGCCTTGACCCAACTTAGTGGCTCGCAACGGGATTGGGCAATGGAGACGGCGGCTCTGTGCTTTAGGGCTATCACCGATCTCATTTCCGGAATTGAGAACTTTGATGCGGAATTTGAGACTGACCACACCAGCCGTGCCGCAATCGATACTTGGTTGGAAGAGAGCCTGATTGATCCTCAAAGTGATTTCTATTCTGTGCTGCAATTGGCGTCTGACGTCGGCACACAGACGTCAATCCCATCGGAGCTTGCGCGTTGGTTCGTCAAGGGTATTCGGCGTGGCGGTCAATTCTTCCTTAAAAACTGGAAGCCGCCGACCTTCGATGATGCGTGGTACGAACGGGTCTCGAACGATCCAAGGACTTTCACAATCGCTGATCGATTTGTTCGCGAGCAATTGCCACAGGAGCGGGATGGATTCGGCGATGACTTCGCAAAAAAGCTTGATCGAATAGCAAGTGGTCTCACACCGGCCTTTGTCGCAGCAGCACACAAGCTGGTCTCCTCCGGCTTCGATAGAAATGTCAGCGCAATAGCGGCTGGAGCGGTGCGGGACCTGACTGCCTACGAAGGTGTGCTCAGTGCCGCGCTTGATGAGCTTGCAAGCCTTGATCGATTTTTTGAGCGAGAGGGCAACGAACAATGGCGCGCGATCAGAGACGGTGAATGCGATGAGGCGTATGAAGAAGGCTATCAATCGCATCACGAAGATGACGGGTATGCCGCCGGCATTTTTGTAGAGGCTTATATTGGGCAAGTAAGGTCGCTCGGCCACTGGCAAGCCTTGGCAGGTCATTCCCGCATATCTGAGATGGGCCGCGCCTGGGCGGACGATATCACGAAAGCGGGTGGTTCGGTGTCGTTGGAAGAAATTCGTGCCGTCATAGCTGTCACGCAAACCAACGGAGACGAAGAGCATGCCTGGGAAGCGGCGCGCGAACACTGGCAAACTTCGCTAGCTTCGGACCTAGAACAGCGGATCCTCTCGAATCCTGATGATGAGAGCGTGCGCGCTGCGCTGGTCTATTGCGCTTTGACGAAGTCGCCAGCCACGCTGACCCTCTGCTTTGAAAAATTGTCTACCGCGCCCGCTTTGTCTGTCCAGCTTTTGGTGGACATGCATGCGGCAAGTCGCCGGATTTCCGGGAAGACGCGCGCACGGCGACTGAGGCCCATCCTGACGTCGCTTCCGGGGGCTGGCACCGAGATGTTCGAAGCCATTCCCATCAAGGACAAGTCTCCCCGCGCCGTTGGCGAAACCGCTCTGACCTACCTGTGTGAAGCTGCGGAAACGGCAGTGCCCTTTGTTTTAAACAAGATTGTACCTGTGATGATTGCTAGCGGTGCCACCCCTTCGGCAGCTATTCATCGATGGCTTCGCGAAACAGAGGACTTTGAACTCTCCAAGGCGGCCGCAGAGGCCGCAATTGGCATCAAGGACGATACATTAGCTTGGCTCGCACTCGGCCATAAGCGGGCGGATGCTCGCGAGGTGGCCGCCGAGTACCTTGCGACCACCCTGCCAGATCCGCTGCCGCAACGCCTACTTGATCTCTCGTCCGACCCTGGCAGTCGTGTGCGCCGCGCGTTGGTTGGCATTCTTGCAGACCGACGGCACCCGAATCATCAAAGCGTGTTGGTCCGACTAGTAAACGATGATTGGTCGAACGCAGCTGCCCATTATAACGAGTCGCCGTCTTACCCCATCGCCCGCGATGCCATACGCGGGCTCGCTGCGTATGGCAGCCTAACGGATGAAATTGGGGAAGTCTTGGTGCTGAAAGCCGAACGCACCGATGATCGCTCGCTCGGCATGGTCGCACTGAACACAGCCGCTAAGTGTTGTGGTCCTGAAATCCGAAAGAAAATCTGGGCTCTATCTTTCATTGATCAGGCCCGTTGGGTCCGAGTCGACGCCATCGACGCCTTGACCTTTGCAGATGTCGTTGAGAGCGATATTCTCGATGCGATAAACGCTAAGCTTATTTTGCGGTTGCCGCCGCCGTTGGCCGCGTCCGCATGTGTGCTGCTTGCGGTGCATGGACAGGTCGATGCTGCTGTCGAGGCAATGGAGCGGATTGCACACTCTACAAAGCGGCGCGCGCTGCTGTTATTAGGGGCATACGGGCTTGCCGAACGGGACCATGACGCAGCCAACGGACTGCTGGCGCTGCTCGAAGAAGATCACCCTGCACGGCGTCTTCTCGATCTTCCTGATGATGAACTGTTGCCAGCATCCGCAATCGGCGACCTGGGGCATATTCGCATTCGAAAGGTGGTTCAGGAGTGGCTCAATGAAAAAATTGCCAAAGACTGAGCCCATCGCTGGTTCCGGGGTGACTATCGGAGACGTGATATGACGCCGCCACTGCAGGATAGGAAACCCGCTACGAAAGCTTTCGATCTGTTGGCTTTGGTTGCAACTTTTGCTCAGCAGCACAATTTGGGCCTCAATGACCCGGCTTTGGTAGAGAGGTTCCTTGCTGATGCCGCTCCCCGCCTGAAGACTGCGTTGGCTGACCCTACGCTCATTCATGGAGCGCGAACGGAACGCATGTTCGAAGCAATGGTCCTTAGTCTTGGACGGTTCCGAATGTTCAAGACAGAGGACATTGGACGGGTTCATTCGGCGACGAATTATCGAGCTGCAGATTTCCGGGCCGTGCTAGACGATGGCGAGCAATGGCTTATCGAAGTCAAGAATGTGCGCTGCGAAGATCCCAAGAACCAGCGGACGACGATGTCTGCTGCTTACCTTACTTCGTTGCAGGCCTATGCCGACGCAGTGGGCGTCCCATTGCGCCTCGCGATCTACTGGTCGCGTTGGAACATCTGGACGGTGATTGCACCGAAACCCTTTCTACGGTCCAACGGTGGCCTTCGGATCACCATGGTGAATGCGATCATGGCCAATGAATTTGGGCGCCTGGGCGATGTGTCGATCTGCACAAAGCCGCCTCTGCGGCTGGTTCTCGGCGCCGCGACCGATAAGCCGCGCACCCTTAGCGCCGAGGGGCTGGCAGAATTCATAGTTGGATCTGCGAGAGTTTATAGCGGCGACGTGGAACTGACTGATCCACGAGATCGCCGTTTAGCCGAAATACTTTTCCTTTACGGCGAATGGCCGGCAGACGGGCCGTTCGCCGTTATGGGGGATGACGGCATCGCCGGCGTCGAATTTGTAGCCACACCCGAGGAGCCCTCCGATCAAGGTTTTGAAGGGATTGGCTGGGCGAGCCGGATTTTCACGCGGTATTTCGCGACCCGAACCGTGGACGGAGAAGAAGTCATCCAGCTTAATGGCGCGGCGGTCCCCGAATGGTTCGCGCCGCTCGCCGCTTGGCATTTCAAGAGCAGCCAGCTTCCGCTTTGGCTTTTCCACCAGCAGCCCTCGACTGAGGCACTGAAGGCGTTAGCAGAACCGGATGAAGGGCAAGAGCAGCGCTCACCGCCTGATGATGTCACATGAATAAACCAGACAGCACATTCGTGGCCGTCTGTCTGGACAGATAGCGGATTACCTGACGGGTTCGGCGCATAGAGAGTCGAACTCCAACTTCACAAGTCCATCTGACGCAAGCAGTGTTCTGCTGCTCTATCCGATTTACACGCCACAATATCCGACTACCGTTAGCCGCTGGGCAAGGGCTTCCATTCAACCAAGGCTTTCGGTCTCTATCAGGAACTATATGTGAGATTCGAAAGGACGCTTTATGACACGCGAAAAATTGCAACCAGTGAGAAGAACAATAAGGCGTCATCAGCTTCGCGAGATGGTACCGTTGGCTGACACCACCATCTATGAACTCGAAAGACGTGGAGAATTCCCGAAACGGTTTCGATTGTCAGCCAGGTGCGTGGTCTGGGACCAAGGCGAGGTAGAGGCATGGCTGGACGAGCGCCGTAGGATATCGGATGCTAAAACAAATAAGCTAGCCCCTATACCGGACGTGCGATTGCGCAAAGCCCGCCCGGTCAAATCGTCGGCTCGGGGGCGAGGAGGTCCATCGCCGGCGGATAGAGCGTAGGTTTATACCTCTGGCCAGACACCCAAGCATCAACGAGATTGGCCCATTCCTGCATCATATGGCGGCGTTGATGCTCGTATTCGGCCTTATTGTATATGCCGCGCGACGACCGACCATCCTCATGTGCAAGGCATTTTTCAATCCAATCAGCATTGAACCCCAACTCGTTCAACAACGTCGAACCGGTGCGGCGCAGGTCGTGAACGGTGAAGTGTTCCAGAGGTAGGCCCTCTTTTTGTGCTCTTACGATGACAGCCTTTGTCACTCGGTTAAATGTCGCCCGCGACATTGGGGCATCCGCGTCATAACGTGAAGGAAGCAGATATCGGGAATTGCCTGCACAGGTCTTCAGCGCGATCAGTATGTCGATCGTCTGTTGTGCCAGGTAAATGTTATGGGGCTTGGATCGCTTCATTCTTTCCTTCGGAATCGACCAAACCGCATTCTCAAAATCGATTTCATCCCAAGTTGCGTCTTGAAGTTCGCTCTTTCTCACCATGGTCAACAGGAACATTTTGACGCCCAGACGAATGGTTGGAAGGGTAGCGACATGTTCAAGCTGGTTCAGCATGATCCGTATCTCCGAAGGCGACAACGATCGATCTCTCGGAACAAACGTGGCTATGGACGATGGCCCAACTTCATCAGCAGGATTTGCGACTTTCTCTCCGTGAAGGATCGCGAATGCGTAGATCAATTTCACGATGTCCCGAACATGGATGGCGGTCGCTGGTGCGCCGCGATCTTTTACCGTTGCGCACCTCATTCGCAGGTCATCTGCACTGATCTCCGACAGCAATCGATTTCGGAACGTTGGAAGAATATCCCGCTCGAACACGGAACGCCGCATGGCGCGCGTACTGTCCGCCATCTTGGCTTCTTTTAGCCAACGTTCTCCAAACTCACCGAAGCTCTTCGCTTCTTTCAGGCGACGCTTCTCGCGTTGCTTCTCCTGCGCGGGCGAACGACCTTCGGCAATGAGACGCTTCGCATCGATCAATGCCTCTCGAGCGCGGGCCAGAGATAGACCCGCTGAGCCATATCGACCAAGGGTGAGCGTCTCGCGGCGATCATTCAAACGATAGTCGAAACGGAACACGATTGTGCCCGAAGGTTGAACCGTGACATACATACCGTCACGGTCAGAAATTTTATATAATTTGTTCTTTGGTTTCAGGGATCTAAGGGCGGCATCTGTCAGCATAACACTCTCCCAAATCTGGGTTTATTGAGCGAAAATACGGAAATATACCGTCAGCTAGAATTCTATACCCGATCTCGAGATTTTATCCAGTAAATCAGCACGTTATGAAGATATTTATACCGTCATCGCATTCGAAGTGCTGACGGTATATCAGATGTCGACAGATTTTGAAATCCCGCATACCGTCAGGTATACCGTCATAATATTCGATAGCTCACCGATAGATAATGAAGCATCTCGTGTGCTGTATTGTTTGATATCAGCGACTTAGTTCGCACTGCAGAGAGAAATCGGATACCGTCGCGTAGGCAAAATCATTCCCATTCGATGGTGCCCGGCGGTTTGCTGGTGATGTCATAGGTGACGCGGTTGATGCCCGGCACTTCGTTGATGATCCGCGTCGCGGTCTCGCCAAGGAAATCGTGGCTGAACGGATAGTAATCCGCGGTCATCCCGTCGACCGAGGTGACGGCGCGCAGCGCGCAGGCGAAATCGTAGGTCCGCCCGTCGCCCATGACGCCCACGGTGCGCACCGGCAGGATCGCGACGAAGGCTTGCCAGATCTCGTCGTAAAGCCCGTGCTTGCGGATCTGGTCGATGTAGACCGCATCCGCCTTGCGCAGGATCTCGAGCTTGTCGCGGGTGATCTCGCCGGGACAGCGGATCGCCAGGCCCGGACCGGGGAAGGGGTGACGGCCGATGAAGCTGGCCGGCAGGCCCAACTCGTGCCCCAGCGCGCGGACCTCGTCCTTGAAGAGCTCGCGCAGCGGCTCCACCAGTTTCAGCCCCATCTTTTCCGGCAGGCCGCCGACATTGTGGTGGCTCTTGATCGTGACCGACGGCCCGCCGGAGAAGCTGACGCTTTCGATCACGTCCGGGTAAAGCGTGCCCTGCGCCAGGAATTCCGCGCCCTCGATATCGTTGGCGTACTTCTGGAAGACGTCGATGAAAAGACCGCCGATGATCTTGCGCTTGGTCTCGGGGTCGCTGACGCCGTCCAATTTGCCGAGGAACAGCTCGGATTCATCGGCGTGGATCAGCGGCAGGTTGTAATGCTCGCGGAACATGGTGACGACTTCTGTCGCTTCGTTGAGACGCATCAGCCCGTGGTCGACGAAGACGCAGGTGAGTTGATCGCCGATGGCCTCGTGGATCAGCACCGCCGCGACGGAGGAATCGACACCGCCGGAGAGGGCGCAGATGACCTTCTTGTCGCCGACCTGTTCGCGGATCTTGCGGATCGCTTCCTCGCGGTAGGCGTCCATCGTCCAGTCGCCGGTGAACCCTGCGTCCTTGACGAAATTCTCGTAGAGCGTCCGGCCGTTCGGGGTGTGGTGGACCTCGGGATGGAATTGCACCGCGTAGAACCGACGCTCGAGGTCGGCGGTGACCGCAAAGGGCGCGTTAGGCGAGGTTCCGTAGACGGCGAAACCGGGCGCGATCCGGCTCACGTGGTCGCCGTGGCTCATCCAGACCTGTTCGCGCTCCTCGAGGAACCAGCCCTTGAGCAGGTCGATCCGCTCCTCGGTCGGCTTGACGTAGGCGCGGCCGAATTCGGCGGTGCCGTGGCCGCGCTCGACCTTGCCGCCCAGCATCTGCATCATCACCTGCTGGCCGTAGCAGATGCCCAGCACCGGCACGCCCAGCTCGAACACCTTGGCGGGCGGGCGGGGGGAGCCTTCGTCGATGACCGAAGCCGGGCCGCCCGACAGGATCACCGCCTTCGGGGCGAAGTCGTCGAGGAAGGCATCCGTCACCAGGTTGAACGGATGGATTTCGCAATAGACGTTCAGTTCACGCAGGCGCCGCGCGATCAGCTGCGTCACCTGGGAGCCGAAGTCGATGATGAGGAGGCGGTCGTGCTGGGTCTGAATCATATGCTCTGATAGGCAGGCGCTTGCGAAAGTGCAATAAGCGCCGCGACCCCGCAAAGGAGAAACGGACCATGCGACTGCTGACGGAATTCGGAATGGGCACATCGCTGCGCCGGGGCGACTATACCGAGGCCGCCGCGCGCGCGGTGCGGGACGCGCTGTGGCACAATTCGATCAACCTGGCGGAGCTTTTCGGCTTCGACAAGGCGGACATGATCATTGACGTGCAGATCGGCGTGCAGCAGCCCGAGGCGGTGGATGTGGCGGCGATTGCGGCGCTCTTCCCCTATGGCCAGCCGCAGGTGCGGGTGGTCTTCGGCGGGCTCGACATCCCGCGACCCGAAGGAGAGGGGAATGCGACAGTGATCGCCAACGTGGCCCTGTCGGTGAGCTTCGACATGGAGCGTGCGGCATGAGGCGGATGATCATCGAGATGGGCATGGGTAACGACCTGCACGGTCAGGACTATACCAAGGCGGCGAGCCGGGCCATCGAGGACGCGATGCGACATTCGTCGCTGCCGATTCTCCCGGCGCTTGGGATGGATCACCGCGAGATGGATGTGCGGGTGACCGTGGGCGTGGCGCAGCCCGACGCGGTGGATTGCGACGCGCTGGCGGCGGAGATGCCGCGCGGCACAGTCACGGTGCGGGCTGTCAGGGGCGGCATGGATGTCGTGAATCCCGACACCGGCGAGGTGACGGTGGTGGCCTCCGCTGCAATCGAGGTGTTCCTGCCCGAACAGAAGGGGTGGCGGCTGCGGGGGTAGGCGGTGCCGGCTTGATCAAATCCTAAGCCCGGCCCGTGCCCCCGGCCGGAAGCAAGGCCGCTTGCGGCCGCCGGGCAGCGGCAGCCAGCCCGTCGCACCAGAGGTGCGCCACCTTGCAGCGGCTCGCCCTCTGGCGAGACGGGCTGCAGCTTTGGTTGAGCCAGGTGTCAAGCTGCGTGGTCGTCCGGATGGTGCAGGCATAAAGCGAAAGCGGAGCGGTCGGAGCGGCACCCCGCTGGCTGCCGGGCACGGTCTCGCACCCTTTCGCCGCCCGGAATCAAGGCTGCTTGCAGCCGCCGGGCAGCGGCAGCCAGCCCCCCGGGCTGCCGCTTTGTTTGATCTTGGTGCTACGCGGAAAACGCTTCCGGATGTGGCTGAAATAAAGTGCAGAGCGGCCCGGTTATAGCGGCATCCCGCTGGCTGCCATCGGACGTCCGGAGAGTTTCGATGCTTCGGCTAGGCGCGTAGGTCTTGATCCGCTCGGGCCGCAAAACCGCACCGCCGATGTCGCTTTCCCCCCTGAAACGGCGCAAATCGCAAATGGCCCTCCGCGCACGCGCGATAGAACCGCCCTCAACCCCGGGGACGGATCCGGGTGCAGGGACAAGGATGCGGATCATGGCAGAGGCAGAGACACGGCGCAGGACACGCGGCGGCGGCGGAGCGGCGCGGCGGGCGGAACGATCCGCCGTCAGCGTCGAGACCGCGAAGTACATCGAGCGCAACATCCCCAATTTCGAGGTCCTGACCGAAGAGGCGCTCGACATCATCGAGTCCAATGCCGAAACCGTTCTGGCCGAAATCGGCGTCAACTTCGTCAACAACCCCGCCGCGCTCGACCGCTGGCGTGCCGCAGGCGCCGAGGTGGACGGCGAGCGCGTGCGCATCCCGCGCGGCCTGGCCAAAAAGCTCTGCGCCACCGCGCCCAAGGAATTCACCCAGCACGCCCGCAACCCCGAGCGCAACGTGGTCATCGGCGGCAAGAACCTGGTTCTGGCGCCGGTCTACGGCCCGCCCTTCGTGCATGACGTCGAAAAGGGCCGCCGCTACGCCACGATCGAGGATTTCCGCAACTTCGTGAAGCTGGGCTACATGTCGAAGTGGCTGCACCACTCCGGCGGCACGGTTTGCGAACCCACCGACATCCCC
>Ga0208330_1000978_pt1 | contig 9973 bp, 12 predicted proteins | sample DeeseametaMP1896_FD_184180 | JGI IMG/M metagenome (GOLD analysis project Ga0208330, IMG submission 184180) | Marine microbial communities from the Deep Pacific Ocean - MP1896 (SPAdes) | ecosystem: Environmental > Aquatic > Marine > Oceanic | place: East of Hawaii, North Pacific Ocean | collected...
GGAAGACAATTTCGTCGGCGGCTTCCAGTAAATCCAGAGCCCGTCGGAGGCTGGCAAGATCTCCGTGTACATCACTAAAGAAGCCCGTGAGCATATCCCATTCTATCAGACCGGCGAGGCGAGGTCGCTGTCCCCCGGCAACTCTTCACCCGGCACACTCATGACAGGCGACCGAAAACTCGAATTTCCTCCGGCTGGCAAGCTACGAACCCCGTGGTTGTACGACTTTTTGCTGTACTTAAAAAAAAGACCAGGCGACCATATTTCTTTGCCAGATTTCCGGTCGCGAAAGATTTAGTGGTAGGAAACTCGGAATGGAGTCGACGAACATTGATAAATGGTGCCTCCCGGTCGATCGCTTCGAGACGGTTGGAAGTGGTTTTCGAGTTTGATGTCGCCTATCATGAGTCTCGTTGGAGAGGGCCTAACTACCGAAGACTTGAGTGACTGTCCGTCCTGAATGCAGGTCGGTGGGTATAAATAGAATTGATGGGCTTGAAACGACCCAAAATTTCTATTCTGAGAATTATCGTGACGGGGGCGGTAGGAGCAGTGCTCTTCTCCATAATTGCCCCGAATTCTGTTCGCGCTAAGCATCGTGTCAGCTCTGACCAGATCTGTCGCATGAACCTCCAGCGTCTGGACGCGGAGTTGTACGAGTATAAGCAAGATCACGGGCGATTTCCGGAGACTCTCACTCCGATCTATGCAAAGTCCAATTCGCAGATCGACGGCTGTCTAGAGGTGATGCCCGACCCATTTTCGGCATCAACGAGGACAGGTATGGAGCAGATACCTACTCGTCAGGATACGAGTGTGGACCGATGTACATTTGGTCCTGTCCGAAGTCGGGCTCCCACAAAACCGAGAGACTGGACGTTATGGGTTTCTACTACGGAGTTTCCTCCGTCTCAGGGATGATGATGACGAAGTCCCCACCTCCGAGTAGCAAGTCCTAAAACTGCTCTGTTTAGAAATCCTTAGCAGTGATAACGCACAGCAGTCTAGAGGCCCGAGAGTCGCAGACCGCGTTTCAATCCTCTAGCGCCCGTTGCAAAGGGCAATCTTCGTCGGGCAACTCCCCCCGGCGATACCGCTCCAGCAACTCTTTCGACCGGCGGGCCAACATACGGCGAACCTCGCGACGTTTGCCCCTGACCCGGGGAATCACCATGTCGTCGTAGCCCGTGGTCTGGTGCCGAAGCCAGGCGATGACGGCCGCCTCGGCGCGTTTCTCAATGGGAATTCGTTCGGTTCGCGCGACCGTGCCGCTGCCCACCGGAGTGGCCAGGGCTGTGACTCGGCCGGCCAATTCTCGAGCTAAAGCAGCGTGACGAGAGTGGAAGTCGAGAAAAGCGACTACGGCTTGCTGGAAATCCTCTACATACTCCGTTTGCTTCTCGGCCCGCCGACGAGTATCGGCGGCTCGTTTTTTGCGGTAGCTTTCGGTGTCTCTCTCGGACTCCAGCTCTTTCTTGAGCTTTTCAATCACAGCCGCTTCGGCCCAAACTCCGCGAGAGAACGTCTTTCGGCCTTTCTTCTCCTGAACCAACCAATACTCACCTCCGGCTTTTACCCGGCGAGTGAGGGCGGCGTCGCCCGGGGGCAGAAGAACCCAACCGGCCGGCGGGTGAAGAACTTTCCCCTCCGCTGTTTTGACGGTATCGGGAGTCGGTCCTGGAGCAAATGTAGCAGCACTCATAGGCGCTAGGCTACTCGATTGAACAAACCAGGTCCAGAGCTCACACCATACAAAAGGCGGGAAGTTGAAAGGCTGTCCGAAAAGCCTGGCTATGCACACACGTCGACCGAAGTCTCTCAACAGCCAGGAGTTGGATGTACTCCAGAGCGCACTGCGAGAGTTCGCCGGATTGGAGCTTCCCGTCCTGAGATGCACCGAAGCTGACGGGCCAAACGAAATGGGGCTGGTCCAATGGGGGATACCGCCGACTCTTGCCGCTCTTGGCGAAGTGCGAGTCATCGAAATCGAAGACTCCACGAAAGTCAACCACATCAAGTTCCGTCGACCGAGAGTCTCTGGAGCGGAGGCAGACGTGGTTCTGGAAACACCGCAGGGCCTATGTTTTTGCCGCCTTTATCTAGAGTCGACTCGGGGTTGGCAAGTGGCGAAGGGCTGACCCTCTCCGAGGTCCACTCCCAGGACCGGCGAGTTTAGAAACGAACGCGTTGCCCAATCAAAGTTTCCCAAGGAAGAAGATATGACAAGCAAGCAAGAGTTAAAACCGAACACATTCTATATCGAAGTCTCGGGGGCCGGTATTCCCGAGGTCGACGGCCTCTTCGTGCCCTCCACGGCTCCCCCCGCCGAATCCGAGTCTGGAACGATGTCCTCTATAGGGTACTGGAACGGCAAGATGGCTTGGGACCGGGCCGATGGAAAGTCGGAGCGCAGCCCGGCTCTGTCTTATTCCAACTCCTATAGTTCCTGGAGAATCTGCCGTCTGGATGGTCACCTGGCTTATCACGTCACTTGCGATGACGATATGCCGCCGACTGACAGAGAGTGGGATGTCTACAAGAAAGGTGTCGCACCGGCTCCCAAAGTCGTGATCCACGATCGCGATCCCAGGGAAGCTTGAGCAGATGAGCGATCATAGGAACTTTCCCAACGTCGTTTTTGTCCTCGGCGGGCCGGGTGCGGGCAAGGGTACGATGTGTGAGTTGGCGGAGACCCAGCTCGGATGGACGCACCTGTCCACCGGAGACCTTCTTCGCGCCGAGCGCGAAGCGGGGGGACCAACAGCGAAAGTCATCGAGGAATATATGACGAGCGGCCGGCTGGTGCCGAACGAGATCACCGTGACCCTTCTCAAAAACGCGATGGAACGAGTCACCCGCACCACCGGCAAACGAAACTTCTTGCTCGACGGCTTTCCTCGTTCGCTCGATAATCTGGAGGCCTGGTACGAGATTTTCGGCCGAGAGACCCAACTACCAAAGATGCTCTATTTCGAATGTCCCTATGAAGTCTTAGCCGATCGTATCCTCGGCAGAGCCAAGTTCTCCGGCAGAAGCGACGACAACATCGAAAGTATCAAACTTCGATTTGACACCTTCAAGGCCGAGACTCTACCCATAGTCCAGCTGTTTCGAGAGCAAGACCGGTGCGTCGAAATCGACACCAGTCGCGGTCGCCAGGATGTCTACGAGCTGGTCGTGGCACAGCTGGCCGAGCACACCGACCAGAAGTATGCCTCCAAGCCGCTGACTGAGCGTTCGGAGATTCTCTTGGGCCTGAGACCATGGCCAAAAAAGGCCGTCTGACAGACTACTGCTGAAGCATCTCCGCGGGCAGTTCGTGCAGAGGAGCCGAGACGCTTTCCACAGCAAACTTGCGGATGAAGTTCGTGATCCTGGGCGCTATCTGCTCTCGCCAACGAGAACCGCTGAAGACGCCGTAGTGACCCACCTCTTGCTGGAGATAGTGATACTTCATCTCGGAGGGAAGGTTGCCACACAGGGTGTGGGCTGCCAAAGTCTGGCCGGGAGCCGAAATATCATCGTTGGCTCCCTCCACAGTCAGGAGAGGAACTCGAGTTATCGCCATGGGCTCGATGTGTTGACCCTGGTAATACATCGTTCCCACGGCCAGATTCCGCCGGAGAAATACCCGGTCCACAGTCTCGAGATAGAAGCGGGCCGGCAAGTCGCAGACGGCCAGATATTCGTCGTAGAACTTCGTCGTTTTGGAGCTTCTCTCTTGATTATCAGTAGCGAGATCGCGGAAGAGTTGCAGATGAGAACGGGTATGTTTCTCGGGGTTCATGCAAAGGAAGCTGGTTAGCTGCAGAAAGCCCGGATAGACTAGCCGGCCCGAACCCTCATATCTACCGGGGACCTGGGCGATCATATTCTTTTCAAACCATTCGATGCTGTGCTGCTCGGCAAAGGTGGTCACCTCGGTGGGGGCGGCGTGAGTGTCGACCGGGCCACCCATCAAGGTGAGAGAGGCCGGAGAGTGAGCACGGTCGGTTTGTTCGAGATAAGCCGTGGCGACAAGAGCGGGAACGGTCGGCTGGCAAACGGCCAGGAGGTGAGTGTTCGGGCCGAGTTTCCCCAGAAAATCGATGATGTAGCCGACGTAGTCGTCGAAGCCGAAGGAGCCGTGCTCGGTGGGGATATCGCGAGCGTTGTGCCAGTCGGTGATGTAGACGTCGTGGTCTACCAGCAGCGCCTGAACGGTATCGCGCAAAAGAGTGGCGTAGTGGCCTGACATAGGGGCCAAAACCAGGACTTTCGGATCGCGGCGTGCGGTGTCACGATGAAAATTTAGGAGACTAGCGAAAGGTCGGTCTTTTACGATCCTTTCCTGAACAGAGACGGTGCCTTCCGAAGTGGTGACTTCGGGAATCCCGTAGTGAGGCTTTTGGTAGTCGCGACTGAGTCTCTCGCCCATGGTCAGCATGGCTTCCAGAAGCGACTCGCTCCTTCCGGTGAACGGGTTGCCCAGATAACGGATGCATCGTAGTGCCGAGAGTTGATATTCCAGACTCCAAGAGGTCAGTTTGTGGAAGCTGCGACGCGCGCTACGCCTTGCCTCGAAACCGCTGTACAACATCGGGTTGTAAGAGCGAGGAGTGATACTGCGGGTGACCTCGCAGATCGAGGCGCTTGAGAAGGGGTTGAACAACGACAGGAACGGGTTATAGAAAAACACAGCCGGAGATACGGGCCCCTGGCACCGTCTTCCTGGGTCGCGCGGCAAAGCACTCTCGGTGGAGGGCTCGGAAGGCAACGGATCTCGACCTCCCGGATGCCGGCATCCGGGGGTCGAGCGGTCGTTCAAGATGCTTACAGCGGCTGGGCCGTTGGACGGATCAGAAGTTCGTTGACGTCCACGTCTTCGGGTTGAGAAATGGCGAAGCTGACGGCACGAGCCATAGCGTCGGCGTCGATGGCCAGATTGACCAACTCTCCCAAAGAGTCGGCTGTTTCTTTATGCTTGATACCGTCTGCCAGTTCGGTTTTAACAGCCCCCGGACTCAGAATGGTGCTCCGTATCTTGGCCCCCGCTTCCTGGCGAAAGCCTTCTGTAATGGCCCTCACGGCGAATTTCGTTCCGCAGTACACGGCCGCGTTGGGGAAGACCACATGTCCTGCCACGGAACTGACGTTGATCAAGTGACCGCTATCCTGTTTCTGGAACTGAGGAAGGGCAGCGGAGATACCGTAAAGGACCCCTTTGATATTGACGTCGACCATCTGCTCCCATTCCTCCACTCGATTCTCGGAGAGAGGAGAGAGAGGCATGACGCCCGCGTTGTTGATCAGAACGTCCAGTCGTCCGAACTCCGAGACAGCTCGATCTACGAATGCCTGAAACTGTTCGCGACGGGTCACATCGAGGGAGACGCTGACAGCGGGTCCGGGCAGATCTTCCACCAGCTTCTCCAGTCGCTCGGTGCGTCTCGCACCGAGGACGACCTTAGCCCCCTCGGATGAGAGACGTCGTGCGATGGCTTCTCCTATGCCGCTGCTGGCGCCTGTGATAGCTACAACTTTGTCTTTCATTTTAGACTCCTTAAAGTTTTTCGATGGGGCCATTATCGAACAGAGTCGGTGAGAGGCGCTATCTCCATCCTGTCGAAGGCTTGCCTAATCCTGCAACTTGTGGAAGATTGGAATCATGAAGTCGATATTGGAAATCTGTTTACGCCACACTCCCAGCGACGCCGTTTCCGAGAGTGCCGTCCCCGGTCTCATACTTTCATCTTTTCGTCAGCCGAGGCTTCCGGTCTGCTCGGTAGCCAAGCCCGGCATTGGGATTGTGCTTCAGGGGAGTAAGGACGTTTTCTTGGGCTCGAGTCGATGGACATACGGACCCTCGGAATTCTTGCTCATCTCTGCCGACCTTCCCCTGACCTCTTACTCTTCCGACGCTACTCAAGAAAAGCCGTACGTGGGCATCGCGGTGCTTTTTGAGCCCGCCTTGATTCTTGAAGTGGCTGCTCAGGCCGAAATCGAGTTGGAGAGTAGCGCTAACGACGTTCCGGGTCTCACCGTCGAGCGTCTCACCGAGTCCTTGAGTGAGATTGTCAGCCGGCTGGTGAGACTCCTGGACAGGCCCGAAGATGCCAAGATGCTTGCCCCTCTTATTCACCGCGAACTGCTCTATCAATTGCTCAAGACGCCGGCCGCCGGAGCTCTCCATCGGTTGGGAATGGGGGAGTCCAAAAGCTGCGCTCTGGCCGCCGTGCGATGGCTGAGAGATAACTTTGACAAACCACTCAGTATCGAGCAACTGGCCGAGGACTTGAGCGTCAGTCCCTCCAGTCTGCATCATCAATTCAAGGCTCTCACTTCCACCTCGCCGCTGCAGTATCAGAAAGCGTTACGACTGCAAGAAGCGCGACGTTTGATGATGAGCGGCGACTTCGGAGCCTCGGACGTCGCCTTTCAAGTTGGATACAACAGTTCGTCTCAGTTCAGCCGTGAATACAAACGGCAGTTCGGGAGTTCGCCTAGCCAGGAGCGGGAGAGAGTACTCAGCGGCCTCTAGTCCGTCTTCAGATTGTTGGGAGCGAGCACGGCGATCCAACGTTGGTTCGGGTCGTTGATCATTCCGTTCTCGTCAGTGCTGAATTTGCGAGTGCTCACGGAATCCCCCACATTGCCACCCAGAGTTTCGATATAGCCGTCACCGACTTCCTTGACGAAATCGCAGTGGGAGGGGTACTTGCCACCCTGCTGGTTGTCGAAGGTGGCCGAAGAGTTTTCCCGGCCGAAACAGACGAGGTCGCCTTGTTTCGGGGCTCGCTCTTCCGGTCTGAAGCCGTGGTAGGGAGCATCCTTGTCGCCGGCGTTCCTGGCGTCGATGGCGTCTTTGATGTAGGTGGAGTGGCGAATCGAGGGAGGGAAGTTGGTGATGCCCGCTCGTTTGTGGGCCGACGAGATGTAGGCCGCCGACCAGGGCTGATCAGTGTCCTTCCCATCGGTGCCGGCCATTGCCGTATCGTTCCAGTATTCGCCGACCTTCTTATAATGAGAGTCTTCATCTTCTTTGTGGCCGGGTTTTATGGGCTGCCCTTTGGGAGTCGTGGTCTGTCCTCCCCAGTCTTTATGGTCCTGGCTGGTCACCGCATCGAGTCTCTCGAGTGCAGCGGCGTTGGGGTCGGCGCCGGCAGGTTTGGCCTCGGCCGGCTTTTCGGTCTGAAGGCCGGCCAGAATCGCCCCAACTCTTTCCGACTCTTGGGGGGGCTTCTTCGCTTCTGCCGAGATGTTGGTAGAGTCCGGTCTCGGGGTAGGGACGGGCACGGACGCGCTCTTCGGCCTGGGCGTAGGAACCGGCACATTGCTCTTCGGCCTGGGAGTGGGTACGGCAGGCTTCTTGACGCTTGAGGATGGTGGTTTGGCGGCGGGGGCTTTCAGTGCCATTGGGAGCCTTTCAGTGAGTTTTCAGTGTGTCTTGAGACAATTGTAGATTGCTCACCACCGGTCCGGGGCGCAGATATGTTAAGACGACGTTAACTATGTTTCCAGAGTTTTGACAGTCTGTCTCTCTTTACAATCCTTTAACATCTCCAGGTCGTTTTTGGTCATTTTTGGGAGATCGGCTGATAGTTTGGGCTCAAGAAAACAATTTCGGAGGCAAAGATGACCTGGACCACACGATACGCATTGGAATCTATGATGGGGCGTTCGGCAAAGGCCGACACCGGCAAATCTTCGGTCACCGGCGGCAAACTCCGGCTGGGCAGCCAGTTCATGACTTTGAACTCAAATCAGAACGGCTCAGTCATGGTCCGCAAGTTCAACTCTTCGCAGGCGAACGAGAGCAGGTAAAACCAGAGTTCCTCCCCGTCTGAGGAATGCTGAGCGTCATGTGGAAATATTTTCAACATGGCCTTCTCAAGATGTCTTCCCGTACTCTTTCTTATCTTTCTAGCCGTCGCGGCAGGGAGCGTTCCGCTGGTCTCGGCTGTGGCGCCTGCCGAGACGGAGCCCGCGGCACCGTTACCTTCGCCGGTGGAGATTCGTTCGGCTCCCGTGGCCGTGCTCTACAGCCCTGCCACTCGAGAAGCGCTGGGCTGGCGTTGGGAGTGGGAATGGACCGGATGCGGCCACGCTTTGGATATCTTGGGAGTGGACTATGAGGTCGTCTCGCCGGAGGCTCTAGAGGGTTGGAACGGCAAAGTCCTCATTTTGCCCAATACCAGAAATCTGAGCGGTAAGACGATCGAGTCTATCAAGTCGAAGAAGGCCAAGATCCTGGCGACCTACATGACTTCCTATCGCTCGGAATCAAACGAGCCTTGGGAGGGAAACAACTTTGCTCTGGGCGACCCCTTGGGAGTGAAATTTCAATCCTGGATCGGCTCCGGGGAGCGGGCCGGCTATCTCTCTATGGACAAGCAGACAGTTCCGCTCGGTCGCCGACAGGCGATGCTTGTGGAGCCGCAAGGTAAGTCCAAGGTATTGGCCACCTGGCCCGGTGGAGAGGCTGCCGTTGTCGAGGGTCCTCGGGGAATCTACGTGGGAGAAGACCTCTTTTGCCCGGAAAACAGCGACAGCAAGCCGGTCCTGGAGGTGGTGGCAAAACTACTCAACCGTTTAGAGCCGAAACTGGCCAAACAACCGACTCACATGACCTTCTCCGAACTCCCCCAACCGCCCACGACAGCTCTTGGAAAGAGCGGCCGGTCCGTCCGAGTCGGGCTTGGCAAGCTGGAAGGTGAAACCATCCTTAGGGCGCCCGAGAAGCTGTTGGTCAACGGGGGTGGAAAGCTCAAGTTTCATCGTTGGACAGCGGGAGCACCGGTCGAAGTGACGGGCACGCCTTACGTAGAGGTGCTGCGCCTGCGAGAGAACGGCACGTATCAATGGAGTGCTTTTCGCGGTACGATCAAGATCGGCGCCGACGGAACGATGACAAATGTTCTCGATTTCGAAGAGTATTTAGCCGGAGTGGTGCCGGGCGAGGTACCGTCGTATTTCCCCGGCGAGTCTTTGAAGGCGATGGCTGTTGTTGCTCGGACCTACGGAGTCTCTCATCTGGGGCGGCATCAAGAGTACGATGTTTGCGATACCGTTCATTGCCAGGTCTACAAAGGTGTGGGGCAGGAGGCGGCTTCCACCAACCAAGCAGTAGCAGACACATCGGGTGAACTCTTGACCTTCGAAGGTCAGCCGGTCAACGCGCTTTTCCACGCCGTCTGCGGTGGTCATACCGCCGCATCCGCGGAAGCGTGGCCCGGCGGAGTCGGGAAACCTTATCTCGTCAGTCGGGACGACGGAAAGTTCTGCGCTCAATCCGGTCGTTATCGATGGCGGGAAGAGTATTCCGCAAACGATTTGGCGGACAAACTGCGACTCTCGCTGCAAAACACTCGGGGGTCCGACTTTCAGGGACTCTCGTCTCTGACTGAATTGCGGGTCACCGAACGGAGCCCCAGTGGACGAGTCAAGGTGCTCTCCATCACCTCTCCGGAAGGGACCTATCTGGTGGAAGGCGACTCGATTCGCTGGCTCTTTAGTGGTGGAAAGATCGGTACGGCCGGTCTTCAGAGCACTTTTTTCGAGGTAGAGAAGAAGGGAGAGATCTACGTGTTTAAAGGCGGCGGATGGGGCCACGGGGTCGGACTCTGCCAGCAGGGGGCCTCAGGCCGAGCAAAAGCCGGGCAATCCTACGAGCAGATCCTCTCTCACTACTACCCTGAGACGAGTATCTTAGCCATGAAGGAGTGGGAACAGAGGACCGCCCGTCGGGATGAGCGGTCCTCCGGTCAGGTGCACTGACTACCACCAAGCGGGCGAGGCGATAAAGAAGCTTGCCAGCCAGTTGACCGCGGCCAGGACGATGGCGCCCAGGAATCCAGGCAGAAGACCGTCGACTTGAAAGCCGGGGGCAAATTTGCCCGCCAGCCAAAAGCAGAAGGCTAGTACCACGAGATAAAACAGGCCGAGGGTCAGCACCAGGAACGGCAGGCTGAGGAACGTTACGACCGGCTTTACG
>Ga0208330_1000979_pt1 | contig 9968 bp, 7 predicted proteins | sample DeeseametaMP1896_FD_184180 | JGI IMG/M metagenome (GOLD analysis project Ga0208330, IMG submission 184180) | Marine microbial communities from the Deep Pacific Ocean - MP1896 (SPAdes) | ecosystem: Environmental > Aquatic > Marine > Oceanic | place: East of Hawaii, North Pacific Ocean | collected...
CGGCGTCATCACCTCGGGTTCGATCACGTCCACCCCGGGCAGCGCCTTGACCAGCTCTTCGGCGGACTGTTCCAGGAGCGGGAAGGTGCGATAGTGACAGGGGATCACCGTCTTGAAATCGAAGAACGTTTTGCAGGCGTAGGCGGCACGGCGCATGTCCATGGTGAAATGCCCGCCGGCGCAGAGGATGCCGATATCGGGCGCGTGCAGGTCGTTGAACACCCCCATGTCCGCCATCACGTCCGTGTCCCCCGAGACGTAGATCGTGTGGCCTTCGCCCGCGATCATGAAACCGCATTCGGAGCCGGGCACCCAGGGCCCCTTGCCGCCGGAAAAGCTGCTGGAATGCACCGCGTGGACCATGGTCACCTTGACCTCACCCAGCGCCACCGTGCCGCCCTTGTTGAAGCCGATGGTCTCGATCCCCTCGCTGTCGGCCCAGTAGGACATCAGGTCGAACTGCCCGACCAGCGGAATGCCCAGTTTCTTTGCCAGCGACAGCACGTCGGAGGCGTGGTCGCCATGGGCATGGGTCAGCAGCAGATGCGTGGCGCCTTCGGTCGCGGCGCCGTGCCGGTCCTCGTCCAGCATCGGGTTGCCGGTGAGCCAGGGGTCGATCAGCAGCACTTCGCCCGCGATCTCGATGCGGAACGATCCGTGTCCCAGCCAGGTGATGTTCATGGTCTCGTCCTCCTAGTGATCCCGCCAAGGAGGGTAGGGCGCACGGCCGGCCCGGAAAGGCTGAAACCGCGCTCAGTCCGGCTGCGGTACCAGCTTGCCGGGGTTGAGGATGTCATGCGGATCGAGAGCGCGCTTGATCGTGCCCATGACCTCCCAGCCGGGGCCGTGTTCGCGCGCCATGTAGCGCATCTTGCCCAGGCCGATACCATGTTCGCCGGTGGCGGTGCCGCCAAGGTCGAGCGCGCGTTCGACCATCCGGTGCGACAGTGCCTCGGCCGTCTCCTGGTCCTGCGGTTTCTCGGGGTCGATGAGCAGGATGGCGTGGAAATTGCCGTCGCCCACGTGGCCCAGGATCGGCCCGGGCAGGCCGCTTTGGGCGATGTCGGCCTGGGTCGCGCCGATGGCTTCGGCCAGGCGCGACACCGGCACGCAGATGTCGGTGACCAGCGCGCGGTGGCCGGGGCGCGAGGCCAGCACCGCGTAATGGGCGTTGTGCCGCATGGTCCAGAGCGCGCGACGGTCCTCTTCCTGCGCCGACCACTCGAACGTCCCGGCGCCGTGATCGGCGGCGATCTCGCCGAACCGCGCGGCGTCCTGCGCGACGCTTTCCGGGGAGCCGTGGAATTCCAGCATCAGGTGCGGCTGTTCGGGAAAGCCCGTCCCGGCATAACCGTTGAAGATGCGCGCCGTGGCCGCGTCCACCAGCTCGATCCGCGCCACCTGCAGGCCCATCTGCACCGTGTCGATCACCGCGTTGACGGCGTCCGCGACCGAGGCGAAGGCGCAGACGCCTGCCGACACCGCCTCGGGGATGCCGTGCAGGCGCAGCGTCAGTTCGGTCATCAGCCCCAGCGTGCCTTCGGACCCCACCAGCAGCGCGGTGAGGTCGTAACCCGCCGAGGACTTGCGCGCTCGGCTGCCAGTGCGCACCACCTGACCGTCGGCCAGCACCGCCTGGAGCCCCAGAACGTTGTCGCGCATGGTGCCGTAGCGCACCGCCGTGGTGCCGCTGGCGCGCGTCGCCGCCATCCCGCCCAGAGAGGCATTGGCGCCGGGATCGACCGGGAACATCAGCCCCGTGGCGCGCAGCTCGCGGTTCAGCTGTTCACGCGTGACGCCGGGCTGCACGGTCACGTCCAGATCCGCGGGCCGGATTTCCAGCACCTTGTTCATGCGGCTGAAATCGACGCAGACCCCGCCGCGTGGCGCCTGCGCATGGCCTTCGAGCGAGGTGCCCGTGCCCCAGCCGATCACCGGCACCCGCGCCGCGGCACAAAGCGTGACGATGCGCTGTACCTCTTCTGTGGTTTCGGGGTAGGCGACGGCATCCGGGGGCATCGGCGGAAAATGCGATTCCGACCGGCCGTGCAGGTCCAGATCGGACTTGGACCGGGACAGCCGTTGGCCTAGGAAAGAAGCCAACGCGTCGAGTGTTTGAGGGGCGGTCATCGGCAACCTTTCGAGACAGTTGCGCGATCCTAGCGGCTGCGGAGGTCGCGCGAAAGTCCACGGGGAAAGGGCCATGCCCGGAGTGGTGGAGACACGTCGAAGCGATTGGCAGAACGAGGGCCGGAAGGGCAGCGGATGATCAACTCGGAACCATGGGGCAGGCTCACCGCCAGCTGCGGCCGCGGTTGGGACGTGCTGCGCCACCGCGGCCCGGGGCAGGTTTTGTTCTGGTTCATTGCCCTGATGATCGGCATCGGAGCGGGTCTCGCGGCATTGCTTTTCCGCAAGGCGATCGAATGGTTGCAGACGGCGCTGTACGGCACCGAGGACGTGAACCTGCTGCACAGCTTTGCCACCACTCTGCCGTGGTATTCGGTGCTGCTGATCCCGGTCCTGGGAGGCGGCACAGTGGGTCTGATCCTGCATTACTTCACCCCCGATGGCCGGGTACGGTCGGTGTCGGACGTGATCGAGGGCGCGGCGCTCAACGACGGGCGGGTCGAGAAGAAGGCCGGCATCGCCTCGATGCTCTGCTCGTGGATCACCCTGTCCACCGGCGGATCGACGGGCCGCGAAGGACCGGTCGTGCATATCGCCGCAATGATGTCGAGCTGGGTCAGCAACCTCATCCGCGCCGACGGCATCACCGGGCGCGACCTGCTGGGCTGCGCCGTGGCCGCCGCCGTCTCGGCCAGCTTCAACGCGCCCATCGCCGGCGCGCTCTTCGCGCTCGAGGTGGTGCTGCGGCACTTCGCTTTGCACGCCTTTGCCCCCATCGTCATCGCCAGCGCCGCCGGCACGGTGATCAATCGCCTGGCCTTCGGCGACGTGACCGAATTCAGCCTGCCGGGCACGACCGTGGTCGAATTCTACCTCGAATTGCCCGCCTTCCTGATCCTCGGCCTTGTCTGCGGGCTGGTGGCGGTGGTGACCATGCGCTGCATCTTCTGGTCCGACGATCTTGGCACGCGACTGCAGAACCGGCTGAACCTGCCGCACTGGCTGCGCCCGGCGGCGGCGGGCCTTCTGCTCGGCGCGCTCGCCATCGAGTTCCCGCATATCATCGGCGTCGGCTACGAAACCACAAGCCTCGCGCTGACCGGCAACCTGCTGCTGTCCGAAGCGGTGGTCTTCACCGTGCTCAAGGTCGCCGCCGTGTCGATCACCATGGCGGGCCGCATGGGCGGCGGCGTGTTCTCGCCGTCGTTGATGATCGGCGCGCTGACCGGCATGGCCTTCGGTCTCATCGCCACCGGCCTCTTTCCCGACCATTCCGGCGCCTTCACGCTCTACGCGCTGGCGGGGATGGGAGCAGTTGCGGCCTCGGTGCTGGGCGCGCCGATCTCCACGACGCTCATCGTCTTCGAACTGACGGGCGACTGGCAGACCGGCCTTGCGGTGATGGTGTCCGTGTCGATTTCGACCGCCGTCGCGTCGAAGCTGGTGCACCGGTCGTTCTTCCTGAGCCAGCTTGAACGGCGCAACGTGCACCTCGCGGCGGGACCGCAGGCCTATCTGCTGGCGATGTTCCGGGTGCAGGGCGTCATGCGCAAGGCGGCCGATCTTGGCCCCGAGGTCACGGCCTTCTGCGAAGAAATGATCGGCCAGGAGCTTTATGTCACCACCACCTCGACGCTCGAGACCGTGCTGCCGCTCTTCGACAAGTCCGGGGTCAGCTACGTGCCGGTGATCTCGGTTGTCGAAGAGGGCAAGGATCCGGTCCTGCAGGGCGCGCTGTTCCATGTCGACGCGCTCAAAGCCTATAATCGCGCGCTGGCAGCCACTGCTGCCGAAGAACACGGATAGCCGCCTGTTCAGCCGCCGGTATGGCTCATGTGGCGCGACACGCGGCCGTCGACCGACTGTCGGGAATAATCGAAATCGTGCCCCTTGGGCTTGAGCGCGATCGCGCGGCGGATCGCCTCCTCGAGCGGTGCGTCGCTGGCGGGATGGTTGCGCAAGGCGCTGCGAAGATCGGCGTTGTCCTCCTGGCCCAGGCACATGAAGAGCTCTCCGGTGCAGGTCAGGCGCACGCGGTTGCAGCTTTCGCAGAAATTATGCGTGAGTGGCGTGATGAAACCGATCTTCTGCCCGGTCTCTTCCAGCCGCACATAGCGTGCCGGGCCGCCGGTGCTCTCGGGCAGGTCGGTGAGCGTGTAGTGGCGCCCCAGCTGCGCGCGCAGGTCGTTCAGCTTCCAGTACTGGCCCAGCCGGTCCTCGTTGCCGATATCGCCCATCGGCATGACCTCGATCCAGGTCAGGTCCATGTCCCGTTCGGCGCACCATTCGGTGAGCGTTAGCAATTCGTCCTCGTTGAAGCCCTTGAGCGCCACGGTGTTGATCTTGACCCGCAACCCCGCCTTCTGCGCCGCATCTATGCCGCGCAGCACCTGGGGCAGGCGGCCCCAGCGGGTGATGTCGGCGAACTTCTGCTCGTCCAGCGTGTCGAGCGAGATGTTCACCCGTCGCACACCCGCCACGTAAAGGTCGTCCGCGAACCGTTCAAGCTGCGACCCGTTGGTCGTCAGCGTCAGTTCCTTCAGCGCGCCGGACTCGAGGTGCCGCGTCATCTGGCGGAAAAACGTCATGATATCGCGCCGCACCAGCGGTTCGCCGCCGGTGATGCGCAGCTTTTCCACGCCCAGCCGCACGAAGGTCGAACACATGCGGTCCAGTTCCTCCAGCGTCAGAAGCTCCTTCTTCGGCAGAAAGGTCATGTTTTCCGACATGCAGTAGACGCAGCGAAAATCGCAGCGGTCCGTGACGGAGACGCGCAAATAGGAGATCGGGCGTGCGAACGGGTCGATGAGGGGTGCTGTCATGGGTCAGACCCTAGTATTCCGCGCGCGCATGGGCAAGTATCGTCCCCAAGATGTGACCACGACAAAGGTGCCGGATGGCTGACACGAAAAGACTTTTCCCGCTTGTGATGCTGCTGCCCCTGGTGGGGTGCGCCGACATGATGGGACAGATCCAACCGCAACAGGCCACCGGCCCCGCCGCACCGCAAAGCGAGGCCGCGGCCGCGGAGGCCGCGGCGTCGCCGGTCCTGTCGCGCACCCCGCCGCCCGCCGCCCGCACCGAAGAGGATTTCGACACCACCACCGCCGAAGAACGCGCAGATGCGGCGGCGGCTCCCGTGGCCTCGGGCGAACGGTCGCTCGGCACCACGGTCGTGTCGCTCGGCGATCCGGCGCGCCCAGGCTTCTGGATCGAGACGCCGCTGGTCGACGCGCCGGGCAAGGGCCGCGTGGTCTTTCCGGGCTCCGGAAAGTCGGCGCAGGTGGACCTCATCCCGATCTCGGACGGCGGCAGCCGCTTGTCGCTCGCGGCCATGCGCCTGATCGAGGCGCCGCTGACCGACCTGCCCACGGTCGAGGTCTACGCGGGCGGCTGACCCATCGGCGGTTCTCCTTTGGGAGTCGTCAAATCATTGATGTTATGCGCTTTTCCAGTGCGCCTAAGCCCGAGGACCTCTGCCGCCCCCGTCCCTTCATCTTGCCAATAAACCTCCGGGGGTGAATTGGCCGCAGGCCAAGAGGGGGCTGGCCCCCTCCAGCTTGCTCACTCCACCGTGACGGATTTCGCCAGATTGCGCGGTTGATCGACGTCGGTGCCCTTGGCGATGGCGGTGTGATAGGCCAAAAGCTGCGCGGGCAGGGCGTAGAGCAGCGGGCTCAGCACCTCGGGCACTTCCGGCAGGACGATGGTCTGCCAGACGTCGGCGCCGGCCTCCGCCGCGCCCGCTGCGTCGGAGATCAGCAGCACCTTGCCGCCGCGGGCCATGACCTCGTGCATGTTGGACACGGTCTTGTCGAACAGGCTGTCGCGCGGCGCCATGACCACCACCGGCACGGTCTTGTCGATGAGCGCGATGGGGCCGTGCTTGAGTTCGCCGGACGCATAAGCCTCGGCGTGTATATAACTGATTTCCTTCAGCTTCAGCGCGCCTTCCAGCGCCAGGGGATACATCAGCCCGCGGCCCAGGAACAGCACATCGCGGGCCTCCGCGATGCGTCGCGCCGCCTTTCGGATCACCGCGTCGCGATCGAGAGCCACGTTGAAGATGCCCGGCAGCGCGTTCAGCGCCGTAAGAAGTTCCACCTGCCGGTCACGGGTCATCTCGCCCCGGTCCACCGCCGCCTTGAGCGCCAGCAACAGCAGCACGTTCAACTGGCAGGTAAAGGCCTTGGTCGAGGCCACGCCCACTTCGACGCCGGCATAGATCGGCAGGGCAAGGTCGGAGTCGCGCGCGATCGAGGATTCGGCCACGTTGACCACCGACAGGATCCTGTCCGCCTTGCCCGCGCAGTACCGCAGCGCCGCCAGCGTGTCCGCCGTCTCGCCCGACTGGCTGACGAACAGCGCCGTGGTGCCCGCGGGAATGGGCGGCGTCCGGTAGCGGAATTCCGAGGCGATATCGACCTCGACCGGTAGACGCGCGAGTTGTTCGAACCAGTATTTCGCGGTCAGGCAGGCATAGAACGCGGTGCCGCAGGCCACCAGCGTCAGACGCTGCATCTTCGAGAAATCCACCCCCTCGCCGGGCAGGCGGATCTCGCCGTCCTTGACATAGCTGGCCAGAGCGCCGGCCAGAACGGTGGGCTGTTCGGCGATCTCCTTCGCCATGAAATGCTTGTATCCGGCCTTGTCGATCCGCGTCGCATCCAGTTGGATGCGTTTGCTGGCGCGGGACACCGGCGCGCCGCCTTCGTCCATGATATCCAGCGTCTTGCGCGTGATCACGGCGCGGTCGCCTTCGGCCAGATAGGTGATCCGGTCGGTCAGCGGTGCCAGCGCGATGGCATCCGACCCGACATACATCTCGCCGTCGCCGTGGCCGATGGCCAGCGGGCTGCCCTTGCGCGCGGCGATCATCAGGTCGTCCTCGCCCTCGAACAGGAACACCAGCGCAAAGGCGCCTTGCAGCCGGTCCAGCGTGGCAAAGGCCGCGGCCACGTGATCGAGGCCTTGCGCCAAGTGATGCTGGGTCAGCAGCGCCACGGTTTCGGTGTCGGTCTCTGTGGTGCAGGACAGGCCGTGTTCGCGCAATTCGATCCGCAACTCGCGAAAATTCTCGATGATTCCGTTGTGCACGACCGCGACGGGACCGGCTTGGTGGGGATGGGCATTGCCTGTCGTGGGCGCGCCGTGGGTGGCCCACCGCGTATGGCCGATGCCGGATTTGCCGAGCAGCGGGTCGTGCACCAGAAGATCGCTCAGGTTGACCAGCTTGCCCACGGCGCGGCGGCGGTCCAGCGTGCCCTTGTTGACCGTGGCGATCCCGGCGCTGTCATAGCCTCGGTATTCCAGCCGTCGCAGCGCTTCGACCAGTGTCGGAGAAACTTCGTGGTCACCAAGGACCCCTACAATACCGCACATTATCCCACCTCTTTTTGTTGTCTTGCTTTTCTTGCCTTCAACATTTCGAACAATTTCCGCGCAAAGCCCGGTTTTGTCGCCTGGCGGGCGCGACCGATGGCCAACGCCCCGTCCGGCACGTCCTCGGTGATCACCGATCCGCTGCCTGTCAGGGCCTCGGACCCCACGGTGACTGGCGCCACGAGCATCGTGTTCGAGCCGATGAAGGCACGTTCGCCGATAGTGGTCCGGTGCTTGAAGACGCCGTCGTAATTGCAGGTGATCGTGCCCGCGCCGATGTTGGTGCCGGCGCCGATATCGGCGTCGCCGAGATAGCTCAGGTGGTTGGCCTTGACGCCCTCGGCCAGCTGCGCGTTCTTCACTTCGACGAAATTGCCGACGTGCACGTCTTCGGCCAGTTCCGCGCCGGGGCGCAGGCGGGCGAAGGGGCCGACGACCGATCCGCGGCTGACGTGGCAGCCTTCAAGATGCGAAAAGGCGCGGATGCGCGCCCCTGATTCGACCGTCACACCGGGGGCGAAGATCACGTTGGGTTCGACCTCTGTATCGCGGCCGATGGCGGTGTCCCAGCTCAGGAACACCGTGTCGGGCGCCTGCATCGTCACGCCGTCCGACAGCAACGCGGCGCGGGCACGCGCCTGGAACGCGGCTTCGGCCGCCGCGAGTTCAGGGCGCGAATTGATGCCCAGCGTCTCGGCCTCGTCGCAGGTGACGGCGGTGGCGGACAGACCGCGTTCCGCGGCGATCGCCACCACGTCGGGCAGGTAGTATTCGCCCGCGGCATTGTCGTTGCCCACGGCGTCGAGCAGGTCGAACAGCGTGGCGCTGTCGGCCGCCAGAAGGCCGGAATTGCACAGGGTGATGGCGCGCTCCTCGGCGCTTGCGTCCTTGAATTCGACGATCCGCGCCAGACGGTCGCCCGCCATCACCAACCGTCCGTAGCGCGCCGGGTCGGCGGCGTCGAACCCCAGCACGACGATGTCATGCTGGCGCCGCGCCGCGACCATCCTTTGCAGCGTTTCGGCCGAGACGAAAGGCGTGTCGCCATAAAGCACGATGACGTCGCCATCGAACTCCGCGAGCGCCGCGCGGGCCTGCGCCACCGCGTGGCCGGTGCCCAGCTGTTGGTCCTGCACCACGACCTGCACCTCGGGGTCGAAGTCGCGCGCGGCATCGGCGACCCGTTCGGCCTGGTGGCCCGCCACGACGATCACGCGCTCCGGTTCCAGGCTCTGTCCCGAGACCAGAGCATGGACCAGCATCGGCGCGCCGCCGATCGGGTGCAGGACCTTGGGCAGGTCCGACTCCATGCGTGTGCCTTTGCCTGCCGCGAGGATGACCAGTGCGATGCTCATGCCGTTTCTCTTTGTGATTTGCCTCGGTCCGTTTTATCGGTCCTGTGGCGCAGGGCAAGGTGGCGCCTTTCACGTTGGATTGCGGGTTGTGACAATGGAGAGTGCCATGCGCACGGTGATTTTCGATCTCGACGGCACTCTCGCGGACACCTCCGGCGATCTCATCGCCGCGGCCAACCATTGCTTCATCGCAATGGGGGCAGGCGCTCAGCTGGATCCGCAGCGCGATGCGGCAACGGCGCTGCGCGGCGGGCGGGCGATGCTGACGCTGGGGCTGGACCGGATGGGCACCCGCAGCGAGGCCGAGATCGACCGCTGGTATCCGGAGCTTCTGCGCGCCTATGGCGATGCGATCGACCATCACACGGTGGTCTATCCTGGCGCCATCGCCGCGGTCGAGGCGCTGCGCAGCGCCGGCTACGGTGTCGGCATCTGCACCAACAAGCCCGAGGGGCTGGCCGAACAGTTGCTGCAAAGCCTTGGTATCCGGTCGCTCTTCGGCTCGATGATCGGCGCCGACACGCTGCCGGTGCGCAAACCCGATCCGGAACCGCTGTTCGAGGCGATCCGCCGGGCGGGTGGAGCCCCGGACCGGGGCTGCCTCGTGGGCGACACGGTCACCGACCGCGAAACCGCCCGGGCCGCGGGCCTGCCGAGCGTTCTGGTAACCTTCGGTCCCGCGGGCGGCGACATGGCCACGCTGGAACCCGAGGCGCTGATTGGGCATTTCGACGAATTGCCCGAGGTCGTGGCGCGGCTGATCGGCTGAGAGAGCGGTCGGCCGCACAGGCGCCGGCGCGTGCGCTGCCGATTGACCTGACGCGCGCCGCACCGCAAACATACCGCATGGCCGAGATCTTTCAGGGCAGTTTCACGCAGCAGGAGCCGATTCCCGAGGACGGGATCGCCGCCGCCGTCGAGGTCATGCGCAGCGGTCGCCTGCACCGCTACAACACCGCGCCCGGAGAGTTGAGCGAAGCGTCGCTGCTCGAGCAGGAATTCGCCGCGCTGACCGGGGCGCGCTACTGCCTCGCCGTCGCCTCGGGCGGCTATGCCATGGGCGCGGCCCTGCGTGCCGTGGGCGTCGCACCGGGAGACAAG
>Ga0208330_1000991_pt1 | contig 9886 bp, 10 predicted proteins | sample DeeseametaMP1896_FD_184180 | JGI IMG/M metagenome (GOLD analysis project Ga0208330, IMG submission 184180) | Marine microbial communities from the Deep Pacific Ocean - MP1896 (SPAdes) | ecosystem: Environmental > Aquatic > Marine > Oceanic | place: East of Hawaii, North Pacific Ocean | collected...
CGTTCCTGCGGCCCGACGACGTGTTCTGGTCCTTCGTGCAGGCGATCATCATCTCGGTCATCGTCATGCTCAACCACGGCTACTACGGCTTCTACGCCAGCGGCGGCCCGGTCGGTGTCGGTGAGGCCGTCGGCCGTTCGATGCGCGCCTCACTGGTCACCATCGTGTGTGTGGTCCTGTTCGCCTCGTTGGCGCTCTACGGCGTCGACCCGAACTTCAACCTGACGGTGTAGCGGCGATGACGGCTCCCATCAACACCAAGCGCCAGCCCCCCTACAAGGTGGCCGGGCTCGTGCTGGCCCTGCTCTCCATCGCGGCCGTCGTCGTGGTGTACCTGCAGTTCCGCGGCGACTTCCTGCCCCGCACCCAGCTGACGATGATCTCGGCGCGTTCGGGTCTGTCCATGGATCCCGGCGCCAAGGTGACCTACAACGGCGTGCAGATCGGCCGGGTGGGGCAGGTCGAACAGGTCACCGTGGACGACGAGCCGCGCGCCAAGATCATCCTCGAGGTCAACCCCGAGTACCTCGACCTGATCCCGCGCAACGTCAATGCCGACATCACCGCGACCACCGTCTTCGGCAATCAAGTACGTCTCCTTCGCCACCCCGAAGGACCCCTCCAGCGACGTCATCGACGTGTCGTCGGTGACCACCGAGTTCAACACGCTGTTCGAGACCGTGGTCGAGGTCGCCGAGCAGGTCGACCCGATCAAGCTGAACCAGACCCTGACCGCGACCGCCGATGCGCTCGACGGGCTCGGCGAGCGGTTCGACGACAACCCGAACCTCAACCGCGTCCTCGAGCAGCTGCGCACCATCAGCGGTGTGCTCTCCGAGCGTCGCATGGACCTCTCCGACACGCTGACGTCGCTGTCGAAGTTCATCGTGTCGCTCGGTGAGGCGCTGGCCTCGGGGCCGTACTTCAAGGTGATGCTGGCCAACCTGGCGCCCTACTGGCTGCTGCAACCCCTACGTCGACGCCGCCTTCAAGAAGCGCGGCATCGATCCGGAGGAGTTCTGGGGCAACGCCGGCCTGCCGGCGTTCCGGTTCCCGGATCCCAACGGGACCGGCTTCTCCAACGGCGCCCCGCCGCCGGCGCCGACCCCGCTGGAAGGCACCCCGGCCAATCCCGGGCCGGCTGTCGTCCCCGGCTCGCCGTGCTCCTACACGCCGGGCCCCGGTGGTGATCCGACTCCGGGCAACCCGCTGCCCTGCGCGGACCTGACCGTCGGGCCGTTCGGCGACAACCCGTACGGACCGAACTACGCCGGGCAGGGTCCCAACGTGGCCACGTCGCCGCCCAACGCCCACGGACCGCAGCCGTCCCCGGGTGTGCCCGCCTCGGCGATCCCCGGTCAGCTTTCCCCGACCGTTCCCGGGCGCGCGTGCCGTTGCCGCCGGCCCCGCCCGGAGCGCGCACCGTTCCGCTCGAGCCGCAGCCCTCAGCGCCGGACTTCACGCCCGGCATCGCGCCGCTGCCTCCGGCTCTCGACGGGCCCCCGCCGCCACCCGGGCCGGGCCTGACACTGCCGCCGGCCGGTGAGCCGCCGCTGCCCGGCAACCCGCCGTTCCTCCCGCCGGGATCGCAAGGCTAGGGGAGGAGGGAGCTGTCGACGATTTTCAACGTCCGGAACCTCAAACTGTCCGGCCTGTCCCGCGCCTCGGTGATCCTCATCGCGGTGGTGCTGATCCTCGGGATCATCGCCGCGGTCATCGGGTGGAACCTCTACAAGAAGGCCACCACCAACTCGGTGACGGCCTACTTCACGCAGACGCTGGCCTTCTACGAAGGCGACGACGTCCAGATCATGGGTGTGCGGGTCGGCTCGATCGACAGCATCGTGCCCGACGGCGACAAGATGAAGGTCACCTTCCACTACGACGACAAGTACAAGGTGCCCGCCGACGCCACCGCGTCGATCCTGAACCCGAGCCTGGTCGCCTCCCGCACCATCCAGCTGGCGCCGCCCTACACCGGCGGCCCGGTGCTCGAAGACGGTGCCGTGCTCGGTCTGGACCGCACCCAGGTCCCCGTCGAGTACGACGATCTGCGCAACTCAATCAACCGGTTGCTGACCGATCTCGGGCCCACCCCCAACAACCCAAGGGTCCGTTCGGCGACATCATCGAGTCGGCGGCCGACGGTTTCGCCGGCAAGGGGCAGCAGCTCAACCGCACACTGACCAACCTGTCCGAGGCGCTGTACACCCTCAACGAGGGCCGCGGCGACTTCTTCAGCGTGATCAAGAGCCTGGCGCTGTTCGTCAACGCGCTCTACCAGAGCGACCAGCAGTTCGTCGCGCTGAACGACGACCTGGCCCAGATCACCAACGCGTTCACCAACACCGACAACGAGGTGGCCGACGCGCTGCAGGATCTCAACGAACTGCTCGACACCACACGGGGATTCATCGACGAGAACGGTGAGGTGCTGGCCACCGACATCCAGAACCTCTCCGATGTCACGACCGCGATCCTGCAGCCGCAGGCGCGCGACGGCCTGGAGACGGCGCTGCACGCCTACCCGAACGTCGCGGCGAACCTGATGAACATCTCGTCGCCGAACGCCGGCGGCATCGTCGCCATGCCGGTGATCAACAACTTCGCCAACCCGATGCAGTTCCTGTGCAGCGCGATCCAGGCGGGCAGCCGGCTGGGTTATCAGGAGTCGGCGGAGTTGTGCGCCCAGTACCTCGGGCCGATCCTCGACGCGATCAAGTTCAACTACCTCCCGTTCGGCGCCAACCAGCTGCGTACGGCGATGACGCTGCCCAAGCAGATCGCCTACTCCGAGGAGCGCCTGCGCCCGCCGCCCGGATACAAGGACACGACGGTGCCCGGCATCTGGTCGCGAGACACGTTGTGGTCGCACGGCAACCACGAGCCCGGCTGGATCGTCGCGCCCGGTATGCAGGGCGTCGAGGTGCAGCCGTTCACGCAGAACATGCTCACCCCCGAGTCGCTCAACGAGTTGATGGGCGGACCCGACATCGTCCCGCCGCCGGCTCCGCCGGCATTTGGCACCACGCGCGACGGCAACCTGCCCGGCCCGCCGAACGCGTTCGACCAGAACAACCCGTTGCCGCCGCCGTGGTATCCGCAGCCGGCCCCGCCGCCTGCACCCGCGCCCGGCGTCGTCCCGGGGAACCCGTTGGGCGCCATCGCCCCCGCAGCGCCGCCGGCGGCACCGGCGCCGGCCGCCCCGGCAGGGCCGCTGCTGCCGGCCGAGTCGGCAGGCTGACCGTGAAACTCTCGAAAGTCAGCTGGCGCAAGCTCCCCAAGCGGGTGGTGGCCCTCGGTGCCGCGGCGCTGATGCTCACCTCGTGCGGGTGGCAGGGCATCTCGAACGTGCCCCTGCCCGGCGGTCCGGGCACCGGGCCCAACGCCAAGACGATCTACGTCCAGATGCCGGACACGTTGGCGCTCAACGTGAACAGCCGCGTGCGCGTGGCCGACGTCTACGTCGGGCGGGTGCGTGCCATCGAGTTGCGCAACTGGGTGCCCACGCTGACGCTGGACGTCGACCCCAGCGTGGAGCTGCCCGCCAACGCGCTGGCGAAGATCGGCCAGACCAGCCTGCTGGGTTCACAGCACGTGCAGCTGGATTCGCCGCCGGACCCGTCCGCGCAGATGCTGCAGAGCGGCGACACCATCCCGCTGAAGAACGCGTCGGCGTTCCCCACCACCGAGCGCGTGCTGGCCAGCATCGCCATCCTGACCGGTGGCGGCGTGGCGAACCTCGAGACCATCCAGACCGAGGTCTTCAACGGGCTCAACGGGCGCGCCGACGAGATCCGGACGTTCCTGAACCAACTCGACACGTTCACCGACGAGCTCAACCAGCAGCGCGACGACATCACCAGGGCGATCGACTCGACCGACCGTCTGCTGGCGATCGTCGCCCAGCGCGACGAGACGTTGGACCGGGTGCTCACCGAATTCCCGCCGCTGATCAAGTACTTCGCCGACACCCGCGACCAGTTCGCCGACGCCGTCGAGGCGGTGGGCCGGATCAGCAACGCCGCCGAGGGCATGCTCGCCCCGGCCAGCGACAACCTGAACACCAACCTGGCCAACCTGCAGCGTCCGCTGCGCGAACTGGGCAAGTCAGGGCCGTACCTGCTGGGCGCCCTGCAGATCTTCCTCACCGCGCCGTACCCGATCGGCAACGTGGACAAGGTGATCCGCGGCGACTACATCAACACGTCGATCATCGTCGACCTGACGCTGTCGGCCATCGACAACGGCTTCCTGTCCGGAACCGGTGTGTCCGGCATGCTGCGCGCCCTCGAGCAGTCATGGGGCCGCGATCCGAGCACGATGATCCCGGACGTGCGGTTCACCCCGAACCCCAACTCGGTGCCGGGTGGCCCGCTGATCGAAAGGGGTGAGTGACCGATGCTGACCCGGTTCATACGGCTGCAGCTGCTGCTCTTCACGGTCCTCACCGTCATCGCGTTGGCCGTGCTCGGGTTGTACTACCTGCGTCTGCCCAGCCTGGCCGGAATCGGCCAGTACACGCTGTATGCCCAGCTGCCGAGTTCGGGCGGCCTGTACGAGACGGCCAACGTCACCTACCGCGGCACCCAGATCGGCAAGGTGACCGCCGTGGAGCCGACGGAGTCGGGCGCTCGGGCCACCATGCGGATCAACGACGACTACCGCATCCCCCAAGACGTACGGGCAGATGTGCATTCGGTGTCGGCGATCGGTGAGCAGTACCTCGACCTGGTGCCCGACACCGATTCCGGTCCGTACCTGCAACCCGGTGCGGTGATCACCGACAGCACCGTGCCGGCGCCGGTCGGCCCGGCGCTGGATGCGGCCAACAAGGGTCTGGCCGTGCTGCCGAAAGAGAAGATCGACACCCTGCTCACCGAGACGTCGCTGGCCGTCGGTGGTCTGGGACCCGCGCTGCAACGCCTGGTGGAGTCGACGACGAACCTCGCCGGCGGCTTCCAGGAGAACCTGCCGCAGGTCAACGACATCATCGCCAACGCCGAGCCGATCCTGCAGAGTCAGGTCGACTCCGGCGACGCGATCGGCCAGTGGTCACGCAACCTGAACGTCATCGCCTCCCAGGCCGCGCAGCAGGACGCCGCGCTGCGCAACGGGCTGCGCAACGCCGCACCGACCCTGGATCAGGTGACGACGGTGTTCAGTGACGTCCAGGAGGCGCTGCCGCAGACCCTGGCGAACCTCGCCGTGGTGTCCGACATGCTCAAGCGCTACAACAAGAACATCGAGCAGACGTTGGTGATCTACCCGCAGGGGGCGTCGCTGCTGCAGATGGGGTCGATCATGGAGGACGGCGGCCTGCTGCACTTCGGCCTGTCGATCAACCTGCCGCCACCCTGCATGACCGGCTTCCTGCCGGCCTCGGAATGGCGTTCGCCCGCAGACACCAGCCGCGCGCCGTTGCCGTCCGGCACGTACTGCAAGATCCCGAAAGATTTCCAGGGCAACGCCGTTCGCGGCGCGCGCAACTATCCGTGCGTGGATGTGCCGGGCAAGCGCGGGGCCACCCCGGCGGAGTGCCGCAGCGACGAGCCCTACGTGCCGCTGGGTACCAACCCCTGGTACGGCGACCCGAACCAGGTGCTGGCCTGCCCGGCCCCGGGTGCGCGCTGCGACCAGGGTGTCGATCCGGGCCGGGTGATCCCGGCCCCGTCGATCAACAACGGCACCAACCCGCTGCCGGCCGACAAGCTGCCGCCGCCGCAGTCGACGGCGCCGATCAGCGACCCGGTCAGCCCGCCCGGTTCGGGTACCGTCAGTTGCAGTGGACAGCAGCCCAACCCGTGCATCTACACTCCGGCCCAAGGCCCGCCCGGCACCACCGCCGCCTACAACCCCAGCAGCGGCGAGGTGGTCGGCCCGGATGGCGTCCGGTACAACGTCAGCATTCGAGCAACCCAGGAGACGACGGATGGAAGGAGATGCTGGCACCAGCCGGCTGAACCCCACCACCGACGCCGACGCTGACAGCGCGCCGCAGGACCCCGCGGCGGCAGCTGACGACGACACGGTAGTTGAAGAAAAGACGGTCGTTGACGACCAATCCACAGCCGACGAGGCATCACCTGACGACCGTGCCGACGACCCTGCCGCCGAGGACCCCGCCTTCCAGGACGCGACGGTCGACGCCGGCCAGCACGCGGACCGCCGCCCTACCCGGCTTGGTCGCGGCTGGCTGACTGCGGTCTGCGCGGTGTTGGTGCTGCTCGCCGGAGGCGCGGTCGCCGGCGGGTACCTCGCGTGGCGGGCCAACGAGCGGGCCGCCGAGATCGCCCGCGCCGACGCGGCCGCGCTGGCCGCCGCCAAGGACTGCGTCGCAGCCACCCAAGCGCCCGACACCGCGGCCATGACCGCCGCGCAGTCGAAGATCCTGGAGTGCTCCACCGGCGAGTTCGGCGTGCAGGCCGGCATGTACAGCAGCGTGCTCGCCGAGGCGTACCAGGCCGCCAACGCCACGGTCGTGGTGCACGACCTGCGCGCGGCGGTCGAGCGGCACAACGACGACCGCAGCATCAACGTGCTGGTGGCGATGCGGGTGAAGATCTCCAACGTCGAGGCCTCCGACAACCAGGTCGGCTATCGCCTGAGGGCGACGATGGCCCTGGACGAAGGGCAGTACCGGATCGCCAACCTGGACCAGGTCACGTCGTGACCGCGGTGCTGGACACCACGCCGGAGCATTCGGCGGCCGCGACGCCAGATCCGGTGCCGGCGTCCTGGGCCGCGCGGGCGGGCGCGATGCTCGTCGACACTCTCCCCGGTGCCGGGGTGGTCGCGACCGCGGCGCTGCTGGCGCTGGCGACTCCGGCCGACGACGCGATGCGATGGGTGTTCACCGCCGTCGGCGCGTTGGCCCTGTTCGCGATGGCGGTCAACCGCTTGGTCCTGCCCCATGCGATCGGATGGACGTTGGGTCGCGCTCTGTTCGGGTTGCGGGTTGCGCACCGGTCCGGGTCGCCGGTCGGGGTGGTGCGGCTGGCGGTGCGGGAGCTGGCGCACCTGCTCGACACCCTCGCGCTGGGTGTCGGATGGCTGTGGCCGCTGTGGGACCGTCGCCGCCGAACCTTCGCCGATCTGGTGCTACGCACCGAGGTGCACCGCGTCGTCGCACCGAACCGGGACATGCGCCGGCTGGTGGCCGCAGTACTCATCGGCGCCGCCGTCGTGTGCGTCGCGGCCGCGGGAGCGGCCTACGCCGTCGTCTACCGCCAGGAGCGGGCGGTGGACGAGGCACGTGCGCAGATCGAAGAGCAGGGCCCGCGCATCGTCGAACAGATGCTCAGTTACAGCGTCGACACGATGGACGAGGACTTCGACCGGGCTCGACAACTGACCACCGACGGCTACCGGCCGCAGCTGACCGCGCAGCAGCAGGCCCTGCGGAGCGGACAGGCCACCAGCAACGAGTACTGGGCGGTCGCGTCTGCCGTGCTGACCAATCCGCCGGTCACCCCCGACCGTGCCGCGATGCTGCTGGCGATGCAGGGGCAGCGCGGTACCAACCCGGAGGACCTGCGGTTCATCACCGCCACCGTGCGCGTCGAGTTCGAGCGGTCTGCCCAAGGTCAATGGCAGGTCGCCGGCCTCACGGTGCTCAAGAAGCCGATGATGAGCGAGGCGGGGCAGTGAGTCCGCGGCGCAGGATCGACCTGAGCGTCGAGGGCAACGTCCACGACGTGGTCGGCGCGGACTACTTCGATGTGGCACCGAGAAAACCGCGCCGGTGGGGGCTCGCGCTGGTCGCCGCGCTGTGCGCCGTCGTCGTCACCGCGGCGATCGTGGGCAGCGCGCTGATGCTCGTTCGCCACGAGGACGACCGCCGGGCCGCGCTCGACGAAGCGGCGGCACTGGGATACGCGCGGGAGTTCATGACGATGTACACGTCACTGGACCCGTTCGACGCCAACGCCTACGCCGACCGGGTGCTGGCCGAGGGAACCGGCGAGTTCGAGCAGAACTTCCGGGACAGGCTCAACGAGATCCTGATCCAGGTCGCGCAGACCGAACCCACCACCGGCAGCGTCCTCGAGGCAGGGGTGCAGCGGTGGAACGACGACGGCAGCGCCGACGTGCTCGTCGCGACCAAGGTGACGTCGAAGACGCCGGACGGCAAGACCACGATCGAGAGCGGCAGCCGCTGGATCGCCACGACGACCAGGGAAGGACAGCAGTGGAAGATCAGCAACCTGATCCAGGTGATCTGAGCGCCTACTCCGCCGAGGCGCCGAAGACCCCGGTCGGCAAGGCCGACCGTGGGAAGACCCACCCCGCCGCGTCCGCCGACGAGACGTCGCCCGAGGGCGGCGACGAACCATCGCCCGAGGGCGCCGACGAACCATCGCCCGAGGGCGCCGACGAAGCATCGCCCCAGGTCGGCGACGAAGCATCGCCCCAGGTCGGCGACGAAGCACTGCCCGAGGGCGCCGACGAAGCAACGCCCGAGACCACCGACGGGAACCCCGACGACGTCGTGCTCGTCCCGCACCGCCCGGCGGGCCGGCGGCTGATGCTGGCCGCGGTGGTCGCCGCGGTGCTGTTCGTCGGGTCAGCCGGTTTCGCCGGAGCGATGGTCCAGCCCTATCTGTCCGAGCGTGCCCTGGTCGCGACCAAGCTCGAGATCGCCCAGACCGCCGCCGAGGCCATCACGACACTGTGGACCTACACCCCCGAGGACATGGCGACGCTGGCCGACCGCGCGTCGCGCTACCTCGCCGGCGACTTCTCCGAGGAGTACGCCCGCTACATCGACGCGATCGTCGAGCCCAACAAGCAGGCCCAGGTCACCAACAACACCCAGGTGGTCGGCGCAGCGGTGGAGAGCGTCTCCCCACCGGATTCGCCTCAACAAGCCACTGCAATCGTCTACACCAACTCCGTGGCCACCAGCCCGGTCACCAAGAACATCCCGTCGCTGCGGTATCTGTCCTACCGGTTGACGATGGAGCGCGACGGCAGCCAGTGGCTGATCACCCGGATGTCGACGGTGACGTCTTTCGATCTGACCCCGCAGCTGTAACCGGGCCGTGAGCTTCGTCAAACGCAACCCGCATTCGCCGACGGGCTTCTTCGCCTGTGAGGCGGCCGGCCTGCGCTGGCTGTCCGCCGCGGCCGACGGCGTGCCGTGCGCGCAGGTCGTGGCCGTCGACGACGATGCGCTGACACTCGAGCGCCTGGCGGTCGGGGCGCCCGACCCTGTCGCCGCCGAGGAGTTCGGCGCCCGCCTGGCCCACACGCATGACGCCGGCGCCGACGGCTTCGGGGCCGCCCCGGACGGTTGGACCGGCCCGGGATTCTTCGGGCCGCTGCACCAACCGCTGCCGATGAGCTATGCCGCCGAGGCGAGCTGGGGCAGCTTCTACGCTGAACACCGGCTACGCCCGATGGCCGAACGGGCCGCGCTGGACAGCGCCACCGCCGAGGACGTCGCCGCAGTCGCCGACCGTTGCGCCGCCGGTGATTTCGACGACGACGACCAACCCTGCCGATTGCACGGTGACCTGTGGAGCGGCAACGTCATGTGGACACCGGACGGCGTCGTGCTGATCGATCCGGCCGCCCACGGCGGCCACCGCGAAACCGACCTGGCCATGTTGGCGTTGTTCGGGTGCCCGTACCTCGACGCCGTGCTCGCGGGATACCAGCGTCACCATCCGTTGCGGGCGGGATGGCGCGACCGGACAGGTCTGCACCAACTGTTCCCGCTGCTGGCGCATGTCGCGTTGTTCGGCGGTGGCTACCTGGGGCAGACCCGGGCCGCCGCGCGCAGCGCACTGATGCTCAGTTGAACGCCAGCCACGCCGGTTGCGCACGCTCACGGGAGTCGCACAGCACCGCCATCGTGTCGCAGGAGCCGCGCGGTGCGCCC
>Ga0208330_1000992_pt1 | contig 9885 bp, 8 predicted proteins | sample DeeseametaMP1896_FD_184180 | JGI IMG/M metagenome (GOLD analysis project Ga0208330, IMG submission 184180) | Marine microbial communities from the Deep Pacific Ocean - MP1896 (SPAdes) | ecosystem: Environmental > Aquatic > Marine > Oceanic | place: East of Hawaii, North Pacific Ocean | collected...
CCCGCCGTGACAGTGCCGAAAATCACACCGAAGGAGTCGAGGGGGTGTGGCAGGTCCGCAAGGCCTGGGGCCAGCAGGCCTACGACGAATGGATGCCGATCCGGCTACCGGAGCCGGGCAATCCCAACCGGATCTGGCGCCGCCTCGCCTTCGGCAATCTGGTGGACCTGTGGATGCTGGATACACGCCTCTACGACCGCGACGATGAGGTCAACGCCATCACCAGCCCGGTCATCTTCGACGAGGACCGGCGCCTGATCGGCCCCGAACAGCGCGACTGGCTGCTCGGCGGCATGAGCGGTTCCAGCGCCACCTGGAAATTGATTGGTCAGCAGGTGATGTTCGGTCAGCTCAAGGCCACGCCGCTGCCCGACATCAACATTCCGCTGGAAGTACTGGACGCACTGCCGCTGCCGCTGGTGGGCGGCGAAGGCATCAGCGACCTCTATGTCAACGGCGACCAGTGGGATGGCTACCAGGCCGAGCGGCGCGCCATCCTCGATTTCATTGCCGATCAGGGCGTGCAAAACACCGTCGTGCTGACCGGCGATATTCACAGCTCCTGGGCCATGGACCTCGCACGCGACCCAGACAACCTGGCGCAGTACAACCCGTTCTCCGGCGCCGGGGCCCTGGGGGTCGAATTCGTCGCCACCTCGGTCTCGTCGCCGGGCCTGGATGTCGTACCGGGCCTGACACAGCTGCCACAGCTGATCAGCGCCCTCCGACTGGTGAACCCTCACATGAAATACATTGAGGGCACGCGCCGCGGCTATCTGCTGCTGGACATCACGCCGGAACAGACGGTCGGTGAGTTCTGGTACGTCTCCACCGTCGCCGAGCCGGGAGGAAGCGAGGCGTTTGCCACGGCCTACGCAGTCGCCGCCGGTGACAACCATCTGAGCCGCGGCGCCCGCAGCGAACCCACGCCGACCCTGCCCAGCGCCGCGCTGGCCCCCTGATCGCCACGCCGGCCGCCGTCATCGGTTGGTAACGCGTCATCCTTAGCGTTCCCCGGCTCATCAACCGGGGAATGACAGGATGAAAGGGACTCGTACGCTCCAGCGCGCTGCCATCGCAGCCGCCGCTGCCACGTTCTGTGGCGCCGTTTTCGCTCAGACAGGTACTGCCACTCTGCAGGGTCGAGTGACCGACAACAGCGGCGGCATTGCCTTTGAAGGCGCCCGCGTTCGTATCGAGGGCCTCAGCGTGGAAGCAGTGACCGCACGCGACGGTCGCTTCAACTTTCCCGCCCTGCCGCCTGGCGAGTACCGCCTGGTGATCACCTACCTCGGCGCACCCGAGCAAACCCTGCGCGTCAACCTGGATCCGGGCGAGCGTGAACAGGTCGCCATCACCCTGGGGGGGCGTGATGGTCAGACGGAAAATGTGCTGGTGGTGGGGCAGCTTGCCGGGCAGGCCGCCGCGCTCAATCGCGCGCTCAATGCCGACGGCATCGAGGAGGTGATCTCGGCTGACGCCATCGGTCAGTTCCCCGACCAGAACGTGGCCGAGGCCCTGGCACGCTCGCCCGGCCTGTCGCTGTTCCGCGATCAGGGCGAAGGACGCTTCCTGGTGGTACGGGGCATCGACCCCGCCTTCACCGCCACCACCGTCAACGGCCTGCGTGTCCCCGGGCCGGAGGGCGGGTCGCGCCAGGTCAATCTGGACGTCATCTCGGCCGACCTGCTGGAAACGGCAGAGATACAGAAAACCAATCTGCCCGACATGGACGGCGATACCGTCGGCGGCACCATCGAACTGCAAACGGCAACTGCCTTTGACCGCGGCAACACCCTCACCCTGCGCGCTGAAGGCAGCTACAACGAGCAGAATGAGGAAACCAGTCCGAAGCTGGCGGCCAGCCTTACCCGGCTGCTCTCGGTGGGCGGACAACGCGACAACCTCGGCGTTGCCGCCGCCGTCAGCTGGTTCTCCCGCGACTTCGGCTCGGAAGGAGTGGAAACCCCGGGGTTCGACGACCTAGATGGCCCGGACGGGACCTTCTCGGGGCTCGAGGAAGCGGAGCAGCGTGACTACACCATCACCCGCGAACGGCTCAGCGCTGCCGTCAACTTCGACTGGCGCCCGACCCCCACGCTCGACCTCTACTGGCGCAACCTCTACAGCGATTTCAGCGACGACGAAGTGCAACTCAGCAATGTCTACGGCTTTGGCGCTGACGATGCCGAAATCCTGGCACTGGACGCCAACCGGGCGCAGTTCAGCGGCGTCGAGGTCGAAAAGCTCAACGAGGCCCGCAAGGAGACCCAGACCATCCAGAGCACCCTGCTGGGTGCCCAGCAGCGCCTCGGACGCTGGACCCTCGACTACCGCCTCGGCTATTCGGTCGCCGAAGAGGACAATCCCGGAGAACTCAATGTGGCTTTCGTCGGCGAGGGTATCGACGCCGGCTACGATCTGGCACAGCGCCGCATCCCGCTGCTGGCCGGAACCTCCCCCATCTACAACGATCCCGCCACCTTCGAACTCGACGAGATCGAGCGCGGCAACAGCTTCACGCAGGATGACGAGTGGCAGTTCGCCTTCGACGTGCAGCGCGACCTGTTCTGGGGCCAGGCCCCCGGCTTCTGGAAGGCGGGCATCAAGCATCGTCAACGCGTCAAGACCAGCGACGTCGACGTCGAGATCTACGGTGACTTCGGCGCCGACTACACCCTCGCCGACTTCCCGCTGCAGAACGTCGACTACGACCTCGGCCAGTGGGGCCCCATCACCCGCAATGGCGCGCTGCGCGACTTCGTCCGCATGAACCTGGCCGCCTTCGAACTGGACGACAACGACAGCGCCGTGGACTCCCAGCTCGAGGACTATCGAGTGGAGGAAGACGTGCTGGCCGGTTACCTCATGGCACAGGGCACCTGGGGCGCATTGCGCGTCACTGGCGGCGTGCGCGTGGAGCAGACCGACTTCTCCGCAGTCGGGGTACAGTCCCTGATCGACGAGATCGGTGGCAGCGGCGACCCGGTATTCGGGCTGCAGCACCACGACCGCAGTTTCACCGACGTGCTTCCCAGCATCGCGGTCCGCTACGAAGTCCGCGAGGACCTGGTCCTGCGCGGCGGTTACGCGCGGACGCTGGCGCGCCCCACGTTCGAGGCGGTCGCGCCGTACGCCGCCATCGAGGTGACCGAGGATGACGGCGACATCGAACGTGAGGCTGAGCTCGGAAACCCGAACCTCGACACGCTCACCGCCGACAATCTTGACCTGGCCATCGCCTGGTACCCCGGGGATGTGGCGGTGCTCTCCGCCGGGCTGTTCTACAAGCGCCTGAAGGACTTCTTCGTGGTCTCCGACGTCGCTGGCGAGCCCGGTCCCTACGTCGATTTCGATGAGGCACTCACCACCCTCAATGGTGATACCGCCGAACTGTTCGGGCTGGAGCTCAACGGCGTACGCCAACTCGACATGTTGCCTGCCCCCTGGAACGGCCTCAGCCTGAGTGCCAATCTCACGCTGACCGACGGCGAGGCCACCCTGCCGTTCCGCGATGGCAAGACACCACTGCCGCGACAGTCGGAAACCCTTGGCAACATCGCCATCGGCTACGAGGATGCCCGCTGGTCGCTGCGACTGGCTGCCAACTACCGCAGCGAGTTCCTTGACGAAGTGAACGAGCTTGATGACCCGGCCTTCGACCGCTATGCCGACAGCCACCTGCAATACGACTTCACCGGCAGCTACCGCGTGGACAGCCGTTATCTGGTCTACCTGAACGCCATCAACCTCAACAACGAACCCTTCTACGCCTACTTCGATGAACCGGCCTTCAACTCCCAGTACGAAGAATACGGACGGACCTTCGAGCTGGGCGTGAAGGCCAGTTTCTGAGGCCTGCCCTACACTGGCACCATCGACCCGACCGGAGAACGACATGACGTCCCCCCGCATTCTCGGCGCCGCCCTGCTGTGCGCCGGCCTCGCCGCCTGCTCCAGCATGCCCCGGCTCCCCTCATTGGTGGGCAGTGCCGACCGCGAGGACCCGCCGCTCCCGGCCTATGCCGGGCTGGTGACCCTGCAGGAACGCTACCTGACGGTGCGGGTAGAGGAGGACAACACCGATTCCGTGGCCACCTGGCACGGCCCCGGTGGCGAACACTGGCTGCTGGCCACCGCCAAGGAAACCGACCACCTGCTGGTTTTCCAGGCCAGCAACGGCACCCTGCTGCGCAAGGTCGGCGCCAGTGGCAGCGAACCCGGACAGCTTGAGCGTCCCAACGGGGTGGCGGTGATCGACAATCTCGCCTTCGTGGTGGAGCGCGATAACGCCCGGGTGCAGGTCTTTTCACTGCCGGACTTCCAGCCGCTGCTGCAGTTCGGCAACGGCGAGGAGCAGCCCCTGGTCAAACCCTACGGCCTGTGGATACAACCCATGTCAGGCGGCAGTTACCACGTGTACGTCACCGACAACTACGAAACCGAGGATGAGCAGATCCCCGCCGACAGCGAGCTGGGCCGCCGGGTCAAGCAGTACGCGGTCAGTCAGAGTGCCGTCGGCTGGGCCGCCCGCCCGATCCGGGCCTTTGGCGAAACCAGCGGCCCCGGACGCCTCAAGGTGGTCGAATCCATCTGGGGCGATCCCGAAACCGGCCGCCTGATGGTGGCGGACGAGGAGGAGTACACCGAGCGGCGCATCAAGGTGTATGGCTTCAACGCCCGATACGCCGGCCGCACGATGGGCGCCGGGGTGTTCCGCGCGCAACCGGAAGGGCTGGCACTGTACCGCTGCGCCGGTGACCGCGGCTACTGGATCGCCACCGACCAGAGCCACAACGGCAACTACTTCCATTTCTTCGACCGTCAGACGCTGGATTACCAGGGCAGTTTCCAGGGCGCCGTCACCTCCAACACCGATGGCATCTGGCTGACCCAGACGGCGTTTCCGGGCTTCCCCGGCGGCGCCTTCTTCGCGGTGCATGACGACGGCAACGTGGCGGCCTTCGACCTCAACGAGATTGTCAGCCGTCTGGGACTGCAGGCCTGCGGGCGTTAAAGCCCGCTGACACGACGCACAACAAAAGGCGCGGATCGACGCACACCGGCCGGAGGAGGGCAAAGGCCGGGGCGACGATCCGCGATGGAGCAGCCGGTGCCGGCTGGCACCGACGGGAGGGTATTCACCCGGTACTGTCGAGGACTTTCTGTCGTTCGATTTCGGCGGAGACGAACTTCACCCAGTTGGCGGCGGCGGTACCGATCGCATCATCGTTCTGCAGGCTGATGAAGGTTCTCAGCGCTGCCCGCAGCTGTCCGGCATTGAACTGGGCGGTGCCGAGTTGCATACGCACGGCTGCGATGTCGTCGAGGGCTTCGCCGTTGAGGGCGCCTTCGAAGGCTTCGATGGCTTCGTCCCAGCGCCCCAGTTCGTTGAGCGCCTGACCGAGGTAGAGATAGTGCTCGGCCTCGTTGGTCATGTCGGCCAGTTTCTTCAGCACCGGCACCTGGGCTTCGTACTCGCGGGCGAAGGACAGGGCCTGGGCATACAGCTGCAGGTTGTCGGCGTCGACCTCGATCCGCTGGTCCCGAAAGCCGGTCGACAGCAGTTGGATGGCCGGAAACGGGGCGCCTTCCACCAGGTACAGCCGTGCCAGGTTGAGCTGGTCACTGGCCTTGCTGAGCATGCCGCCGAGGTAGGCGGCGTGCAGGGTTGCCATCTGGGCGGTCTGGTTCCCCATCAGGCCGTACATGCCGGACAGTTGCAGGTAGTAGCTTTCACTGGGAAACCGGGTCACCAGGATTTCCAGGACTTTGGCGGCCTTGGGGATCTCATCGAGTTCGTAGTACACCGCCCGCAGCAGTCCCAGCCAGTTTTCCCGCAGCTCCACGCCCTTGTCCCGTGCGCGCTTGAGACCGGTGAGGATCGGGGTTTCCGCGTCGGCATAGCGTTGCTGCTGGTAGTAGGCCTGCGCCAGCAGCATGTAGGCATCCGGTGCGGGATCGGCCGTCAGGCTGAACCATTTGTTGAGCACCTGCACGGCCCGGGGGTAGTCCTCGGTCACGAAGTACATCTGCGCCAGGGCAAACAGGGTGGCATCCCGCAGTCCTTCCGGCAGGTTGGGCTGTTGCAGGACCAGCAGGTAGTGTTCGATGGCCTTGTCGGTGCGCGCTTCGGCGTAGTGGATGACGGCGTAGAGGTTGTGCAGGGTGGCCCGTTCGTAGTCGTTGATCTGGTCTTCGCGGGCCCGTACCCGGTCGAGCGCGGCCAGCGCGCCGGCATAGTCCTTGGCGTCAAAGGCCTGCTGGGCAACATCGAGGTCCTTGAATACGCCGGCGCTGATGGATTGGGTCTGTCGGGTGGGCGGTTTGCGTACGCCTTCGTCGTCTTCGGTCCAGCCGGGCTGGCTGTGGCCGATCAGGCCTGCCATCAACAGTGTCGCCATGACTTTCCGCTTCATCAGCGCCCCCGCTTGCGGTCGTCGATCTTGAAGGTGATCAGGTGCTGTACGTTGGGCACCCGGATCGGTTTGCCGTTTTCCACCCGTGGTTTGTATTTGAAGCGCAGGACGGCACGGCTTGCGGCATTGTCGAAGATGCCCTGCGGTTCGGCATCAAGGACGCGGGGGTCTTCGACGGAGCCGTTTTCGGTGACGGTGAACGACAGCAGCACCCAGCCTTCGATCCCCCGTGACAGGGCGCGACTGGGGTAGACCGGGTCGACTTTGACGATGGGCAGGTATTCGCCGTCACTGGCGGACAGACGAAAACCTTCGCCGGTCAGGCTGGCATCGACGGTCATGGGGCCGATGGCGACGGTATCGCCGGTGGGCGCATCGAGTTCGGTCTGCGGCACCGGTGCATCCGGTGGTGGCGCTTCCGGTTTGTCCGGTTTCTCGGGTTTGGGGCGTTCGACTTCGAGGTTCTGTTCGCGTTTGAGACGAACGAAGTCGACCAGCTTGCCGTCCGGGGCATCGGTGAGGGCTTCGCGTCCGGCAGCCACCAGGCTGGCCATCAGCCAGTACAGACAGAAGGTGACGACCACGGCGATCAGACCACCGCTCAGCAAACGCAGCAGGTCCTGCAGCGGGGTGAGTCCCCGTTGACTCAGGGCGAGATCCTGCATCAGAAGGGCTCCGCGGAGATGGCAACCTCGGTGATGCCGGCATCGCGTACGGCATCCAGGGTTTCCATCAGTTGTTGGCTGCGGGATTCACGGTCAGCCTGAATCACCACCGAGCCCTGTGGGTTCTCGGCCTTGAGTTTTTCAATGGTGGGTTTGAGCTGGGCCGGCGCCACTTTCCTGCGGTCGATCCAGATCTCCCCCGATGGCGACAGGGCGATGAAGATGCTGGCGCGATCCTGCTTTTCCGTGGTTTCCGCCTGGGGCCGGCTGATGTCGATGCCGGCTTCCTTGATGAAGGAGGCGGTGACGATGAAGAAGATGAGCATGATGAACACGACGTCGAGCATCGGCGTCAGGTCAATGGCGCTGTCTTCTTCGTCCTGCTGTCCTGCGCTGAAGGGGTCCATGGTGTCGCTCCTCAGTCAGCCCGCGCCAGCGAGACGTCCATCACGCCTGCCTGACGGGCTGCGTCCATGACGTCGACGATGAGGTGGTTGCGGGCACCGTCTTCCGCCCGGACCACCACCGGCGCTCCCGGGGTCTCGGCACGCAGTCGTTCGATGTTGGGACGAACGGAGCGGATGTCGATCCGCCGCGGACCGAGATATACCTGCCCTTCGCTGGCAATCCGCAACACGATGCTGGGCGCCTCTTCGGTCGGGGGCGCCTGCTGTACATCCGGTTTGTTGGCAGTGAGACCGGCTTCCTTGAGAAAGGAGGCGGTGACGATGAAGAAGATGAGCATGATGAACACGACGTCGAGCATCGGCGTCAGGTCAATGGCGCTGTCTTCTTCCTGTTGGCGGATCTGGGTCAGCAGTTTCATCTCAACCCTCCAGGGTGAGGTGGTCGCCCAGCAGGGCCACCCGTTGTTTGACCTTGGCTTCCAGCCAATAGATGACGAACAGTCCGGACAGCGCGCCCACCATGCCGGCCATGGTGGGAATGGTGGCCTGGCTGACCCCTGCCGCCATCAGACGCGGGTTGCCCATGCCGGAGAAGGCCATGACGTCGAACACCGCGATCATGCCGGTGACGGTGCCCATCAGTCCGAACAGGGGACACACCATGACCAGGGTCTTGATGCTCGACAGGTAGTGGCTGGCGTCCTGGTCAACATGGGCGATCAGGGCACGTCGGATCTGGTGGGCCTGCCACGAGGTCCGCTCGGGCCGCTGACGCCAGGCGGCAATCACCTGCGCTTCCTGTCGTGGCAGCACGCGTTGCAGGTAGAGCATCCGCTCCACCGACATCGCCCACATCAGCAGGATCACGCCTGCAATGGCCACCAGCACCGGTCCCCCGGCCGCCATGAAGCTGCGAATCTGGGCGGTAATGTCGAAAACCGCGAGAAGCAGGCTGTCCATGGTCTCAGCCCTGGCCCTTGTTGCGCTCCATGTACTGGGCGATCAGTCCGGCGCTTTGTTCCTGCAACAGGTGGATCACGCCCTTGGCGCGGGTGGCGCAGATGGAGTGCAGAAATACGGTGGGGATGGCAACGCACAGGCCCAGTACGGTGGTGACCAGTGCCTGCGAGATACCGCCTGCCATGGTCTTGGGATCGCCCGTGCCGAACAGGGTGATGGCTTGAAAGGTGTTGATCATGCCGGTCACGGTCCCCAGCAGTCCCAGCAGGGGGGCGGCAACGGCAATGATCTTGAGAAAGGTGAGAAACCGGTTGAGGCTGGGCAGTTCCTTGAGAATGGCTTCGCCCAGTTTCATCTCCAGGGTCTCGGCGTCGACACCCCGGTTCTGGTGGTAGGCAAACAGCACCCGTCCCAGGGGGTTGTTGTCGTCCGGGTTGTCGATCTGGCGCCGCTGGGCGTTGACCTTGGCGCCGATCAGGCTCAGTCGCAGCAGGCGTTCCAGCGCCACCAGCAGGGCGACCATGCCCAGGGCAATGATGACGTAGCCGACCAGCCCGCCCTGTTCGATGCGATCCCGAAGCTGTGGCGCTTCCACCAGCCTCGCCAACAGGGAACCTCCCGTGGGATCCAGACTGAATCGGGCCACCGGTTCGTCGGTCGTGCCGAAGTGGCCCACCCGGTCCAGCACGTCGCCCGAGGGCTGACGCTTGATCTCGGCCAGCCGCCCGGCATCACCCCGCCAGATCAGGCCCGCCAGACGGAGCATAAGTGTATATATAGAAATAGTGTTCAACAAGACATAATAGATTTATCATCTTGTTTTCCATTGATAACTATTTCAGCATCTGGCAACTACCGGGCAGCAGGGAGAAAGTTGCGTCCCGGATCACCCAACCGTTCATCGCACAAGGAACGACGTGACGCAGAAGAAACGCGCCCCTCAAAACACGGAAGTCCGCTCCATTCCGCGCAAGGACGGCCCGCGGGAATTGCTGGAGCTGTTCTACCCCATCCACTACACGGTGGGGATGACCATTGAGGACACCCTGCGTTCCGGCAAGGCACTCAACCGCCATCAGACGGTGATCATGTGGCTGATCCGCTCCCGCGGCGTCGACGGAAAACTGATCCGTCGCAAGGACGTGGAGCGCGCGATGATGGATTGGTTCGACATCACCAGCAGCTCGGTGTCCAAGGCCCTGCGCTCGATGGCCAAGCCGCCGCTGAACCTGGTGCAGATCATGGAAGACCCGGACTCCGGGCGCGAGAAACTGATCCGGGTGACGCCGAAGGGCGAGCGCTTCATGCAGCAGATGGTGAGTAACGGACAGTCCCTGATGCGCTGGGCGGTCGATTACATGAGCCCTGCGGAGCTGGACATGGGTGTCCACTTCCTGTCGCTGGTGGCCCGCATCTTCGAAAACCCGCCTCAGC
>Ga0208330_1000993_pt1 | contig 9881 bp, 5 predicted proteins | sample DeeseametaMP1896_FD_184180 | JGI IMG/M metagenome (GOLD analysis project Ga0208330, IMG submission 184180) | Marine microbial communities from the Deep Pacific Ocean - MP1896 (SPAdes) | ecosystem: Environmental > Aquatic > Marine > Oceanic | place: East of Hawaii, North Pacific Ocean | collected...
AATCTGCGCACGAAACCCGCGCCACTGCGCTTGCGAGGCTGCGACAAGACCGTCAGGATTGCAGATACGCGGCCAGGGCGGGGGCCGCATCCGCCGGATATCCGGCAGCGAGGATGCGGTTGCGCGCGCCGGGCAGACACCGAACAACCGACACGTTGCCAGCCGCCCGCTTTTTGCCGGGTCGCGTGGCGCAGGACTGGAAAGGCCCGCATGAACAAGCTTCAACGCACGCCCGAACGCTACACCACCGACGAATACCGCGAACGGCTGCTGCGCATCCGCGCCAAGATGGAAAAGCAGGGACTCGACATGCTGATCCTGTCGGACCCTTCTAACATGTCCTGGGTCTCGGGCTACGGCGGCTGGTCCTTCTACGTGCATCAATGCGTCATCGTGGGGCCGACCGGCGATCCGATCTGGTTCGGGCGCGGACAGGATGCGCAGGGCGCCTACCGCACCGTCTGGGTCGGGCGCGACAATGTCATCGGCTATCCCGATCACTACGTTCAGTCGACCGAGCGGCACCCGATGGAATACCTCTGCGAAAAGCTCACCGACATGGGCTGGAACAAGGGCACCATCGGCGTCGAGATGGACAACTACTGGTTCTCGGCCCGCGCCTTCGAACGGCTGCAGAACGGCCTGCCGGATGCCAAGTTCAAGGACGCCACCGCCTTCATCAACTGGGAACGGGCGGTGAAGTCGGAAAAAGAGCTGGAATACATGCGCCAGGCCGCGCGGATCGTCGAACGCATGCACCACCGCATCGCCGAGAAGATCGAGGTCGGCATCCGTAAATGCGATCTGGTGGCCGAGATCTACGACGCCTCGCTGCGCTTCGACGAATGGCACCAGCACGGCGGAGATTACCCGGCCATCGTGCCGCTGCTGCCCTCGGGTCCAGACGCCGCCGCACCGCATCTGACCTGGGACGACCTGCCGATGAAGCCCGACGAAGGCACCTTCTTCGAGATCGCCGGCTGCTACCAGCGCTACCATGTGCCGCTGTCGCGCACGATCTTCCTCGGCAAGCCGCCGCAGGCGATTCTCGACGCCGAAGAGGCGGTGCTCGAGGGCATGGACCGCGGGCTCGAGGCGGCGCGGGCGGGCAACACCTGCCACCACATCGCCGATGCCTTCTTCAAGTCGCTGGAGAAGCGCGGGATCGTCAAGGACAACCGCTGCGGCTATTCCATCGGCCTGAGCTATCCGCCGGATTGGGGCGAGCGCACCATGAGCCTGCGGCGCGGCGACATGACCGAACTGCAACCGGGCATGACCTTCCATTTCATGACCGGCCTGTGGATGGACACCTGGGGATACGAGACCACGGAATCCATCGCCATCACCGACGGCGACCCGGAGGTCTTCTGCGACATCCCGCGCAAGATGCTGGTCAAGCAGTAGGGGCGGCGTTTTCGCCGGAACAGGCAGAACCGGGTAAGCGGCCAAAGTCGACCAGGCGCGTGCATGTCGTAGCGCACCGCGTGGCCAGGTCCTGCTCTCTCCAAAAGAGGCGCCCGAAGACTTCTGCGGAAGCCTCATGGCCCCAAAAGCGGCTTTGCGGACGAAGCGGACGTTGTTTAGTCGTGCCAGCGCCGGACCGGGGGGCGGCGCATCTAACTGTCGAGCTGATGCGTTTTATGGTCGCCAAGGCCGCCGTCGCGAAGAGCTCGGAGCCAAGGATCGACAAAGCGCCGGCCCATGGGGCCGGTCCGGCGCTGGCACGGCGGCCGCCCGTGGCGGCCTCGATTCCGTACCGGGAGACAAGCGGCGCCGTTCGCTAAGGCTCGCAGCGGAAAGAGCGCTTCGAGACTCTGAAATGCCAATTGGCGCCGCGAAAGGCATAGGGCCGGGATCCGATCAGGCTCTTCGCTGAACGCGCGGCTTCAGACCAGGTGGCGGGGGATCGAGACGTCCCAGTCCAGATCGCGCACCAGCGCGCCGTCTGCCCAGGCCTGAAGGCGCGCCGCGATGTGGAAATCGGTCGCGTCACAGGTCAGCTGCGTCGTGGTGACTGTCTTCACCGACCAGCCGTCGCGGCGCATCTCGTGGGTCCAGGTGACCTCACCCGTCGCCGAGGTCGGATCGTCGGGCAGCACCGAATAGCGCTCGTGTCCCTCCGCGGAGTGGAAAAGCCCGTGTTCGGTGATCCTGGCACCCCCCTCGTGGTCGCGGGTTTCGACCGTGACGCGGCCGGTGTCACGGTCCTCGGTCACCTGCCATGCGCCGAAGGGTTCGGGGTCGAAGATCACGTCCAGCGGTTGACCGGCGCGCGGGCTCCCGAGATCGTGCGGCACGACGCCGTCGTCGGTGCGCACCGGCAGAGACAGCGCCGACGCGCCGGTCAAGACCGTCAGCGTCACCGGTTCGGGCGCAGGCCAGGCGATTGGAAAATAGCTTGTCGACAGCGACAGGCGGATGCGATGCCCGGCGCGGAAGGTCTGCGCCACGTGCTTCATGGGCACCTCGACATGGTAGGTCTGGCCGGGCACCAGAGCCTCGGGGTGTTCGTGGCTGTCGCGGTGGGTGAGGTTCAGCAGGCCGTAGCTCACCCGCGTCGCGGCTCCGTCGGGCGCCACGTCGATCAGCCGCGCGGCGACCTGCGCCACAGGGCGATCGACCTGCACGGCGAGGGTCAGCACGGCATCGCCGGCGATGTCCATGTCCGCCGCCAGCGGCGCGGTCTCGAACACCAGGCTGCCGGCGTCGTCGCGGCGCTGGTCGCCGGGCTGGTCGCCCACATGCGCGTAGGAACACCATTTGCCGCCCTGCACCCCGACCCAGAGCGGTGAGTGTATGCTGCGCGTGGCCTCCGGCCCGTCCGGTGTCCCGCCGAGGCGGCCATCGGCTTTCAACGCAAGTGGCGCGCGCGTGACGTTGGGCGAGGGCCAGGCGGGTTCCGTGATCCAGCGCCCGTCGCGGTAGGCGTAGAAACCTTTGGGTTCGGCATGGTCCTGAAGGTAGAGGCGCAGCGGCGGTTCGTCCATGATGCCGGTATCGCGGCCCTTGAGCCACTGGTCCCACCAGCGGGTTTCCTCAGTCAGCCAGTCCACCGCTGGGCCGGGAGCGCCCTGGTGCGGATACTTGTGCGACCAGGGGCCGACGATGCCCTTGGCGGGCGATTTCAGCGTCTCGACCAGACGGAAGACCGCGCGGCAATAGCCGTCGGCCCAGCCGCTGACGGCATAGACCGGCACCTCGACATCGGCGAAATTCTCGCAGATCGAGCCGTGTTTCCAGAAATCGTCGCGGGTCTGGTGCCGCAGCCAGGTGTCCAGCCACAGGCCCGAGCCGTCGAGCCTTTGTTCCCACAGGTCGCGCCAGCGGTCTCCCGCATGGGCGGGATCGGGCGGCAGGGTGTTGATGCCGAACATCACCGACGCCCAGGACAGGTGATCGCCCAGCAGCGTGCCGCCCATGTAGTGGATGTCGTCGGCATAGCGGTCGTCGGTCGAACAGATCGACACCACGGCCTTCAACGCCGGAGGCCGCAGGGCCGCCAGCTGCAAGCCGTTGAAGCCGCCCCAGGAAATGCCGACGATGCCGACGCCGCCGTCGCACCAGGGCTGATCAGCGATCCAGGCGATGACGTCGCAGCCGTCCTGCAGTTCGAGCGGGGTGTATTCGTCCAGCATGAGCCCTTCGGATTCGCCGGTGCCGCGCAGGTCCACGCGCACATAGGCATAGCCCTGTGCCGCCATCCAGGGCGCGCGGGCGTGGTCGCGTTCGAGCGTCTTGTCGTTCTTGCGGTAGGGGATGTACTCGAGGATCGCGGGGACCGGCTGACCTTCAGCGTCCTCGGGCATCCAGACTCGCGCGGCAAGGCGGGTGCCGTCGGGCATCGGGATCTCGAGATGTTCGATTTCCCGAACGGGAACGGCAAGCGGATGATCGATCTTCATGGCGGACACTCGGTTGGGGTGGGGCGTGGTCCGGGTACCGGGCGGGCCGGGGGATGTCCAGCGTTGGGCAGTGGCCATGCGCGCGGAGTCAAGGCGCAGCTTGCTGCGCCGCCGCGCGATCGCCAGACCGCCCCCCGGGCTGGCGATTTGCTGGCGTCAGCGCACCGATGCAGCGTCGTTCGGATGTGGCGGCATAAAGTGCGCTGCACAAACGCCGCTTCGCCATCCCGCGGTCCGGCGACCGCGCGGCGGCGCGCCTCGATTCCGCGCGAAGCCCTTCGGGCAGCGTTATTCCACGATATCGGTGAATTCGTAGTTCAGCTTCTTCATCACCTGTTCGTAGTTCCACAAGAGCTTGGACTGCTTGCTGGCCCCCATCCAGATCGACGCCACCGCAAAGCTGTAGGCGTCCTGCTCGGGCAGGTCCGACAGTTTCGAGCCGCGGGTGACGTAGGACGAGATGCGCGTGCCCTCCACCTGTTCCGCCGCGACCTCGACCTCGGCGCGGGAGGGCGCGCGCGCCACAGTCGCGTCGTTGAAGAACACACGATAGAAGAACTCCGCCGCCACGTTCTCGGGGCCTTCGCCGCTGGGCATGTCGGGCTTGCGGCCCAGGCCCAGGTCCACCGTCACCTGTTGGTGGCTGACGCCGTCGACCATCTCGAAGAGGTCGCAATGGGACTGCGCGATGCGGGTGTTGATCTCGAGCAGCCAGATCTTGTTGCTGACCTCGTCCCAGTAATATTCGATGTTGAAGCCCGCGTTGTCATAGCCGATGTGCGCCATGATCGTGCGGGTGATCTCGTTCATCGTGTCCTGCACGCGGCGCGGCAGCGTCGACGGATAGAGGTAGTAGAAGAAGCTCAGCACCTGCGGATAGCGGATCGAATCCACGGTGCCGTAGGGGAAGACCTCGCCGTTGTGGACATAGCCTTCGACGGTGCACTGTCGGCCGCCGATGACCTGTTCGGCCATGCAGTAATGGCCCTCGACCGCCTTGATGTCGTCGGGGATGTCGGCCTGGCTCAGCACGTGGTCGAAGGGTTCGCCGATCGACCGGATCTCGGCCCGCAGCTTTTCGATGGCATAATCGAAATCCTCGGGGCTGTCGATGCGGAAGCCCAGCCGAGAGCCCGAGGACTTGATCGGCTTGACGAAGAACGGGAAGCGCAGGTCGGCCTCGCCGATCTTGGACAGCGCGTCGTCGTCGAACGGGTCGAAGGCGGTGAACTTGGGGATGTGGTCGGGGATGACCTCGGCCATCACCTTGCGGGACCAGTACTTGTGCTCGCACTTGAGCAGCGATTCCAGCGAGGCCTGCGGTGTGCCGTATTTCTTGCAGAGGATCGGCAGCATGGTCGACACCGGAAAGTCGATATAGCCGACGATGGCGTCGATGGAGCCGTCGAAGGCGTCGAGCCTGGCCTCGGCCTCCTCCAGCATGGCGGGAATGTCGAAATCCTGCGTATCGGACACCTGCGCGGGCGTCAGAAGCGGGTGAAAGGTCACGTCTTCGACACCGCGCAGGCGCTTGAGGCGTTCGGCGTTCAGCTCGTTGAGGCCGACAACGAAAATGTTCTTGGTCATGTTATGTCCTCCCTCAGAGGGGCGGACCCGGCCGGCGGCCACAACGGCGGCGCGCCCGCGCAGGTCCGGGATGGGGTGGGCTCATACCCTGGCGATCTCGGCCTGGGTCGGGAAACTGCGGCCCTTGAGCCGGTCCGTCGTGCCTTCGATATCGTCGACGAGCAGCAGCAGGAAATCGCCGGGCTCGGCCTCGCCGATGGCGCGGGCCACCGCTTCCTGTTCGCCCATGATCGTCTCGACCGACGCGCTGCCTTCGGAGACGGCGCCGTCGTGGATCAGCTTCGCGGTTTCGCCTTCGGCGCGGCCCCGCGAGTCGGTCTCGTAGACGTAGAGCGTGTCGCACATCTTGGCCAGTTGTGCCCCGAGCGCCGACAGATCCTCGTCGCGGCGGTTGCCGGGGGCGGTGGCGACGCCGATCTTGCGCTGCGTGGCAAGGCCATTGACCAGCGGTTCGAGCGCCACGAGAGCAGGCACGTTGTGGCCGTAGTCGATCAGGCATTTCACGCCGTCGGCCTCGAAATAATTGGTGCGGCCGGGCATCTGGGCGGGCGTCGGGTGGAAGGTCAGCAGCCCCGCGCGAATGTCGTCGATTTCGATCCCGTGGGCAATCGCCGCCGCCGCCGCCGCCATGGCGTTCTGCACGTTGAAGGGCGCGTGGCCCTCGAAGGCGATGGGCACGTCGTTGACCTCGACGATCTCGACCGTGACCTTGCCGCGCAGCATGACGATCTTGCCCTGCTTGACGGTCAGCACCATGCCGAGGCTGGCCAGATGTTCGGCCAGCGCCGGGTTCTCGGGGTTCATGGTGAAATAGATGATTTCGCCCCGCGCCCAGTAGGTGCCGTGCTCCATCACCAGCGGATCGTCGGCGTTCAGAACGCAGTACCCGCCGTTCTCCTTGCGCTTTGCGGCATCGACCACGACGGTCTTGCAGCGCGCCAGCTCTTCCAGCGTGTGGATGTCGCGCTCGCCCAGGTGGTCGGAGGCGATGTTGAGCAGCACGCCCACGTCGCATTCGTCGAAGCCCAGCCCGCGGCGCATGATGCCGCCGCGCGCGACCTCGAGCACTGCGTGTTCCACGGTGGGTTCGCGCAGGACAGCCTGAGCGGCGGCAGGGCCGGAATAGTCGCCGCGCAGGATCACGTTGTTGTCGATCTCGACGGTGCCGGTGCAGCCCATGCCGACGGAATGGCCGGCCTGTCGCAGGATATGCGTGGTCAGCCGCGTCGTCGTGGTCTTGCCGTTGGTGCCGGTGATGGCAGTGATCGGGATGCGCCCGTCGTCGGTGGGGTCGGGGAACAGCATCTCGAGCACGTGTTCGCCCACCGGGCGCGGCGTGCCGTGGGTCGGCGCCATGTGCATGCGGAAGCCGGGGCCGGCGTTGACCTCGACCACGCCAGCCGATTGCTGGTCCAGCGGCACGGAGAGGTTCTCGGCCAGGAGGTCGATGCCGATGATGTCGAGCCCGACCAGCCGTCCGATCCGTTCCATCGCGAACTTGACCTCGGGGTGCACCTCGTCGGTCAGGTCCGTCGCGGTGCCGCCGGTCGAGATGTTGGCGGTCGATTTCAGGAAGGCAATTTCACCCTCGGGCAGGACGGTGTCCAACGTATACCCGGCCTGATCGAGCATTCTCTCGGTCTGCACGTCGACGTGGATCTGCGTCAGCAGGTTTTCATGCCCGACGCCGCGGCGGGGGTCGGAATTCTCGATGTCGATCAGCTGCTGGATGGTCTTTTCGCCGTCGCCCACCACGTGGGCGGGGCGGCGGCGGGCGGCGGCGACCAGCTTGCCGCCGATGACCAGCATCCGGTGATCCTCGCCCTTGATGTAGCTTTCGACGATGACCGCGCCCGAGTCGTCGCGCACCCGGGCGAGCGCGGCGTCCCAGCCCGCAGACAGGTCTTCGTCGCTGGCGATGTCGGTGGTGACGCCGCGGCCGTGGTTGCCCGACAGCGGCTTGGTGACCACGGGCCAGCCGATCCAGGCGGCGGCCTCGCGCGCCTCGTCCAGGGAATAGCAGACCTGGCCGCGCGGTACCGGGACGCCGGCGTCGTCGAGGATCTGCTTGGTCCATTCCTTGTCATCGGCGATCGAGTGGCCGATGATCCCGGAGGCATCCGTGACCGTGGCCTGAAAGCGGCGCTGCTTGATGCCGTGCCCCAGCTGCGTGTAGCTCGTGCCTTCGGTCAGGTTGTACCAGGGGATGTTGCGCGCCTTTGCGGCGTTGACGATGGACCCGGTCGAGGGACCGAGCGCATTGGCATCGCGCACCTCCTTGAGATGGTCGATATGCGCGGCAAGATCGACCTCCTGGCTGTTGTAGAGCTTCTCGACGATGTCGACCGCGGCTTCGGCGGCGGCAAGGCCCGTCGCCTCGTCGCGGTAGCGGAACACGACGTGGTAGATGCCCTTTTCATAGCTGTCCACGGTCTTGCCGTAGCCCACCGAAAAGCCGATCATGTTCTGCAGTTCAATGGCGACGTGTTCGACCATGTGCCCGGCATAGGTGCCGTTGCGCACCCGCTGCAGGAAGCCGCCCGCCTCACCGACCGAGCAGCGGTGTTCGTAGATCGTCGGGATCAGGCGTTCCAGCTTTTCGGCAATGCCCGGCACCTGGTCGCTGGGCCGGTCTTCGAGGTCTCCGATGTCGAGCCGCATGTAGATGGCTTGGTAGCGGCTGTAAAAGTTGGGTCCGCGCAGGGCGCGGCATTCAAGTATATGCAAAAGCATGCTCCAGGGTTTCGGCCCCAAGCTCTTCCGGGCTCAGGACCCGCCGGTCCGTTATGCTGTAGGCATAACCTTCGACCAGCGCGTGCATTGTGACGTTGTGGACGCTTATCGCCTCACCGTCTGCGAGATCGAAGACATTCGAACCGCTAATGCCCGTGCTGTCAATGAGGATCACGTGACCGGATCCGAAGACCCGGAGCAGGGGGCCGTCGAACATGACTGCAGCATCCTCCCCGAGACCGACGCCGAGGTACTCGGGATTCGTGGCCCCGACTTCCATCAGCCGCGAGAACCGACCGCGCTCGAGGAAATGCGTATCGACGATCACATCGTCGACGAAACCAAAGCCCGCGGCCATCTTCACCGCGCCCTTGCGCAGACAGTCGTCGGCGGGACCGCCATAGACCATTGTGTGCGACTGGCAGGCGGCGCCGGCGCTGGTGCCGGCCACGACCATGCCCTCTTCGTGGCGCTGACGGATCGCGGCGATGGCATTGGACGCGCCGAGGATGTTGGTCAGCCGCATCTGGTCGCCGCCGGAGATGAAGACGATGTCGGACCGGTTGATCATGTCAACGTATTTTTCCGCTTCGGAATCCTTGCGGTCGCGGATGCGGATGTCCAGCACCTCGCCCGCGCCGATCTCGGAGAAGACGTCCTTGTAGCCGCCGAAGACCTCGTCGGGGATGCTGCTGGCGGTGGTGATCACGCCGACCACTGGCGTGTCCTTCTCCGCCAGTTTCAAGACACGGCGCAAGATACCGGCGTTCGAGGTCTTGTCCTCGGCCCCTCCGATGGCGATCAGAGCGCCTTTTGCTGGCACCTTCACGGGCATATTCATTTCGAACCTCTTTCCAGGAACAACACACTATGTTGTGGCCGAGTGTAGCAGCAACTCAGGCGGTTGACAGCGCTGCCAGACTCGAATTGATGGTTTGGTGCGGCAACAGCACATTTGCCGCACAGGTTTTCGGCATTTGCGGCATCATATGGGGCCGACCTTTCGAGAATGCGAACGTCCAACCAGCATCGGAGCCTTCACCATGAGCGGATCTTTCAGCCTTGCCATCCACGGCGGCGCGGGCGTGCTGCCCCGCGACAGCATGACCCCCGAGCGCGAAGCGGCATGCCACGCGGCGCTGGCCCGCGTGATGGCGCGCGGGGAGGCGGTATTGGAGGCTGATGGCAGCGCGCTCGATGCGGTGACCGAAGCGGTCTGCGCGCTGGAGGACGAGCCGCTCTTCAATGCCGGGCGCGGCGCGGTCTTCACCCGCGAAGGCACGCACGAGATGGACGCGGCGGTGATGGACGGGCGCGACCGCAGTGCCGGGGCGGTGGCGGGGCTCTTCGGCCCGCGCAACCCGATCCTTGCCGCCCGCGCGGTGATGGAGCGCACGGATCATGTGCTGATGATCGGCGCCGGCGCCCTGGAAATCGCGCGCGCCGCCGGGCTGAGTTTCGAGGAGACGGACTATTTCTTCACTCAGGAGCGCCGGGACGCCCTGGATGAGACACTGCGGATGGAAGCCGAAGGTACGCTCGACGACGATCCCTCCCGCCGCCACGGCACCGTGGGCGCGGTGGCGCGCGACCGGCAGGGCAATCTGGCGGCGGCCACCTCGACCGGTGGAATGACCGCCAAGCGCTCGGGCCGGG
>Ga0208330_1000995_pt1 | contig 9872 bp, 13 predicted proteins | sample DeeseametaMP1896_FD_184180 | JGI IMG/M metagenome (GOLD analysis project Ga0208330, IMG submission 184180) | Marine microbial communities from the Deep Pacific Ocean - MP1896 (SPAdes) | ecosystem: Environmental > Aquatic > Marine > Oceanic | place: East of Hawaii, North Pacific Ocean | collected...
CGCTACGATAAGCGCAGGTATAAGCGGCGCAACCGGATCGAGATCATGTTCGGCAGGCTCAAGGATTGGAGACGGGTGGCGACCCGTTATGACCGATGCTCGAAGACCTTCTTCTCAGCGATCGCACTCGCCGCAACCGTCATCTTCTGGCTTTGAGTGAGAACGAGTCCTGACCCTAGCCACGATCAGACCCGGCACGCTGTCCAGCGCCCGCTCGGCATCCCGGTCCAGGTCGAGCCGCTTCGGCAGCTTGACCTGCGGCACCAGCAGGAAGATCGGCACCGTCGTGCGCCCGCGGCCGGTCTTCGACCGCGACGCGACACCGAGCCCTCGGCTGTTCAGTCGCCCTTCCGCCACCAGCAGGCTCGGGCCGCGGCGACGGTAGACGAACCGCAGGCGCAGGCCGCGGCGACGTTCCCATTCGCCGGGGGTGAGCTTGGCGCCACGCAGGCCACGTCCGGCAGCCTCGGTCGGGATCGCGAGCCAGAACCCGTCTTTCGAGCGGATCAGCGGGCCCGTGTCGTGGGCGCCGACGATGACCGGGGCCTTGGACCAGACGAGCGCCGCGGCGTTCAGGCTCTCGCCGGCCTTCGGATAGGACTGGCTGCGGATCGAATTCGCCAGCCGCCGGCCGAGCCCTGCACCGGTGATCTGGCCACGCCAGGCGGTCTTGAGACCGGTCCCGGCCTCGCGCATGGCGGCGGTGACGGCCTTCTCGCCTTCCTTCACCTCTGCGACCATGGCGGCGACGAGATCGGGCGTGATGTCGAGCTTCAGTTTCGCGCGGGCCTCAGGTCCACGGTCCAGACGAGCCGTTCGCGGTCCCGGACGGGCTCGCCCTGGATGAGGAAGGCCTCGCCATCGATCTCAATGCGGTCGCCGGGCCGCGGGCTCGCCACTTCGGCGAGGCGCAGGATCGCGCGGACCAGCGACGGCGCGCCGCCCTCGTCGGTGTAGACGACGTCGCGCGCGAGATGCACGTCGGCGAAGAGCGCGTCGAGGGCGGCGGCGAAGACGGACATCAGGTCCGCCGCGCGGAGCGCAGCACCTGCGGGCGGGTGCAGATCGGCAGCGGGTTGCTCTCGATCTCGAGTCGCACCCATTCGTCGCGGTCCCGGTCGGGGATGGTGCGGGCATAGAGCGGCTGGCCGAGCGTATTGACGGTCTCGAACGTGTCCGCGGGGGCGTAGTAGATCTCGAAGAGGCCCTCGATGCCCTCGGGATAGAAGAACGCCTTGTCGGTCGGCACGGTGAAGCCGACGCTGCCCCGATAGCGCCGGAAGGTGATGCCGCCGAAGTTGACCTCGTCGGCCACGCGACCGCGCAGGTCGGCGGCGGCGGCGGTGTTGAGGTAGGTCTCGCGCACCTCCTTGTGGGCGACGAGATCGGCGAAGAAGGCCGAGCCGCATTCGGCGCGAACCTGCACCGCCCCGGCTGAAAGCCCGCCCATCGAGTCCTCGACGCTCTCGATCAGCGCCTGGCAGCGCTTCCGCAGCGCCCCCGAGGCCGGGCTCGCGTTGTCGAGGTCGAAGTCGATCTCGCCGGCCGGCGAGATGCCGAACTCGGTGAAGTAGTTCACGACCGTCGCGTGGTCCTTGGGGTCCTTCACCAGCCCCTGGATGCCGTTCAGGAGGTGGTATTCGAAGGTGGTCTCGGCGTCCTGGCGGAGCTTGCGCAGCCGATACGCGACCTCGGTCTGCACTTGCTGGGTCGCGCTCTCCGAGCCGAAGTCGCGGACAGACTGGATCTCGGAGGCCCAGAGCACGTCCTGCTTCTTGAACTGGTGGCAGACGAAGGCGCGCATCTCGCGCCGGTCGGGCACCTGCTGCTCGTAGGCCGAGCCGCGCTCGGAGAACGGAATCAGCGACAGCGTGCCGTCGCGGCTCTCGATCACGACGGTGCGGGACCGGACGCCGCGCGGGCTGAACAGGTTCGAGCCAGAGAGCAGCGCGGGCTTGTAGGGAATGTTCTCGAGCGCGCGGGTGAGCTCGACGATGGTGAAGGCATCGCCTTCGAAGATGTCCATGGTGGCCATGAGGATGCCTCCTGTCGGGAGTGGATCAGCGGACGAGGATGCCCGCGGCGAGGAGCGCGGTATGGGCGGCCGCGATCTCGCCCTCGCTGGGCGTGCCCGCGAAGACGAGGTCGTGGCGGTTGACGATGGCGGGCCCTCGGACGACCGCGACGGCCGGCGCATCGCCACCGCTCGCATCGACCTTGCCCTAGAGCACGGCGACAGCGGTCTCGGTGCCGTCGACGGCCGCCGGGTCGTGGGCGGCGTACTTGCCCGAGGCGGTGATCTTGCCGAGCACCGTGCCGGGCTCGAGCGTACCGGCCGCGACGGTGATCGTCTCGCGGGTGTAGTCGCGGAAAGCTTCCCAGACGAGGAAGCCGCCGGGATGCGTGCCCTCAGTGAGCGTGGTCATGGGTTCATCCTTTCAGCTTGAAGGTGCGGGCGACGATCTCGCACCAGGGGCGCGCGGCCGAGGAACGGCCGGGCTCCGGGTGATGGGGCGCGATCTCGGGCTCGGCCTTGACAGCGAGGAGCGCGGCGCGCACCTCGTCGAGGCTCGCGTCCTGTTCGAGGAATTTGCCGGCCATCTGCGGCTGGCCCGCGAGACGGCAGAGGTCGACCACGGCGCGGGCATGCCCGATGGCCTCTGCCCGGATCGCGTCCGGGTACGGCGGCGCGCCACTGGGCGGCAGTGTCACGGCCGACGGCTGCGGGTCGTCGGAGGCGGCGGCCGGCTCCTCCTTGGCGCCCTCGACCGGGTCGCCTTCGGCGGCGGCGTCGGTATCCTCGTCCGCTTCGATCTCCCGGCCGTCGCACTCAGCGTTGGGCTCCGGCTCGGCTTCGATAGCTTCAACCAAATCCGGCGGCGCGTTGCGAAAGCGGCCGATGTCGAAGCGCGCGGCGATCCGGACGGGCTCGATCAGCCGGTCGGCGAAGCCCTGCGCGACGGCGTCTGCGGCGTCGAGCCAGGTCTCGGCGGCCATCAGCGCGGAGACCTCTTCCGGCGTCCGGCCGGATTTCGCGGCGTAGCCCGAGACGAGGCTGCCCTTCACCTTGTCGAGCGCCTCGGCCATGGCGCGCATGTCCTCGGCCGTGCCCATCACGAGGCCCGAAGGATCGTGGATCATCAGGAAGGCGTTCTCGGGCATGACGATCTCGTCGCCCGCCATGGCGATGTAGGAGGCGGCCGAGGCGGCAATGCCGTCGATCCAGAGCCGTCCCTTCTGATCGCGGACGAACCGACGACGGCGCTCGACGTGTCGATCCAGGCTCAGATCACGGCGCTTCTGAGGCACACGTGCCGCAGCCGCGGCGCAGCGGTGATGCTGGTGACCCACGACATGGGCGTGATAGCCGAGACGGCGGACCGCGTGGCCGTGATGTATGCCGGACGGATCGTGGAGACTGGCCCGGTGGAAACGATCATCCGCGCCCCTCGTCACCCCTACACCAAGGGGCTGATCGGCTCGATCCCGACACTGACCGGCGATCGCGACACATTGACCCCGATCCCCGGTGCGGTTCCGCCGCTGAGCGACATGCCCAGGGGCTGCGCGTTCCATCCCCGCTGCACACTCGCCGACACGCTGTGCCAGCAGACACGGCCCGAGATGCGCGCCGCCGGCGTCTCTATCGCCGCGTGCCACCACCTCGAAGCGGAGCACATGAGATGACCGACAGCGATACCCTGATCCGTGTCGAGGCGTTGCAATGCCATTTCCCCATGTCGGGCAGTTGGTCGCAGCGACTTGGGGGGGGCGAAGGGCGGCCTCGTCGTGCGCGCGGTCGACGGCGTGTCCTTCTCGATCCCGCGCGGCCACGCGTTCGCGCTGGTCGGCGAATCCGGGTGCGGAAAATCGACCCTGGCCAACATGATCGTGGGCCTGCAGAAGCCGACCGGCGGCAGCATACGCTATGCGTCGACCGCCTCTGGCACTGGGCGGCCAAAGGTGCAGATGATCTTTCAGGACCCGTATTCCAGCCTCAATCCGCGCTGGAGGGTCGGCGCCATCGTCGGCGAACCGCTGCGTGAGTTGGGCCTGCGCCCGCGCGGCGCCGCGACTGACGCGCGGGTGGCCGAACTGCTCGAATTAGTCGGGCTTGGCGTCGCCGCCGCAAAGAAGTTCCCCCACGAGTTTTCTGGCGGTCAGCGGCAGCGGATCTCGATCGCTCGCGCGCTGGCGGCGGAACCCGACTTTCTGATTTGCGACGAACCGACCTCGGCGCTCGACGTCTCGGTTCAGGCGCAGATCCTCAACCTTCTCAAGGATCTCCAGAGCCGGCTCGGCCTGACCTATCTCTTCATCAGCCACGATCTGTCCGTCGTGCGGCACATTTCGGATCATGTAGCGGTGATGTACCTCGGCCGGATCGTCGAACAGGCCCCGACACTGGAGCTCTTCGGCCGCCCCAAGCATCCCTACACGCGGTTTCTGCTCGACACCGTGCCTGACATCGAAAGCGCCAAGCGCGACCGCGAGATTGCAGCCATCGACCTGCCGAGTGCGACCGATATTCCCCCCGGCTGCAGCTATCACCTGCGCTGCGGGTTCGCACAAGCCGACTGCCTGCTGCAGGTCCCCGGTGAAAGCAGGATCGGTTCGGTCCGGGTTCGATGCCACCATCCCATCGGCGTGCCCAAGGACGGCGTACTGCCAACTGCGCCGCAAACCGCCGGCGCACCGGCCTCGACCGTTGCGGGCGAACCCTGAGACAGGACGCGACCTTGAGCATAATCATCATCAATCCCAACAGCACCGCGGCGATGACAACGGCGATGTGCGCCGCGGCGCGGGGCGCGGCCCCCGGCCTGTCGTTCGACGGCTGGACATCCGAAGATGGTCCACCGGCCATTCAGGGCGCGGAGGACGGGGCCACCGCGACGCCACCCCTCCTTGATCTGGTCCGAAAGGCTGGCCGGGAAGGCGCCGAGGGCATCGTCATCGGGTGCTTCGACGACACCGCGCTTGCCGAGGCGGCGCGGATCGCGTCCTGCCCGGTGGTGGGGCTCGGGCAGGCGTCCTACCACTACTGCGCGCTGCGGCAGTGGCGGTTCAGCGTCGTCACGACATTGCCGGTGTCCGTTCCGGTGATCGAAGCCAACATCGAGACGATGGGCCTCGGCGGGCGACTGAAACGCGTCCGCGCCTCGTGCGTTCCGGTTCTCGACCTCGAGGCGGACCCCGAGGCCGCACTGCAGCCTATTCTGGCGGAAGCGCGGGCTGCGGCCGAGAACGACGGCATCGACGCGGTGATTCTCGGCTGCGCCGGGATGGTCGGCGTCACACAGACCTTGAGGACCACTCTGGAGGTGTCAGTCGTCGACCCGGTCGAGGCGGCAGCGCAGTCCATGGCGTGGTTGACCGGGCAAAGTGGAGAGGTGCGACTCGAGACATCAGTGTAACGTGTCCACGCCTCTGAAGCTGTTGCTGTCACGCCCATCTCTGCGCCGCGCGCCAAGATCGCCTCGAACTCGGCGTCGGGCATGCGCACGAAGCCCTGATCGCATCGGAGTGGTGTCATGGGTCAATCCTCCCGCCGCTCAGCCGACCTTGCAGCCCCAGAAGGACGTGTGATCGGCCGCGAAGTACCCATCCTGCGCGCGGAAATACCCCTGGAGCTCAACCGTATCGCCCGCCGCCAGCGGCAAAATCGTCTGCAGCCAGAGCGCTGTCGCCTCCGAGACATGCGCGCCGCTGATCTCGCCGTAGGACCCTCGGATTTCGGTCGCGCCGTTCAGCACGAGCCGCCCGCGCATCCGGGCCGAGGTGCTTGCATTGACCTTGTAGAGGAGCGTTACGCCGAAGAGGTAGGTGCCGTTCACGGGCGCTGTGAACAGGTTGGTCGCGGCATCGAACGCGCCCCGATCATTATAGTCGGTGTTGTTGATCGCGATCTTCGTCCAGGTCCCGACACCGACATAGTTGTCGTAATTCATGTAGGCCTTGAAGCGTGGCAGCCGAGGCTGCTAGATGATGCCGTTGGCGTTGTCGACGATGATCCCGTCAAAGAATGTGCTACCATCGGTGGAGACCGCGAGGCGGAACTGGTCGGAGCCGAACAGGCCCACCAGCGCCTTGGTCACGAAGCCAGTCTGGAGCGTGAGCCCGAGATCGTCGCCCGCCGCCTCCTTGTTCATGGTGTGGAATAGACCACCGATGCCGCGCTTGACCAAGGATCACTCGGACCAATTCAGTCGGGACCCGGCCCCACTCGCCCGCATTCAGAAGAATTCCGCGGTGGGATCGTACTGGCTGTTTTCACCTTCCGCTCGAATTCGGGTTCTGGCGCTGGGGGTCATGCCGAATTCGGCGGCATAGCGCATCATGTCGGCCATGGCCTTGTTGGCGGTGCCGACCAGCGGGTTCTGGATGGCGTTGCCGCCCTGGGTCTTGATCATCAGGCCAAAGGTCACGGCATCGCGCTCGGCCATACGCTCGAGGGCGGTTTCGGCCTGCACCCAGCGGCCGTAGGCTTGGCAATAGGCGGCCAATGAGGCGCGGTCGATATGCGACAGGACGCCCAAGGCGCAGAGATGCTCGCAAACCCGGTCCCATTCCGCGCGGGCTTCGTTTCCAAGGTGATCGGGCGGTTCCGGACAGGCCGGTTGTGGGTGCGGTTCGGCGGGATTGGCTCGGTCAACTCGGTCAGTGCCGGTGACGAGCTTCAGGCCGCTGGGTTTCGGTTTGCGTCCGCGCATCTCTCACCCCCGCTTCGAATTCCGGCAATGTGGGTCTTTGGCTCCCCACGCCGGTCCCGGTCGAAAACGTGCAGAGACAGACCCACCCCCGGGGTCGCGTCGAGTATACACCACGCGACAAGTCATTGCTATCCTGACATTTTCCGACATCCACAGCCACGAGCCGACAAGCGCGGCAGAACCTGTTTAGTGCGGCGGATGCGCGATGGCTTACAGACGTGTCGTGGCGCTCAGGCCGCCTAGTTGGTTTGCGAGATAGGCGCAGTCCTTTCCCGCCGCAGCGAAAACCTTTCGCAACCACCATGGCGCCGCGGGTTCGGCCCTCGAATCCAACTGTCGGGACAGGAAGCCGAGGCGCAGAAGGAGCCGAGGAAAAGGTATTTTGCGGACGTAGCCGCTGGTCGCTACAGGCGTGGCCGGGCTGACATGAGCAGCGGCAATGCGCGGTCATCGGAGTCTGGAATGTATCTGCGACAATCCAGAGACATCCTGCGTGAGTGCTCGCGATACGCCTTGATGTTGCGGTGCCTCCGAGGTCCGTAAGGAGCCCGAACTACAGAGTGCTGCAATATGCTCTGATGTCTGAAACAGGAGCGAAGCGGTTATTCGAGGATGGCTTTTCGTATCTTTCCGGATGATGGATGACATGGAGCTATCAGGAATTACAGATGCTTAAGCGGTCTCTCGCGCAACAAATGTTCATGTTTCGATCGCGTTGTTTCGTGCTATGTCGCGCTTGCTACGACAGGCGGGTTCATCCGCTGCCGAGCGAAATTCTGCGTCGCTCGGCCCGGGATAAGATAACGGCTGCGGTGAAGAAAGGGTGACAAAGGGCAACTTTGCATCTTTTCTATTCCTCCTGGTCCTGAGTTTTTTCTGACGCAGTCCTCGGTGTTTGTTTCCATCAACACCGTGGATTGGTGTCCCGGGGCACCTGCCCGCGGGACACCGCCGTTCACATTATTCCGCCCATTCCACCCATGTCGGACATTTCGCTGCCGGCACCGGCCCTTTCGGGCTTTTGCGCGACCATCGCTTCGGTCGTGATCAACAGACCGGCAATGGACGCGGCGTTTTCGAGCGCGATCCGGACGACCTTCGTCGGATCGATGACACCGGCCTTCAGCATGTCGACGTATTCCTCGGTCTGCGCGTCGAAACCGAAGGTCGGGCTGTCGTTCTCGATCACCTTGCCAACGACGACCGATCCGTCGACGCCGGCATTTCCGGCAATCTGGCGCAGCGGCGCCTGGATCGCGCGGGCGACGATCCTGATCCCGGCATCCTGATCGCCGTTCTCGCCCTTCAGCGACGCCAGCACCTTGCCGGCATGAACCAAAGCCACGCCGCCACCGGGCACGACACCTTCCTCAACCGCGGCGCGGGTGGCATTCAGTGCATCGTCCACACGGTCCTTGCGCTCCTTGACCTCGATCTCGGTTGCCCCGCCGACCCGGATCACGGCAATGCCGCCGGCAAGTCTTGCCAGCCGTTCCTGCAGCTTCTCCTTGTCGTAGTCCGACGTGGTCTCCTCGATCTGCGCCCGGATCTGCGTCACGCGCGCCGCGATCGCGTTCTTGTCACCGGCACCGTCGATGATCGTCGTGTCATCCTTGGTGATCGCGACCTTCTTCGCCGTGCCGAGCATGTCCATGGTGACATTCTCTAGCTTGGTGCCCGTTTCTGCGGAAATCACCTGACCGCCCGTCAGGACGGCAATGTCTTGCATCATCGCCTTGCGGCGGTCTCCGAAGCCGGGCGCCTTGACGGCCGCGACCTTCAGCCCGCCGCGCAGCTTGTTGACGACCAGCGTCGCCAGCGCCTCGCCCTCGATATCTTCGGCCACGATCAGCAACTGCTTGTCGGCCTGAATAACAGCCTCCAGCAGCGGCACTACGGATGCCAGCGAGGTCAGTTTCTTCTCGTGAAGCAGGATGACGCAGTCATCCAGCTCCACGACCATCTTCTGAGCGTTCGTGATGAAATAGGGGCTCAGATAGCCGCGATCGAACTGCATGCCCTCGACCACGTCGGTTTCGGTCTCCAGCCCCTTGTTTTCCTCGACAGTGATCACGCCTTCATTGCCGACCTTGGCCATCGCATCCGCGATCTGACGGCCGATCGCGACCTCTCCATTCGCCGAAATCGCGCCGACCTGCGCGATCTCGTCACTGTCGCCGACGGGGCGGGACATGGCCTTGATCTCGGCCACGACAGCGGCGACGGCCTTGTCGATCCCGCGCTTGAGATCCATCGGGTTCATGCCGGCTGCGACCGACTTCATCCCCTCCCGGACAATCGCGTGGGCGAGTACGGTTGCGGTCGTGGTGCCGTCGCCCGCCTCTTCATTGGTGCGCTGGGCGACCTGCTTGACCATCTGCGCGCCCATGTTCTCGAAATGGTCGGACAGCTCGATTTCCGCGGCGACGGTCACACCGTCCTTGGTGATGCGCGGTGCACCCCAGGATTTGTCGATGATGACGTTCCGGCCCTTGGGTCCAAGGGTGATCTTCACGGCGTTGGCCAGCGTGTTGATGCCTTTCAGCATGCGGTTGCGGGCATCGGTACTGAATCTGACGTCTTTGGCGGACATGTGTGTCGCTCCTGAGAATGAAAGTTAGGCGTCGCAATCGGAGTCAGGCCATGACGCCGAGAATGTCGCTCTCCTTCATGATCATGAGGTCTTCACCATCAAGCTTGATTTCGGTGCCTGACCATTTTCCGAACAGAATTCGGTCACCAGCCTTGACGTCCGTGGCGATGCGCTCGCCATCCTCGTCCTTGGCGCCGGCGCCGACCGCGACGATCTCGCCTTCCTGCGGCTTCTCTTTTGCGGTGTCGGGGATGATAAGCCCGCCCGAGGTCTTCGCGTCGCCTTCGATGCGGCGGACGAGAACCCGGTCGTGGAGTGGGGTAAACGGCACGTAAGTGCTCCTTCTTCGGAGTTTAATGGGAGCATGGCGATGGTCGGAAGTGCCTTGGCGCTCGCCATACCGGAGTGCCAATTGCATTGAAGTGATGGCTCGGCAGACGTTCTACAACGGCGTCTCGAAAATATCTTTCTGAACCGCGCCGGGTTTGCCGGAGGCTGATTTTGGTTAGTTACGCGGCCATGTCTTCAGTTTCCAGAGCCGCGTAAAAGTTGGCCTCAGCCTCGGC
>Ga0208330_1000997_pt1 | contig 9870 bp, 8 predicted proteins | sample DeeseametaMP1896_FD_184180 | JGI IMG/M metagenome (GOLD analysis project Ga0208330, IMG submission 184180) | Marine microbial communities from the Deep Pacific Ocean - MP1896 (SPAdes) | ecosystem: Environmental > Aquatic > Marine > Oceanic | place: East of Hawaii, North Pacific Ocean | collected...
GTGATCGCCGCGAGCCCCATGAGGTTGCCGACGCGGGTGTTGCGCAGCGTGAGCAGGTTTTCGGTCACGTAATAATCGTTCTCGGTCATCAGCCGGTCGACCTTGGGCGGCAGGTTGGGAGCCGTGGGGCAAAGCACCGCATCGAAACCCGCCGTGGCGGCGGCCCACGCGGCGCGGACCCGATCGAGTCGCCGCCAGGCGGCGACGTAGTCGGCGCCCGAAACCACCTTGCCGCCTTCGAAGCGTTCGCGGATCAGGGCGAACATCAGGTCCGGCTGTGCCGCGATGGTCTCGCCCCAGGTGCCCCAGGCCTCGGTGGTGTAGAGAACGCCCGAGTCGCCCATCGGGCCCGTGATCTCGGGCACCTCGATATCCGCAACGCTGGCGCCCGCGGCGCGCAGGCGGTTAAGGGCCGCGGCATGAGCGGCGGCGGGTTCGGGGCGGATGTCGTCCTGGACGACCGTCAGCAGGTTGGCGAAGCGGCGGCCCTTGAGCGAGGCGGGGGCGCGGGTGTCGATTGCACGGCCACCTTCGAGTGCCGCGAGGAGCAGGGCGGCATCCTCGACCGTGCGGCAGAGCGGGCCGATGGTGTCGAATTTCGCGGCAAGCGGCACGGTGCCTGTAAGCGGAATGCGCCCGGCGGTGGTCTTGAGCCCGACGAGATCGTTCCAGGCCGCGGGGATGCGCACCGACCCGCCGGTGTCGGACCCGATCCCGGCCGCCGCGAGGCCGAAGGCGACGGAGGCGGCGGCGCCCGAGGAGGAGCCGCCGGGCACCGCGTCGGCATCGTTGATGCAGGGCGGGGTGGCGGTCACCGGGTTGAGGCCCAGGCCGGAGAAGGCGAGTTCGGACATGTGGGTCTTGCCGAGGCAGACGAGGCCCAGGGCGGTGGCGGTGCGCAGGACCGGCGCGTCGGTTTCGGGCACGCGGTCCCTGAGCAGCGCGGAGCCCGCCTCGGTCGCCACGCCGGCGCTGTCGAAGAGATCCTTCCAGCTGACCGGTACACCGTCGAGCGGCGAGCGGCGCTGGCCGCTGCGGGCTCGGGCGGCGGCGGCCCGCGCCTCGGCCCGGGCGCGGTCGGGCGTGGTGCGGGCGTAGATGCGGTCGGACAGGGGGTGGTCTTTGATCTTGTCGAGGAAGGCCTCTGTCAGGTCCACCGGATCGACCTTCCCGGCGGCGATGGCCCGGCCGAGTTCGGCGGCGGTTTGAACGGTCCAGTCGGTCATGTCGGTGCCCTCTTGATGTGTGGCGAAGCTAGAGCAAAGAGCAGGGGCAGGGAAAGGGGCTTTGCCGGGCCGGACGCGCATGCGCCGCATGGACAATCGGATGCGACCGGCCATATTGCGGGGCATGGAGACAGAGACCGATATCATCGTCGTGGGCGGCGGGCTGAACGGGGCGGCGCTGGCGCTGGGGCTGGCGGGGCTGGGTTGTGCCGTGACCGTGGTCGATGCCCAGCCCGCGGGTGCGCAGGAGGCGCCGGGCTTTGACGGCCGGTCCTATGCGCTGGCGCTGGCTTCGCAGCGGATGCTGGCGCGCCTGGGACTGTGGCAGGCGATGGAGGACGGCGCCCAGCCGATGCTAGAGATCAAGGTCGCCGACGGCCGCCTGGGCGACGGCGCGGTGTTCCTTGGCTTGCATTTCGATCATGCGGAGATCGAGGAAGGCCCGATGGGCTACATGGTCGAGGACCGGTACCTGCGGCGCGGCCTGCTGACGGCGATGGGGGCCTCGGATTGCATCACCCATCTGCGCGGAGAGACGGTCGTGGCGCAGGAGACGACGGCGCGGGGGGCGTCGGTGACTCTGGCTTCGGGCGCCGTGCTGCGGGGGCGGCTGATTATCGGCGCCGACGGGCGCCGGTCGGGCACGCGGGCGCGGGCCGGGATCGGACGGATGCAGCGCGGCTACGGGCAGACGGCACTGGTCTGCGCCATCGCCCACGATCTGCCGCACCGCGGCATTGCGCATCAGCTCTTTCTGCCCGCGGGGCCCTTGGCGATCCTGCCGCTGGCGGGTAACCGGTCCTCCATCGTCTGGAGCGAACGCACCGAACTGGCGGAAAAGATCAACGCGTTGCCGGACGAGGCCTATCTGCAGGTACTGCGGCCACGGTTCGGCGATTTCCTGGGAGACATCAGCCTTGCCGGCGCGCGCTTTGCCTATCCGCTGGAGCTGAGCCTCGCCGATGCCTTCGTGGCGGAGCGGCTGGCGCTGGTCGGCGACGCCGCGCATGCGGTGCACCCGATCGCGGGGCAGGGGCTCAATGCCGGGCTGCGCGACGTGGCGGCGCTGGTCGAGGTGCTGGACCAGGCGCGGCGGCATGGCGAGGATTTCGCAAGCCTGGCCGTGCTTGAACGCTATGCGCAATGGCGGCGGTTCGACACGGCGTCGCTGGCGGTGGCGACGGATGTCTTCGCGCGGCTCTTTTCCAACGACAGTGCGGTGTTGCGCGGCCTGCGCGATCTGGGCATGCGGGCGGTGCAGGGGACGCCGGCGCTGCGGCGGGCGTTCATCCGCGAGGCGGCAGGTCTGACCGGGGATGTGCCGGAGTTGATGCGGCCCTGAGTCCGAAGGGGAACGAGATGGATCAGAAAACGGCGGTGGTGACCGGAGCGGCGCGGGGGATCGGTCTGGCCACGGCCGATCTTTTCCTCGAGATGGGCTGGCGTGTGGTCATGGTCGACCGGGATGCCGAGGCGCTGGAGGCCGAGGCGGGCCAGCGGCAGAGCGTGCGGGCCGTCGCGTGCGACGTGTCGGACCCGGATGCGGTGGCGGCGATGGCCGAGGCGGCGGCCGGATGGGCCGGGCGGATCGACGCGCTGGTGAACAATGCCGGCGTGGCGGAGTTCGGGCCGATCGAACAGACCGACTTCGCAACCTGGAGGCGGGTCATGGCGACCAACCTCGACGGGGTGTTCCTGTGTTCGCAGGCGCTGGTGCCGGCGTTGAAGGAGACTCGGGGTGCGATCCTCAACATCGCGTCGATCAGCGGGCTGCGCGCCTCGACGCTGCGGGTGGCCTACGGGACGTCGAAAGCGGCGGTGATCCAGCTGACGAAACAGCAGGCGGCGGAGCTGGGGGAATACGGCATCCGCGCCAACTGCGTCTGTCCGGGGCCGGTGCGGACGAAACTGGCCATGGCGGTGCATACGCAAGAGATCATCGACGCCTATCACGATGCGATCCCGCTCAACCGTTACGGCACCGAACGGGAACTGGCGGAGGTCATCACGTTCCTCTGCTCCGAGAAGGCGTCCTACGTCACGGGGCAGGTGCTGGCCGCGGACGGCGGGTTCGACAGCACCGGTGTCGGGCTGCCGGCGCTGCGAGGAAAGCCCGCGCGGGCTTGAGGAGCAGCTTATCCGCCCGTGCGGGCGTCTGCGCGAGTCAGCGCGGCGGCGGCAGGCTGGCGCGGTTGTAGGGCGTCCAGTCGGTGATCTCGGGGTAATGCCGCGCCCGCCACTGCCGCACGCGCGGGTTCATCACCCGGCGCCAGAGCGGCGGGATCATCGCGGCCATGGTCATCACCGGGTAGCCGTAGGGCAATTGCGGCGCCTCGTCCTCGGCGTAGGTCTGCAGCAGCGGAAACCGACGGTCGGGCTTGTAGTGATGATCCGAATGCCGTTGCAAGTTGATCAGCAGCCAGTTCGACGCCTTCTGCGCCGCGTTCCAGGAATGCCGCGGCTTGACATGTTCGTATTTGCCCTCGCCCAAATGCTTGCGGGTCAACCCGTAGTGTTCGATGTAATTCACCAGCTCCAACTGCCAGATCGCCACCCCGGCCTGCAGCAGGAACAGCCCGACGCCGATCCAGCCGCCCAGGGCCGCGGCGAGTGCCAGCATCCCGGCCTGCAGCGCCGCGTAGCGCCAGAACGGATTGCCGGCGTGATACCAGGGCCGGCCCCGGCGCGCCTGCATCGCCGCCTCGGCCTTGAAGGCCGAGACCAGGCTTTGCCGCAGGACGCGCGGGTAGAAGCGGTGGAAGCCTTCGTTGTAGCGCGCCGTCACCGGGTCGAGCGACGTGCCGACATAGCGGTGGTGGACCAGCAGGTGTTCCGACCGGAAATGGCTGTAGAGCACCATCGCCAGCAGCAGGTCGCCCAGCCACCGTTCCAGCGCGTTCTTCTGGTGCATCAGCTCGTGGCTGTAGTTGATCCCCACGGTGCCGGTCAGCACGCCGACGCCGAAGAAGACGCCGAATGTTTCCCAGCCGTTCAGGTGGCCGGCGCGGCTCACGTACCAGATCAGCCCGAAGACCGAGACCGCTTGCAGCGGCACCCAGATTAGAGTGACGAGGCGGTACCAGAAAAGCTGGTCCTCGCCGGTCTGCGGATCGAGGTTGTCGAGGTTCAGGCCCAAAGCCGCGTCCAGGGCCGAGAACAGGTACCAGGTCGCCACGATCGGCAGCAGCACCCAGAACCCGCCCTGCACGGCGCCGAGCCAGACCAGCGGCACCAGCCCGAGCGACAGCCAGAACGGAAGCGCGGGCGCGATGGCCGCCAGACGCGACGGCACCGGATCGGAATGCTCTGCCATGAGTCCTCGCTTTCTGCCTGTGGCGGATCATAGAAGTGACGGGCCAGCCTCGCAAAGCCGGACGTTGCGTACCATGATCCGGATCAACCGCGTGGCAGAGCGGCGCGGCGATTTTGGGGCGATTCGGAGCCCTTGGCAGGGAATCTCATGCCCGGCAGGTCAGTTCGCGCTGATCCGCTCCACGTAGGCGCGCATTTCCTCGGCCTCGTGGCGGGCGTCGCGGAGGCCTTCCATGGCGGCCGACAGCTCTGCCTCGGTCTGGGCCAGCTGGTTGGTCAGTTCGGCCTCGCGCTGCTGCAGATAGGTGATCGCCTGGTCGCGGGTTTCCTCGGCCTCGTGCAGTTCCTGCGCCATCCGGTCGAGCTGGTCGACATCGGACTGGCTGACGCGGCGGAACCGGTGCACCAGCCAGTTGGTGAACCATCCCATGCAGAACGCCACGAAGAGGATGATGGCTGTGGCGACGATAAACTCAATTCTGTTCAACGGGTGCGTCCTCTGCGGCGTCGTCCTCCGGCGCAGCGGCCGGATCGTCGGAAGCCTCTAGCGCGGTTTCCTCCTCGGGAACAGGGTCTGACGGGATCAATTTGAACTCGATCCGGCGATTTGCCTCGCGGCCTTCCTCGGTGTCGTTGGGCGCGATGGGCTGCGCTTCGCCGTAGCCGCGCACGGCGTAGGACGCGGTCAGCACGCGGCGGGCGCGCAGCGCGTCGACCACCGACTGGGCGCGGTCCTGGCTAAGTTGCTGGTTCATCGATTCGCGGCCCTGGCTGTCGGTGTGGCCCTGCACTTCGAGCGGGATGTCGCCGCAGATCTTCAGCAGCTCGGCCACCTCGTCGAGGATGTCCTTGGCCGACAGGTCCAGCGTCGCCGAGCCCGGTTCGAAGGTGATCTTTCGATCTCCGATGATCTGGCGGATCTGGGTGACGCATTCCTCGGGCGAGGGGATGCCAAGCGTCGGGTCGAGCTTCTCCTGGTAGACCACGGCGATATCGAAATCCTCGGTTCCGCCCAGCTTGTCGGCCAGCAGGCCCGCGATCTCGGCCCCGGCGTTCTGGTTGCCGGTGTTGCCCATGACCGACACGGTCTCGGGGGTCACTTTGACCGTGCCGTTGGCGAGCTTGGCCAGCGATTCCAGCGCGGCGAGCACCCGGGTGGCCCAGCTTGCAGGCAGGTCCTCGTCGACCCGCGCGCCGGTGTAGACCACCTCGGAGCCGAAAGAGGCTTTGGCATAGCTTTCGGCCGTGGTGCGCGTCAGTTCGGAATTGACCCGGCCGCGCAGTTGCACCTGGCCCTCGGGCGACAGGGTCGCGGTGAATTCGGGCGGGCCCTCGTCGGCATTCGCTTCGGGCGGTTCCGGCAGCAGCGCCTGCAGGGCAAAAACTTCGGGCAGGGCGTTTTCAAGCTCGCCCACCACGCGATCGAAGAGCGCCTGGTCGGTGCCCATGGTGGCGATCAGCGACACGTCGGCATTCGAGAAGGTAATCGACTCCCCGCCCAGTTCCGCCAGCGCGGCGATCCCGGTCTCGACCGCCTCGGCCCAGCTTCGGGTGGGCACGCCCAGGCCGATGGTGCAGGTCGCCTTGCCCTCGAGCCCGGCGGCGCGGGCGGCGGCGAGGATGCGGTCGCGGGCCTCTTCGGTATCGGCCGAGCAGGCGTCGAACCGGGCGCCGTTCTCGCCAAGGACAAAGCGAGTGGTGAAGGGCGTGATCACCGGGCGCGGTGCCGACAGGTCGAGCGCCAGACGCACCGTGTCGGGGGCGCGGCGGGCGAGGTCCGCCTCGAGCCGGCGGCGGGCGCCGTCGCTTTCGGTCATCGCCTTGACCGCAACGCGCCCGGCCTCGACCGACACCTTGGAGCGCGGCAGGTTGCGCAGCGCCGTGAGCGCGAAACGCAGGGAATCCGACCAGCCTTCGGGTTCGGGGAAATCGGCGGCATCGAGAAGGTCGGAGATCTGCGCATCCTCTCCGGCCAGAGCGGTGACATCGGCGATCAACTGTTCGCGATCGGTCTCCGCCGGAACCAGGCCGATCAGCTGCACGCCGCCGTCATTGCGCAGGATCTCGATGGAAAAGCGCGGGGGCTCGGCGTTGTTCCGGTCCTCCACATTGATCTGGTCGATCACGCGGGCGGCATCGACGACTCGGCCCGCGACGGTGAGCGCCCGGAACCGTTCCGCCTCGGTGGGCGCGGTGCCGGCCATGAAGAGCTGCAGCCCGTTCGCATCCACCTCGGCCCAGGTCATCGCCTCGCGGTCCAGTTCGGCGCGGACCCCGATCACCGAGCTGTCTTCGATCATCCTGACCGAGAAATAGGCGGCGACGAGGCACAGCGCGGCGGCTCCGAGAAAGGCACCGGCGGTGATGAACAGGGACGACAGGCGCATGGGCGCTCCGGATCAGTCAACGGGTACAGTCTGATACGCCGCAAGGGCTTGGCGTGCAATCAGGCGAACAGGGCTGTGGCGAAAAACAGCACAGGCAGAAGGCCCGCGTTGCGGTTCGAACGGAAGAGCGCCAGCAGCCTGTCGTTGTCGTCGAGCCTGAGCCGGCGCAGCTGCCACAGCATGTGTCCGCCCATGGCGCAGGCCCCGGCAATGGCTAGCGCCAGTGCCGGAATTCCGCCGATTGGGGCGGCGGCGACGATGGCCAGCCCCATCAGCGCCACGGCGGCGACCATGAACCGCGCGAGCCAGGCGGGCGTGGCGTCGTCGCCGAAGAGCAGGGCGGTGGATTTCACCCCGATCAGCGCGTCGTCCTCCTTGTCCTGGTGGGCGTAGATCGTGTCGTAGAACAGCGTCCAGGCCATGCCCGCGAGATAGAGCAGCACCGCCGGCAGCTGCAGTTCCCCGGTATGGGCTGTCCAGGCCAGCAGCGCGCCCCAGTTGAAGGCGAGGCCGAGGAAGATCTGCGGCCACCAGGTAAAGCGCTTGGCGAAGGGATAGACCGCCACCGGCAGCAGCGACAGGATGCCCAGCAGGATGGCGTTGAGGTTGAAGGTGATGAGGATCAGGAAGGCCACCAGCGACTGCGCCACCGCCCAGCCCAACGCCTGTTTCGCCGAGACCTGGCCGGAGGGGATGGGCCGCGAGGCGGTGCGTGCCACCGATCCGTCGATGTCGCGGTCGGTGATGTCGTTCCAGGTGCAGCCCGCGCCGCGCATCAGGAAGGCGCCGATGCCGCAGCCCGCGAAGATCCACAGGTCGTGCCATGTGGCGCGGCCATCCGACAGCATTGCCAGGGTCAGACCCCACCAGCACGGCAACAGCAGCAGCCAGGTGCCGATGGGCCGGTCGGCACGGCTGAGCCGCAGGTAGGGCCGTGTCGCGGGCGGAGCCAGGCGGTCGACCCAGTTGCCCTTGACGGCGTCGGCAACCTGCCCGCTGCCGGGGCTGTCCGCGACCTCTGGCGTTGTCTTGGGATGGCTCATATGGTGCGCCTCATGGCTGGACCTCTTCGCCTTTTTGTAGAGCACCCCTTGGGGGAGGCACAACCGGTTCCCCTGACGCGGGAGCAGGCGCATTACCTCTTTGGCGTGATGCGCCAGGGGGTCGGCGCCGAGGTGCGGCTGTTCAATTCGCGCGACGGTGAATGGCGCGGGCGGGTCACGGAGGCGGGCAAGCGCGGCGGTCTTTTGACAATCGAGGACCGGACCGCGCCGCTGCGGGTGCCGCCCGATCTGTGGCTGCTGTTCGCGCCGATCAAGAAGGCGCGCACGGATTTCATCGTCGAAAAGGCGGTGGAGATGGGGGCGGCGCGCATCCTGCCGGTGCAGACCGAGTTCACCAATTCCGAACGCATCCGGCAGGACCGGCTGCAGGCCCATGCGGTAGAGGCGGCGGAGCAATGCGGCGGCACTTTCGTGCCTGAGGTGAGCGATTTGCAGAAGCTGGATCGCGTTCTGGCGGGCTGGCCGGCGGAGCGGCAGCTGATGTTCTGCGACGAGGCCGAAGCGGACGGCGAGGCCGGCTCTTCCGCCCTTGCGGGCGTCCTCGCCGGAGGCCCCTGGGCGATCCTGATCGGTCCCGAGGGCGGGTTCAGCGAGGCCGAACGCGCGCGCCTGCGGGCCATGGCCCAGGCGCATGTGGTGCAGCTGGGACCGCGCATCCTGCGCGCCGACACCGCAGCGGTTGCGGCACTCACGCTGTGGCAGCTGCGGCTGGGGGACTGGGCGTGATGCGCGAGGCAGTCCCCGCCGACGCCCCTGCGCTCGCCGCGTATCTGGAGCGGCACATCGAGAGTTCGATGTTCCTGCTGGGCAATCTCAAGGCACATGGCATCGGCAACCGCGATCATCCGCACGGCACCACCTACCTCTTGTGCGAAACCGTCGACGGCATCACCGGTGTTTTCGGCCGCACGAACGGCGGGTTCCTGATGTGCCAGATGCCCGGCCTGTCCCGTGCTGACGGGCACCACATCGCGGAGGTGCTCAGGGGCTACAGGCTTCTTGGGATAACCGGCGTGGCGGATCAGGTCGGTGGACTGCTGGATGCTCTGGCCCTGCCGCCGGACGTTTTTGCGCGCGATCGCGACGAGCCTCTTTTCCGACGAGACATTGCGGGATTGTCGCCCGACGCGACCCTGCGCATCCCGGCGAAGCGGGACCTGCCGCTGCTCAGCGCGTGGTACGCGGCCTACCTGACAGAGACCCGATCCGGGCCACCCGAAGAGGCCACCGACCGCGCGGTCGCGGCCGTTGGGTCCGACAGCGTGCGGCTGATGGTGGAGAAGGGCCGCCCGGTGGCCATGAGCGCGATCAACGCATGGGCCGGGCATGCGGTGCAGATCGGAGGGGTCTATGTCCCGCCGGAATTGCGGGGCGCCGGCCGCGGCGGGCGCGTGGTCGTGGCACAATTGGCTGCCTTGCGCGGCGACGGCGTGACAACGGCCATCCTTTTCGCCGCCTCGTCCCCGGCGGCGCGGGCGTACGAGCGCATCGGTTTTGTCCGCTGCGGGACCTACCGCGTGGCGCTGCTCAAGGCGCCGGTCACGATCGGCGGACCGGCATGAGCGTGATCCGCCCTGCCGCCAAGGCCGCGCTGTGGCGCTGGCGCGAGACGCTGATCGGCGCGGGGCTGATGGCGCTGGGCGGTTGGTGGGGGTTCTTCACCGGCGGCGGGCTGTTGCACTACGTGGGCTATGCCGTGCTGCTGGCGGGGGCGGCGCTGGTCGTCGCGGGCGTCCAGCGCGCGCGGTTCCGGCAGGGCGGCGGCGGGCCGGGCGTGGTGCAGATCACCGAAGGGCGCATCGGCTATTTCGGGCCTCTGGACGGCGGGCTGGTGGACCTGCGCGAGATGACGCTGCTGCGGCTCGACCGGCGCGACACCCC
>Ga0208330_1001000_pt1 | contig 9837 bp, 8 predicted proteins | sample DeeseametaMP1896_FD_184180 | JGI IMG/M metagenome (GOLD analysis project Ga0208330, IMG submission 184180) | Marine microbial communities from the Deep Pacific Ocean - MP1896 (SPAdes) | ecosystem: Environmental > Aquatic > Marine > Oceanic | place: East of Hawaii, North Pacific Ocean | collected...
CTACCGCTCGGCCACCGGCATGGGCATCCGGCTCGACGGCGGCACCGCCTATGCGGGTGGGGTCATCACGCGCTTCTACGATTCGCTTCTGGTCAAGGTCACGGCCAAGGCGCCGACGCCGGAAAAGGCGATCTCGCGCATGGACCGCGCCCTGCGCGAATTCCGCATCCGCGGCGTGACCACCAACATCGACTTCGTGATCAACCTGCTCAAGCACCCGACCTTCCTGTCGAACCAGTACACGACCAAGTTCATCGACGAGACGCCCGAGCTCTTCAACTTCAAGAAGCGCCGCGACCGCGGCACCAAGGTGCTGACCTACATCGCCGACATCACAGTCAACGGTCATCCCGAGGTCGAGGGCCGGCCCAAGCCGCGCGTCGATCTCAAGAACCCCAAGGCGCCGCCGCCGCGCAGTGACGAGATGCCGAAAGGGACCCGCAACCTGCTGGACGAGAAGGGCCCGCAGGCGGTGGCCGACTGGATGGCGGCGCAGAAACAGCTGCTGCTCACCGACACCACCATGCGCGACGGACACCAGTCGCTGCTGGCCACCCGAATGCGGTCGATCGACATGATCAAGGCGGCCCCCGCCTATGGCGCCAACCTGTCGGGGCTTTTCTCGGTCGAATGCTGGGGTGGCGCCACCTTCGACGTGGCCTACCGGTTCCTGCAGGAATGCCCCTGGCAGCGGCTGCGCGACATCCGCGAGAAGATGCCCAACATCATGACGCAGATGCTGCTGCGCGGGGCCAACGGCGTCGGCTACACCAATTACCCCGACAACGTGGTCAAGGCCTTCGTGGAACGCGCGGCGCTTTCCGGCGTCGACGTTTTCCGCGTCTTCGATTCGCTCAACTGGGTCGAGAACATGCGCCTCGCCATGGATGCGGTGATCGAGAACGGCAAGGTCTGCGAAGGCTCGATCTGCTACACCGGCGACATCCTCGATCCGGACCGCGCCAAGTATTCGCTGAACTACTACGTCGCCATGGGCAAGGAACTGAAGGCCGCGGGCGCCCATATCCTCGGGCTCAAGGACATGGCGGGGCTGCTGAAGCCCTCCGCCGCCGGCCCGCTGGTCAAGGCGCTGAAGGAAGAGGTCGGCCTGCCCATCCACTTCCACACCCACGACACTTCGGGCGCCGGCATCGGCTCGATCCTCGCCGCGGCGCAGGCCGGTGTCGACGCGGTCGACGTGGCGATGGACGCGCTGTCGGGCAACACCTCGCAGCCGACGCTGGGCTCCGTGGTCGAGGCGCTGCGCTTCACCGACCGCGACACCAAGCTCGACATGGCGGCGATCCGCGAGATGTCGACCTACTGGGAACAGGTGCGGATGCAATATGCCGCTTTTGAGTCGGCCATGCAGTCGCCCGCCTCCGAGGTCTACCTGCACGAGATGCCGGGCGGCCAGTTCACCAACCTGCGCGCCCAGGCCCGGTCACTGGGACTCGAGGAGAAATGGCCCGAGATCGCCAAGACCTATGCCGACGTCAACCAGATGTTCGGCGACATCACCAAGGTCACACCCTCGTCCAAGGTGGTCGGCGACATGGCTCTGATGATGGTGAGCCAGGGCCTCACCCGCGCCCAGGTCGAGGATCCGAAAACCGATGTGAGCTTCCCGGATTCGGTCATCGACATGATGAAGGGCAACCTCGGCCAGCCCCCCGGCGGCTTCCCGGAAAAGATCGTGAAGAAGGTCCTCAAAGGCGAGAAACCCAATACCGACCGCCCCGGCAAGGGCGTGCCGCCCGCGGATCTGGAAAAGATCCGCGCCGAGGTCTCCAAGGAGATGGAGGGCAAGGAGGTCGATGACGAGGACCTTATGGGCTACATGATGTATCCCAAGGTTTTCCTCGACTACATGGGACGGCACCGCATCTACGGTCCCGTGCGCGTGCTGCCGACCCGCACGTTCTTTTACGGCATGGAGCCGGGTGAAGAGATCACGGCCGAGATCGACCCCGGCAAGACGCTCGAGATCCGCCTGATCACCATCGGCGAGACCCACGAGGATGGCGAGGCGCGGGTGTTCTTCGAACTCAATGGCCAACCCCGCACCGTGCGCGTGCCCAACCGCAAGGCCAAGGCCAGCTCGACTGCGCGCCCCAAGGCCGAGGTGTCGAACCCGAACCACATCGGCGCGCCGATGCCGGGCGTCGTCGCCTCGGTTGCCGCGACCGAGGGCAAGGAGGTCAAGGAAGGCGACCTGCTGCTCACCATCGAGGCGATGAAGATGGAAACCGGCCTGCACGCCGAACGTGACGCAAAGATCAAGGCGGTGCACGTCAGCGCCGGCGCGCAGATCGACGCCAAGGACCTGCTGATCGAACTGGAATGACCCGTCCCCGGCGCCGCCCTGCCGCGGGCGGTGCCGGAAAGACGCGCCCCGCGCCTGTCCCCTGCACCGCGGCGGATGCCCTTCGCGGCCCCCGTGCCACGCCCCCCTTCTTCGGTTCAGAATAACCCTCAGAGAGCACGAGAGACAGCGTCTCTCGTATGCCCGGCACGGGCATCCCCCGCGGTTGCCAAACCCGCCGAAACACGGTTTGCTCCGCGCCAGCCACGCCCGGAGCCGCGCCATGCACACGTGCCTTCTCTTCTCCGATCTGCACATCACCGCCCCCGGCGAGACCATCATCGGGCTCGATCCCGCAGACCGCTTTGCCGCCGCACTGCACCAGGCCCTGACCACCCATCCCGAGGCCAGACACCTGCTGATCCTGGGGGACCTCACCCACACCGGGCACCCGGAGGAATATGCCCGTCTGCGCGTCCTGCTGGCGGACTGTCCGCTGCCGGTCACGGCGACCCTGGGCAACCACGACAACCGCGCTGCCTATTTCGCGGCCTTCCCCGAGGCCGCACAGGACGGCGACGGCTTTGCCCAGGCCGCGCTCGACATCGGACCCTGCCGGGTGCTGCTTCTCGACACCCTGGACGAAAGCGGCGCGCGTCCCCTTCACGCCGGTTATCTCTGCGACACGCGGCTCGACTGGCTTTCCGCCCGCCTGGCCGAAGCGCCCGACCGTCCGACCCTGGTCGCCATGCACCATCCCCCGGTACGCACCGGATTCGACGGCATGGACCGCATCCGGCTGGTCAACGACACGGCGCTTATGGCGCTCTTGAACGATCACCCGCAGGTACGCCAGCTGGTCTGCGGGCATGTTCACCGCGCCATTTCCGGCAACCGCGCGGGCCTCGCCTGGAACATCCTCAAGAGTCCCTGCCACCAGATGCCGATGCTCCTGGGCGCCGAGGGTTCGGGCCATTCCACGGACGACCCCGGCGGCTATGGCATCGCCCTGCTGACCCCGGACACCATGATCCTGCACGCCGAGGACGTGGCCCCCGCCCGCCCCGTCGCGCACTCCTCGCATTCCTGAAAGGACCGGCCCATGGCCCCCGTCACGACCCTCTACGCCAGCCTCATCGCGCTGCTTTTCCTAGGCCTCAGCATGCGCGTGGTCGCCTATCGCCGGGCGAAACAGGTCTCGCTCGGCGATGCCGGCGACCCGGCCCTCACCGCCCGCATCCGCGCCCAGGGCAACTGCGCCGAATACGCGCCCATCGGCCTGCTGCTCCTGCTGCTGGCCGAACTGCAATCGGCCCCGCCCGTAGCGCTGCACGTACTCGGGCTGATGCTGCTCGCGGGGCGCACCCTGCATGCCTCGGCGCTGTCGCAACACCCGCAACCACTGGCCTCGCGTGTCGGCGGCATGATCCTGACCTTCACGATGATCGGCCTTGCCGCCCTTGGCCTGCTTCTGCACCGGCTCTTCTAGCCGACCACGCCCTGCGTCTTCGGTTTGCAAATACCTCTCAGAGCGCGAGAGGCGGCGTCCATTGGACTTGAACCAATCGCGCCTCCAGTGGACGACCTCGCGTACGCCGGAACGGCAGTGCGGCGGCGACGCGTCGCACAATCGGACCGGAAAGCCCAAATTTCCCCTTGCAGCCAAACGCGCATGGCCTTAAATCCCCCTCACCCAAAGGTGCGGGCGTAGCTCAGGGGTAGAGCATAACCTTGCCAAGGTTAGGGTCGGGCGTTCGAATCGCCTCGCCCGCTCCATTGGGTCAAACGGCTGAAGCGCGGGCGTAGCTCAGGGGTAGAGCATAACCTTGCCAAGGTTAGGGTCGGGCGTTCGAATCGCCTCGCCCGCTCCAGCCGGACACCTTTCCAGAGACATGATGCGCGCCGCCGGACATCTCGACATGTCCGTCCCGTGTTTCTCGAGAAACACGGCTCCAGTCCGCCCGGGCCCAGACAGGATCCGATCGACCGCGACACCGGAATTCTCGAGAATTCCGGCCCGTTTTCCTCTAGGAAAACGCGCGCCGCTCAGAACGCCTTGAAGGTCAGCGTCGTCAGCGTGCGTTCCAGACCCTCGATCCGGCTCAGGTTCTCGTTGATGAAATGCCCCACGTCCTGGTCCTCCGGCACGTAGAGCTTGAGCAGCAGGTCGTACTCGCCGCTGGTCGAGTAGAGTTCGGAATGAATCTCCCGCAGCGCGATCTCCTCGGCCACCGCATAGGTGGTCCCGGGCGTGCAGCGGATCTGGACGAAGACGCAGGTGGTCATGGCATTCCTCTCAGGAGTCGCCCCGCAATCTGGCACATCCGCACCGCGGGCCACAATGTCGAAATCCGCCCCCTTGGCGCGGGCGCCCTGCCCCCCTATAAGCCCGCTCAAGAGCTTCAGGAGACGCCCATGCGCACCGCCACCGTCACCCGCAAGACCGCCGAGACCGAGATCACCGTGACGCTCGACCTCGACGGCACCGGCCGGTACGACAACCGGACCGGCGCCGGGTTCTTCGACCACATGCTGGACCAGCTGGCGCGCCATGCGCTGATCGACCTGACCGTGCGCGCCACCGGCGACCTCCATATCGACGACCACCACACGGTCGAGGACACCGGCATCACCATCGGACAGGCCCTCACCGAAGCCCTTGGCGACAAGACCGGCATCCGCCGCTACGGCGCCTGCCTGCTGCCCATGGACGATGCGCTGGTGCGCTGCGCGCTGGACCTCTCCGGCCGGCCCTACCTCGTCTGGGACATAGCGATGCCCACGGACAAGATCGGCACCTTCGACACCGAACTGGTGCGCGAATTCTTCCAGGCCCTGTCGGTGCATGGCGGCATCACCCTGCACGTCGAGGCGCTGAACGGCTTCAACAGCCACCACATCGCCGAGGCCACCTTCAAATCCGTGGCGCGCGCCTTGCGCGAGGCGCTCGAGACCGATCCGCGCATGGCCGAGGCGATCCCGTCCACCAAGGGCGCGCTCTGACCCTCCGCCCTTGACCCGCGCGCAGGAAACCGGCACTCCGACGCCGGAGCAACAACAGGCGACCCGATGCTGACAGCGATCATCGACTACGAATCCGGCAACCTGCACTCCGCCGACAAGGCGTTCCGCAAGATGGCCCGCGAAGTCGGCGCGGGGACCGTCATCGTGACCTCGGATGCCGACAGCGTCGCCCGCGCCGACCGCATCGTGCTACCCGGCGACGGCGCCTACCCCGCCTGCGCCGCGGCGCTCCGCACCAAGTCCGGCCTCTACGAGGCGATGGTCGAAGCCGTCGAAAAGCGTGGCCGTCCTTTCCTCGGCATCTGCGTCGGCATGCAGCTCATGGCGCGCAAGGGCCACGAATACGAGGAAACCGACGGGCTGGGCTGGATCGACGGCGAGGTCATGCACATCGCCCCCAAGGACCCGGCCTACAAGGTGCCGCACATGGGCTGGAACGACCTCATCCTCGACATGCCGCACCCGGTGCTCGAGGGCGTGACGACCGGCGACCACGCCTATTTCGTGCATTCCTACCAGATGCGCATGGCCGATCTCACGCAGCGTATCGCGCATGTGGATTACGACGAGGAAACCACAGCCATCGTCGGGCGCGACAACATGCTGGGCCTGCAGTTCCACCCCGAGAAAAGCGCCGACATCGGCCTGCGGATGATCGCCAACTTCCTCAAGTGGACGCCGTGACCGCGCCCGCCGCGGTGCTGTCCTGGTCGTCGGGCAAGGACTGCGCCCATGCGCTGCACGTCTGCCGCCGCGACGGGATCGCAGATGTCCGCGCCCTGCTCACCACCGTCAACGAAGAGGCGGGCCGCGTCGCCATGCACGGCACCCGCCGCGCGCTGCTCGATGCACAGGCCGCGGCCTTGGGCCTGCCGCTGATCGCCGTCTCCCTGCCCTGGCCCTGCAGCAATGCTGAATACGAATCCCGCATGGCCCGCGCCACCGCGGACATCGCCGCACGTGGCCTCACGCACATCGTCTTCGGCGATCTATTCCTTGAAGACATTCGCGCCTACCGCGAGGAAAAGCTCGCGGGCTCCGGCCTGACCCCGCTGTTTCCGCTCTTCGGCACGCCGGCGGACACGCCGCGGCTGGCGCAGGAGATGATGGTCTCGGGCCTGCGCGCCCGCATCGTCACCTGCAACCCCGAGAAACTCGATCCCGCCTTCGCAGGCCGCACCTGGGACCGGGCGCTTCTCGACGACCTGCCCGCCGGTGTCGACCCCTGCGGTGAAAACGGCGAATTCCACACCGTCGTCACCGACAGCCCGGAATTCGCCGCCCCGATCCCGCACGCGCGCGGCGAAACGGTGATGCGAGACGGCTTCGCCTATGCGGACGTGCTCCTGTCCGATATCTGATCCCCGCGCCGCGCGCTGGAACCGCGAAACCTCCCCCTCTCTTGCGCCACCGCTCTCACGCGCCGCGTGCCCCCTTCTTCGGTTCACAATAACCCTCAGAGAGCACGAGAGACTGGTCTCTCGTATCGCCCGAAGGGCGATACTGCTGCGCCGATGCGCCAGCGCATCGGACGGCGTCTCTCGTATCGCCCGGGTTCTCCCCGGGCGATTCCGAAACGCGGCCTCAGCTCTTCAGAAAGGACAGCATCGCTTCGGTCACCCGGCTGGCATGCGTCGCGGTCATGCCATGCGGCGCGCCGTCGATCTCGCGCAGCTCGGCGCCGTCGATCATCTTGGCCGCCTGGCGTCCCGACGGCGCGATCGGCACGATCTGGTCGTTTGTGCCATGCAGCACCAGCGTCGGCACCTTGAACGCCGCCATGTCCGGGCGCAGGTCGGTCTGGCCGAAGGCGTCGATGCACCCGAGCGTCGCCTTGACGCTGCCCATCATCGCCATGCTCCAGGTCCAGTGCCGCACCGCGTCGCTGACCCCGCCGCCCTCGCTGCCTTCGCCGTAGAAGTCATTGAAGAACCCCTCGAGAAAGGCCTGCCGGTCGGTGCGCACGCCGGATTTCATCTCCTCGAAGACATCGCCGGGCACGCCGTCGGGATTGTCGTCTGTCTGCCTCATGAACGGCGCGATGGACGAGATCAGCATTGCCTGGCTCACCCGGTCGCCGCCGTGGCGCGACATGTAGCGCGCCACCTCGCCGCCGCCCATGGAGAACCCGGCGACCGCCGCGTCGCGCAGGTCGAGCGCCTGCATCACCTTGCCGAGATCATCCGACAGCGTGTCGTAATCATACCCGTGAAACGGCTGCGCCGACCGGCCAAAGCCGCGCCGGTCATAGGCCACCACGCGGTAGCCCGCCTCGGCCAGCGCAAGCGCCTGGTGCTCCCAGCTGTCGGCATTGAGCGGCCAGCCGTGGATCAGCACGACCGGACGGCCGGAGCCCCAGTCCTTGACGTAAATCTCCGTGCCGTCGGCTGCGGTCACATAGGGCATGAAACTCTCCTCTTGTCTCGTGTCACATCAGAAACGCGGGGAGAGGCGGTGCGTTCCGGCGGCGCCCCGCGACCCCAGGCCATACCATGCGTGAGAACGGCGTGCCTGTTTCGCAGCAAATCATTGTTTCAATTGCTGGAAGATCAATGTCCGCTTCGAGCCCACTTTGACGGATGCTGCAACAGGTGCCAACGGCAGCTTTGGGATCGAAGTAGCTACTTCTACTATCGACCAGTGCCCACCAGTAAGGATTGAGTTTTTCACCGATTCTCGTAACAGTGTTCGCAGTAACACTTTAATTACTTGGGTGGCTCATGCTCGGTTCAGCACTGTATTTTCCACACATTGATATTCACGATCCGGCTTGGCTTCGCTCGGCAATTTTATTTTGGGACGAAATTCAAACAATTGCACCTAGTGCAATTGAAGATCCATATCTGAATATGGATACGAGGACTTGTCAAGCAGAGGGCTATCTACGCCCACTGAGATGTGACCTGCATCCGCATGTGATCGAAGATTTGGGGCGAAAGATATTGCGCCTTGGGGATTGTGAGAACGACAATTGGTGGCGAGCAAGACGGATTGGTAACCCTGTCTTTCAATCCGTTCACCAGGCTGATGAAATTACTTGGGAGCTGGAAGCGGCATTTCATGAAGTAGGGATGCATCCAGGAAAGATGACACCCGAAATTCGAGAGCTGGCTTTTCAATTCGGGTTGAGCAAAATGCATCGCGGAAAAGTTCCGCGAAGTGTACAGCGGATATTTCGGAAACTAGAAATGGCGCAAATGCACCCGGAAAAGATGCCGCGTGTAATGCGGGACATTTTTGATAGGGGGCACTCCAATGGCCCTCATGATGAGGAATGGCTTCTTGTTGATAGTCGATTTGCCGACGCATATATGTCAGCACTTGCAGCGCAACTTTCGAAGCAATTGGCGATGTCGCCACTGACGTCTTACGAGCGTGCTCAAGGCATGTCATTTCGGTTTATGTTTGATGATGTGGTGGACGCCTCACGTGATAGCGCTTCCGGGGCTATGGTCGGTGTGGTAATGCGCGGGTTGCGCGTTGACGCATCTGTGCCCGTGGAGACGTTGCTAAAGTTTCGACAGTCCCGAAAAGATCAGTATTTAGACTTTGCAGGCAAGATTTCGGAATTATCTGAAAAGCTTTCGGATGCCGGAGAGGTCGAGGGTGCAGAGTTATTTGAAAGGGCACAGAAGGCATATGATAGGGATATTGAACCCAGCTTGCGGGCACTGAAGCGCGAACTAAGCAATCAGTCAATTTCGACTGTATGGGCAGGTGCCTACAGGGCGATCACGATTTCTGTGCCTTCTGCGGGGGCCCTTGCGTATTTTACTGGTTTGACTGGCCCGGCGCTCCTTGGGGCTGGGGCCGCCCTTGCAGCGGCAGACATCGGGGTTCGGGGGTATTTGGCGGGGCAAAAGGCACGGGCAGGCAATCCATTTTCTTATCTTCATGACATTGAGGCAAATTTCGGACTTCCTGACTTTGATGATGCATAGAGACATTGGTGGTCAATCACTAAGGCGCGATTGGCGTGGTTTTCTTATCACGCGCTAATGAGAGAAGACATTCGTGGGACTGCAGCGAAAGCCAACTTTGTCCGCAGACCCGGCATCCAAGCATCCCCTTGAAAACCGGGGACAGGCCGTGATCCGACCGAAATTCATTTGCAGCCATTGCACAGGAAACGCAGAGGGCCGGGCAAACCCGGCCCTCTCTCATCCCGAAACTTGCAACGAGATTACTGCACCCGGCTCCAGGTCTGCTGTTTGCAGAACGGGCCGACGCAGCCCGACACGTTCAGCGTGTTGCCCGACAGCGCCATCTTGGACTTGTAGACCTTGCCGGTGGACGGCTGCCAGATCTTGCCGTCCGAATAGGACCCGCCGCCCGCCGGCGTCATGTCCCAGACCAGCGGCTTGCCGATGTTTTCGGACTTGAACTCGCCGCTGGCATTGAAGGTGCGGCTGATCACGCCGCAGATGTCGCCGCCGCAGGGGCGCATGGTGATGTAGGCGTAGGCGCCGTCGTCCACCTCGGTCTTCCAGACGCCCTCGACCGGATCG
>Ga0208330_1001003_pt1 | contig 9823 bp, 8 predicted proteins | sample DeeseametaMP1896_FD_184180 | JGI IMG/M metagenome (GOLD analysis project Ga0208330, IMG submission 184180) | Marine microbial communities from the Deep Pacific Ocean - MP1896 (SPAdes) | ecosystem: Environmental > Aquatic > Marine > Oceanic | place: East of Hawaii, North Pacific Ocean | collected...
GGCCCGGGTTCCAAAAGACCGCGCCTGTGCATACCCAACAGCAAAACCACCAACAATCAGGTCACCCGAAGCACCCGAAAAAGTGTAACGTTCTCGATGGTTCGGCGTCTTACTTTTCAGAGGTGTATCATGAATCACGACCCGAATGATCGGTTATCCACAGCAGATCAGCCCAACACAGCCGCCAAGGATGCGGACATCGCTGTCCGTCGCTCGCTGGTGGAAGGTCGGCAGCATATCCTGAATTTCCTGCGTCGGCGACTGGGAGATCCGGAGGCAGCCGAGGATGTCCTGCAAACGTTCATGCTGCGCGCCATTGACCGCTCCGAGCAACTTCGCGATGTGCGCGCCGTTCGTGGCTGGCTCGGCCAGATTCTGGCGTCGTCCATCGCCGACTACGGTCGCAAGGTTTCGCGAAGGCGCCAGAGGGAGGTAGTCATGGCCCCAACCGACCTGGACAGCGTCCAAAACGGGTTCGACGAAGAACTCGACGAGGCGATATGCAATTGTCTGTACAAGCTGTTGCCGACGCTCAGACCGGAATATGCCGAAGTAATCTGGCGCGTCGATCTTCAGGAGCAGCCGCGCGATGCTGTCGCCAAAGACCTTGGCATCACCTTGAACAACATCACGGTCCGCCTTCACCGGGGTCGGCAGGCGTTGAAGACAAGGTTGGAACAGATGTGCCTGACCTGCCCGGTTCATGGCTTTCTCGATTGCGATTGCGACGCAGCGGAAAAGGCCCGCGCTCGTTTTCAAGCGATGAAGGACGACGCCGGAGCGAAAACGACGGACTGAGCCCCGATGTGCTGGCCCTCTCTCACCGGCGTGTCTGCAATTCACGGATCGCGTTCTATTGTCCGCCAGCGAGGACACGCCGATCCGTTTTTCAAGGGTTCCGCCTACGTACGCGTGTGCACTGCGGGCACCGTGTCGGCAGGCCGCTGCGCTGTAATGAACCTAGTCGTCTTTCGTCTGTTTTATCAGAAAGCGGCGGTTGACGCCGCCTGACGACGAAAAACAAGACGGAGCAAGCGAGCATGTCCAATAGCGAAACCTCTCCCGACGAAGGCTTCGAACGAGAAGCCGGACAAATTGAAACCGGACGTTTCGCGCCGGGGTGGGCGACCATGTGGCTGCTCGCTAAATTGCTGCGCCGGCTCGTTCAGAACGGACGCCTCACCATTTGCGATCCCTTTGGCGAGACATGGCATTTCGGCCCCGGCGGCGAACCCGCCGTTTCTGTCCGTTTGACCGACAGAGGGCTACCAGCACAACTGCTTGCGAACCCCAGCCTCGCGCTTGGCGAGGCCTATATGGACGGGACGCTGCGCATCGAGGCGGGGAGCCTGCGCGATCTGCTCTCGGTTTGCACGTCGGACATGGATGCCATCGACGCATCGCCCGGCGTGCGGTTGGTCCGCTGGTTGGACGCGTTCATGGCACGCAGGTTGCATCACAATCCGATCAGCCGATCCCATGCGAACGTTGCACATCACTATGACATCTCGACCGAGCTCTACGATCTTTTTCTCGATGCGAACCGGCAATACTCTTGCGCCTACTTCCCGACTGGCAACGAAACACTGGACGAGGCCCAAGCGCTCAAGAAAAAGCACATCGCGGCAAAGCTGCTGTTACGGCCAGGGATGGAGGTTCTCGATATCGGCTCGGGTTGGGGAGGACTGGCGATGGAATTTGCACAGCAACACGGCGCCCGCGTCACCGGCCTCAGCCTGTCGACCGAACAGATCGCCGCCGCCCGCGACAGCGCAGCGCAATCAGGTTTGTCTGGTCAGGTCGCTTTCGAAAAACGTGACTACCGCGAAGAGTTGGGCCAGTACGACCGGGTTGTGTCAGTTGGCATGTTCGAACACGTGGGCCGCAGCGGATTCGATGCGTTTTTCACCACCCTGCAGCGGGTGCTGAAGCCCGATGGGGTCGCTCTTGTCCATGCGATCGGCACGATGGCGCCCAAAGGCGGCAGCGATCCGTGGATCCGGAAATACATCTTCCCCGGCGGCTATCTGCCCACGCTGTCCGAAACCATCGCGGCAGCAGAGCGGTCGGGGATGTGGGTCACGGATGTCGAGGTCCTGCGCTTGCATTACGCCGAGACCCTGCGACACTGGTCCGAACGCTTTGCCTCCGAGCGCCAGACCGCGCGAAGGCTCTACGACGAGCGGTTCTGTCGCATGTGGGAATTCTATCTGGCTGTCTGCGAAATGGCGTTCCGGAATGGGCGCCTGATGGTCTTCCAGATCCAGCTTGCCAAACGCCGCGACACGGTTCCGCTGACCCGGGATTACATCGCCGAAACCGACGCAGGTCAGATCGCCGAGAATGTATTGTCCAACACAAACACTGGGAGAGCATCATGACAGACGAAACACAGATCAGAGTGGCCGTGAACGGATACGGCGTGATCGGCAAACGGGTAGCGGACGCGGTTGCCGTACAGAAAGACATGGACCTGGTCGGCGTGGCGGATGTCGTCGCCGATTGGCGGGCCCGGATGGCGACCTCGAAGGGCTTCGCGCTTTACGCGGCCGATCCGGATCGCGCCCCGGCCATGCGCGCGGCCGGTCTCGAAGTAACCGGCGGGCTCGACGACCTGCTTGCTACCGCCGACATCGTGGTGGACTGCACCCCAAAAAAAGTCGCCGCGCGCAATGTCGAGACCTACCGTGAAAAGGGTATCCGGTTCATCCTTCATGGTGGCGAGAAGCACGAGGTGACAGGCCATTCCTTCGTCGCCGAAGCGAACTATGCAAGCACGGTCGGGCGCGACAGCACCCGCGTCGTGTCCTGCAACACGACCTCGATCGTCCGCACCCTCACAGCGCTGAAAGTTGCAGGGCTCCTTGGCTCGGCGCGCGGAACGCTCCTGCGGCGCGCCACCGACCCGTGGGAAAGCCATCTGGGCGGTATCATGAACACGCTTGTCCCCGAACCCGAGATTCCCAGCCATCAGGGTCCGGATGCACAAAGCGTCGATCCCGGTCTCGACGTGATCACGATGGCCGTGAAGGTGCCGCAGACCCTTGCCCATCTGCACTATTGGTCGGTCAGGATGCCGCGCAAGGCGTCAAAAGACGAGGTGCTGAACGCGTTCCGCGCCTCCTCGCGCATCGCGTTGATCCGGATGGCGGACGGGCTGGGCGCGCTCAACGCGGTCAAGGAGATGATGGCCGATCTCGGACGCCCAAACGACAGTCTCTACGAGGTGGCCCTGTGGGAAGACATGCTCAAGGTCGAGGGCGACGAATTGTTCTATGCCTACATGGTCGACAACCAGGCCATCGTGATCCCCGAAACCATCGACGCGATCCGCGCCCTGACGGAAGCCGAGCGCGACGGATCGGCGTCGATTGCGCGTACGAACGCGGCGCTTGAGGTCGGGACATTTACGGCGTTCTGACGGACCCGCCAGCAACAGATTCCAAACCCCTGCGGGCAGGCCCGATCAGCCCGCCGCCATGCCCCCGTCGACGGGATACTGCGCTCCCGTGATGAAGGCGGACTCGTCGGAGGCGAGGAACAGGACCAGATTGGCGATTTCGATGCTTTCACCATAACGAGCCAGCGGAATCGTGCCGGCAAGCTGTTGCTTCACTTCGTCGCCGTGGCCGGGATTGAACCCCTCCTCCATCGACCGCATCATCCGCGTGTTGACCGGCGAGGGATGCACCGAGTTGACACGCACGGTGTGGCCTGCGACCTCTATCGCGGCGGCGCGCGTCAAACCGACAACGGCATGCTTCGACGTGATATAGGGCGCGACGTTCGGGCTGCCCTTGAGGCCTGCGATCGACGACATGTTGATCACGCTGCCCGATTGCTGTGCAGTCATCACAGGCAAGACATGCTGCAACCCAAGGAACGCGCCGCGCACATTGACCGCCATCACGCGGTCGAAATCCTGGATCTTCTGATCGATCAGCGGCGCGACCTTGCCTTCGATTCCAGCATTGTTGAAGAACACGTCGATGCGCCCGAACGTCTCGACAGTCTGCGCGACGTATCTATTGGAATCCTCGACCGAGGAGACGTCGGCTGCGATGGTCAGCAGGTCGTCCGGATTACCCAGATCCCGCGCAGCATCCGACAGGTCGTCTTCGTCGAGGTCCACAAGCGCGACCCTGGCCCCTTCGCTCAGGAAGAGCCGCGCGGTTTCCAGACCGATACCCGCCGCGCCCCCGGTGATCAGGGCGACTTTTTCTTTCAGACGTTTCATGGATTGTCCTCCTTTGTTTCAGGTGTTTGCGATCATTGTTCCTGCGCGGCCTTCCAGCATGGCGAGCGCATCTTCCAGCCGACCCACGCAGGCGAAACGGTCGCGATCGGATACGAAAGTCGCGGCAGCGGCCACCTTCGGCGCCATCGAGCCGTCGGGCAAGTCCAGGCGCACTGCGTCCTCCGGTGACAAATGCCTTATAGCCGATTGCGCGTCGGTGCCGAAATCGCGGAACACGGCCTCAACGTCAGTCAGCAGCAACAGCGCGTCGGCGTTCAGCTTGTGTGCCAGAAGCGCCGTCGCGTGATCCTTGTCGATCACCGCCTCGACCCCGATCAGCGAACCGTCGGCACGCCGGACGACCGGAATGCCGCCACCACCCGCACAGATCAGCGTCACGTCCTGCTCGAGCAGCAGTTCCAGTACCTTCAGGTCGGGAATGCCACTCGGCATCGGCGACGGCACTACGCGGCGCCAATGCGCGCCATCCGCGGCAATGCTCCACCCCCGCGCCTGCGCGAGCCGTTCGGCTTCCGCCTTGTCATAGACCGGGCCGATGAACTTGGTGGGTTTGGCGAAGGCCGGGTCCTTGGGATCGACCTCGACCTGGGTCAGCAGGGTTGCGACCGGGCGGTCATGGCCTAGGGTGTTCTCGAGCGCCTGCTCGATCATATAGCCGATCATGCCATCGGTTTCCGCCCCCAGCACATCCAGCGGGAACACTTCATCGGGTTTGTAGGCCGCACCCTGCAATGCAAGCAGGCCGATTTGCGGCCCGTTGCCGTGGGTGACGACCAGCCGGTGTCCGGCCTTGATGATCTGCGCCAGCGCGGCAGCCGCGGTGGCGACGTTCTCGCGCTGCGCCTTGGCGGTCAGCGGTTCGCCCCGGCGCAACAGTGCATTACCGCCTAATGCGGCGACAACCAGCACGGCTAGTTGCCCAGCGTGGCGACAAGCACCGCCTTGATCGTGTGCAGCCGGTTTTCGGCTTGGTCAAAGACGATGGAGGCCGGGCTTTCGAACACCTCTTCGGTGACTTCCATCGCCGTGATGCCGAATTCCTCTTCGATATCGGCGCCGACTTCGGTCTCGGCATTGTGGAAGGCGGGCAGGCAATGCATGAACTTGGCCCTCGGATTGCCGGTTTTGGCCATCACATCGGAATTAACCTGATAGGGCGTCAGCAGCTCGATCCGTTCCGCCCATTTTTCCTTGGGCTCACCCATCGACACCCAGACATCGGTATAGACGAAATCGACGTCTTTCACCGCGGCGTCCACATCCTCGGTCAGCGTGATCCGTGCGCCGGTCTGCACGGCGATGGCATCGGCCTCGTCGCGGATCGCCTGGCCCGGCCACAGGCTTCTTGGCGCACACAGGCGCACATCCATGCCCATCTTGGCCCCGCCGATCAGCAGGCTGTCGCCCATGTTGTTGCCCGCATCGCCCATGAAGCAATAGGCGATCTCGCGCAGCGGCTTGTCGGAATGTTCCTGCATGGTCAGGAAATCGGCGAGGATCTGGGTCGGGTGAAATTCATCCGTCAGCCCGTTATAGACGGGCACGCCAGCGTATTGCGCCAGCGTCTCGACGATAGGGTGACCAAATCCGCGATACTCGATCGCGTCATAGACGCGGCCCAGCACACGGGCGGTGTCCTTGACGGTTTCCTTCTTGCCCAGATGCGACCCCGAAGGACCAAGATAGGTGACATGCGCGCCCTGATCGTGGGCCGCGACCTCGAACCCCACGCGGGTGCGCGTGCTGTCCTTCTCGAAGATCAGGGCGATTTCCTTGCCGGTCAGGCGTGGCACTTCGGTGCCGGCGTATTTCGCCGCCTTCAGGTCGGCGGAGAGTTTCAGCAAGAAGCCGATTTCCTGCGGCGTGAAATCGCGCAGGGCCAGAAAATGGCGGTTTCTCAGGTTGTAGGACATGGGATTTCCTTGTCGTCGGGTGGTTCAGATTGCGTCGCGGATCGTCGGGCAGCTCATGCAGTGGCTGCCGCCCCTGCCCCGTCCCAGTTCGGCACCGGGGATGGCCAACACCTCGATCCCGGCCTCCCTGAGGGCGGCATTGGTGTCGTCGTTGCGGTCGTAGCCGATGACGACGCCGGGGCGCAGCGCCAGCACGTTGTTGCCGTCATTCCACTGTTCGCGCGATTGCTCCGCGGCGTCGGCCCCGCCGGTGGGCACTAGATGCAGTTTCTTGTGGCCCAGAATTTCAGCGGTGATCTCGAATATGTGGCGCGCATCCCGGCGGATATCGAGCGCGGCCTTGCCCTGACCAGGGCGCAGGTCATAGCAGGTGATCGCATCCGCCACCTCCTTGAAAGTGGTCACCACATCGCCCCCGCAATGGGTGAAAACGGTGTCCAGATGCATCGCCGCGCGCGAACTGGGCATCTGGCAGGCGATCACCCGCGTCACGTCGCCACCCTCGAACAGCGCCTCGGCCAGTTGGCCCACCGCCTGCGGGGTCGATCGTTCGCCCATGCCGACCATGACGACACCGTGCCCGATGGGCATGATGTCGCCGCCTTCCAGCGTGGCCGTCCCGAATTCCCGCGTCGGATCGCCGAACCAGACCCGCACTCGATCCGCGAATGTCGGATAAAACCGGTAGACTGCTGCCATCAGCAGCGTTTCGGGCCGCCGTGCCGCGAAATGCATCGGGTTCAGGCTCACGCCGCCATAGACCCAGGCTGAATTGTCGCGGGTAAAGATGAAATTTGGCAGCGGCGGCAGCACGAAACCGTGGGGGCCAAGGTAGCTGCCGAACATGCCGGAGGGCGTGAAAGGCAGATCGTCCACCCGGATGCCGCCGACCAGCAAACGGGCCAGTTCCGTGCCGGGCAGACCCTCCATCCAGGCACGCAAGTCGTCCCGCATCCCCACGCCGACGTCATTGCGGGTGATGCGGTGGTCGAGAACCCAGGCGCGCGCGTCGGAAATGTCCAGCGTCTCGCCCAGCAGCGCCATCGCATCCAACACCTCGACCCCTTCGCCGCGCATGACATCGGCAAAGACGGCGTGATCCTTGATCGCCTGTTTGACCCAGAACACATCGTCGAACAGCAGGTCTTCGCGGTTGTCCGGTGTCAGACGGCGATGCGCCAGGCCGGGTGGCGATACGATCACCTGCCGCAATGTACCGGCTTCGGAATGAACGCCCAATTTTGGTTCAGACATCTGGAATGCCTCCTTCTTTCTAATCAGAGAATGGCGGCCAGGCTGATCCCGGCCGAGATGAAGACGACGAGGATCAGCAGCAGGGGCCAGACGAAGACGACCCAGCGGTCGAACGACACGCGCCCGATGGCCAGACCGCCGATCACAACCGCAGAGGTGGGCGTGATCAGATTCACGAGCCCGCTCGCCGATTGATAGGCCGTCACCACGAGGTCACGGCCGACCCCCGCGAAATCCCCCAACGGGGCAAGGATCGGCATCGACAGGACGGCCAGGCCGGACGACGACGGCACGAGAAAGCTCATCCCGATCTCGATCCAAAGCATCAGGTTGATGAACGCGACTTCCGGCAGGCCGCCGAGGGTATCGGCGGCACTATTCAGGATCGTGTCGGCAATCAGGCCCTGCTCCATGATCACCACGATGCCGCGCGCCAGACCGATCACCAGCGCAACTCCCAGAAGATCTTTCGCTCCGTCCACAAAGGACGACGTCAGCTTCTTCTCCCCCATGCGGGCGACCAGCCCGACGACGATGGCCATGCCGAAGAAGAGCGCGCCCATCCGAGCCATCCACCAGCCCTGGCTGGAGACACCCCAGATCATCACGACGAATGTCGCGAAAAACAGGATCAGGACCAGCTTCTGGGTGCCGCTCAGCTTCGGCTCCTCGAACGTTGCATCCGTCTCGTTAAGAAAGAACTGCCGGTCGCTGTCGCGTTGCGCGGCGATGACGGACCGGGCCGGGTCAGCTTTCACCTTTGATGCATAGCGCATCACATAAGCCACGCAAATCGCGAGGCCGCCCAGCAGAAGGACCAGCCGCAGCGCGATACCATCCGTGAACGGGATGCCCGCCGCGTTCGAGGCAATCACCGTGGCGAAGGGGTTGATCGTCGATCCCAGCGTGCCGATCCCGGCACCGATCAGGATGATTGCCACGCCGGTCACCGAATCGTAGCCGGCCGCGATCACCACCGGGATCAGCAGCGCATAGAAGGCCAGCGTTTCCTCGGCCATGCCATAGGTGGTGCCGCCGAGTGCAAAGAGCGACATGAGGATCGGGATCATCCAGATCTCGTGCCCCTTCAGGCGCAGCATCGCGGTCTGGATGCCGGTGTCGATGGCCTTGGTGGCGTTGACCACGCCCAGGAATCCGCCCAGCAGCAGCACGAACAGCGCCACGTCGATGGCATTGGCGGCATAGCTGTCGGGATCGTAGAACCCGGCGACCGGTGCCAGCATGACATCGACAAAACCCTGCGGATTCGGCTCGACCGTCTGATAGGTGCCCGGCACCGCGATCTCGCGCCCGACCTCTTCGTTCATGGCGCGGTCATATTGCCCGGCAGGGATGATCCAGGTCAGCGCCGCGACGACGATGATCAGACCGAACAGGATCGTGTAGGCGGTGGGAAACCGCGCCGCCATGCCCTTCCCGTCCGGTGTCTTGGTCGATGATGTGTCAGACATCTCAAGTCCCCCTTCTTCAATGTGATTTCTGCGAGTGTCCGGCGTGAAGCGGCACCTGGCCTGCCTGCGCATCGCCCTGACCGCCGCCGCTGGCGGACCCACTCTTGCCCGCACCAATACCTTCCAGCCGCGTTCGTTTCAGCAGCAGCGCGTTGACCGCCACCAGCGCGGAGCTGCCCGACATGGCAAGTGCTGCCACGGCGGGGCTGATGATCAACGGATAAAACACCCCTGCCGCCATCGGAAAGGCGACCACGTTGTAAGCCACGGCCCAGAACAGGTTCTGGTGCATCTTGCGCAAGGTGGCGCGCGACAACTCGATGGCCCCCACGACATCGTAGGGATCGCTTTTCATCAGCACGACATCGGCGCTTTCCATCGCCACATCCGTACCCGCACCGATGGCAAATCCGACATCGGCCTGGGTCAGCGCGGGCGCGTCGTTGACACCGTCACCGACCATGCCGACCTTCTTGCCCTGGGCCTGAAGCTCTTTCACCTTCTCGGCCTTCTGGCCCGGCAGCACGTCGGCCAGCACCATGTCGATGCCCAGCTCGCCCGCGATGCGGCGCGCCGTGCCCTCGTTGTCGCCGGTCAGCATCGCCACCTCGACGCCGCGTTCGCGCAGCTTGGCGACGGCGGCCATGGCGCTCGGGCGCGGTGCGTCGGCAATGGCGATCAGGCCCAGCATCCGGCCCGCCTGCGCCACATGCACGACGGTGCGGCCCTCGCCCTTCAGGCGTTCGGCCTCGGCCGTCAGGGGGCCTATGTCGATGCCCTCCTCGTCCATCAGCCGCCGGTTGCCGACCAGCACGGTCTTGCCTGCGACTTCGGCGCGCGCGCCGCGGCCTTCGAGGTTGAGAAACCCGGCCATCTGCGGGACGTCGAGGTCCGCAGCGCGTTCTACAATGGCGAGCGCCAGCGGG
>Ga0208330_1001005_pt1 | contig 9821 bp, 8 predicted proteins | sample DeeseametaMP1896_FD_184180 | JGI IMG/M metagenome (GOLD analysis project Ga0208330, IMG submission 184180) | Marine microbial communities from the Deep Pacific Ocean - MP1896 (SPAdes) | ecosystem: Environmental > Aquatic > Marine > Oceanic | place: East of Hawaii, North Pacific Ocean | collected...
ATGCCGGCAAACAACATAAAGGCGGTGCAGATCATCAATATCAGCGGACTGTTGAAGTAGCCCATACTGGCGTCGTGGGTAGAAAAGCCGCCGATCGCCACGGTGGAAAAGCTGTGGCCGATGGCATCGAACCAGCTCATGCCGGCCCAGCGGTAGGCCAGGGCGCAGAGCATGGTCAGGCCAAAGTAAATGGTCCACAGGGCCCGCGCTGTTTCGACGATGCGGGGCGTCAGCTTGTTGTCCTTCACCGGTCCCGGTGCCTCGGCCTTGTACAGCTGCATGCCGCCGATCCCCAGCATCGGCAGAATGGCCACGGCCAGGACCACGATGCCCATGCCCCCCAGCCATTGCAGCTGCTGACGATAGAAGCGGATGCCCTCGGGCAGGTGCTCGATGCCGACCAGCACGGTGGCGCCGGTGGTGGTCAGGCCCGAAATCGACTCAAAGACCGCTTGTGCGATGGTGACTTCCGGGCGGGGGGCGATATAGAAGGGGATGGCGCCGTAGAGACCCAGCACCACCCAGAACAGCACCACCACCAGGAAGCCGTCACGGATCTTGAGCTCCGAATGCCCGTTGCGCACAGGCCACCAGAGCGCTGCGCCGGAGCTGAGCGTGACCAGCATGGCCGTGAGAAAGGCGTGTTCGACCGCGTTCTCGTGGAGGTGGCTGACCAGCACCGGCGGCAGCATCGTCACCGAGAAGATCATCAGCAGCACGCCGATCACCCGCTGTACCGCCGCGAAGCGATGGATGCGATGGCGTTTGGCGTCGACCAGCGGCACGGGTCAGAAGAACGTCAGGCCGACCTGGAACAGCTTTTCGACATCTTTCACGTGCTTGCGGTTGACCAGGAAGAGAATGACGTGATCCTCCGCCTCGATCACCGTGTCGTGATGGGCGATGATCACTTCGTCGCCACGCACGATGGCACCAATGGTGGTGCCGGGTGGCAGCTTGATCTCCGCCAGTGGCCGGCCCACCACCCTCGAATTGGACGGATCGCCGTGCGCTACCGCCTCAATGGCTTCTGCCGCGCCGCGCCGCAGGCTGTGGACCTTGACCACATCGCCACGGCGCACCCTGGCCAGCAGGGCACTGACGGTGGACTGCTGCGGGCTGATCGCGATGTCGATATCGCTGCCCTCGACCAGCTCAACGTAGGACGGACGGTTGATCAGGCATAGCGACTTCCGGGCGCCCAGGCGCTTGGCCAGCATCGCCGACAGGATGTTGGCTTCGTCGTCGTTGGTGATGGCGCAGAAGACGTCGCAATCCTCGATGTTCTCCTCGCGCAGCAGCCCCTCGTCGGCGGCGTCGCCGTGCAACACGATGGCTTTTGACAGCTCTTCGGACAGATAGCGGGCGCGGTCCTTGTACTTCTCCAGCAACTTGACCTGGATGCGGTCTTCCAGCACCCGGGCAAGCCGCAGGCCGATGCGACCGCCGCCGGCCAGCATCACCCGTTTGACCGGTTTGTCGCTGCGGCGCAGCTCCGCAATGATCTTGGGGATGTGCGCGCGTGCGGCGACGAAGAACACCTCATCCTCCGCTTCGATGATGGTGTCGCCCTCGGGGATGATCGGCTTGCCCCGGCGGTAGATCGCCGCCACCCGGGCATCGATGCCGGGCAGGTGCTCCGGCAGTTCGCGCAGCTGGCGCGACACCAGCGGTCCGCCGTAGTAGGCGCGCACACCGACCAGGCGCACCCGGCCATCCGCAAAGTCCACCACCTGCAGCGCGCCCGGATACTCGATCAGACGCTGGATGTAGTCGGTGACCAGCTGCTCGGGCGAAATATGCATGTCGATCGCGAGGGCATCGCTTTCGAACAGCCGGTCTTCGCGCAGATACTCCGCCGCGCGCACCCGCGCGATCTTGGTGGGGGTATGGAACAGCGTGTAAGCGACCTTGCAGGCCAGCATGTTGGTTTCGTCACTCTCGGTGACGGCGATGATCATGTCGGCATCATCGGCACCCGCGCGCCGCAGCACGTTCGGGTAGGAGGCATGCCCCTGCACCGTGCGGATGTCGAGCCGCTCCTGCAGGTCTTCGAGCAGGCCCGGATCGGTATCGATGACGGTCACATCGTTCTGCTCGCTGGCGAGATTATCCGCCAACGTGGCCCCGACCTGACCGGCACCCAGGATGATGATTTTCATGGGGGGCGCACGTTACGCCGGGGCTGGTGCCCCCGCAAGCGTTCTGCGTGGCTGGGACTGTGGAAGATGTGAATATATATACAAAAAAACATCAATAAATAATATTAAATCTCTATTCACGGCAGGGGCTCACGAAGGCGTCGCCCACCTCCGGCGGTGGCAACGGGCGTGCGCCCAGCCGCCCCTGCAGTGCCAGCAGGCAGCCGGGGTAGTTGGTGATGATGCCGTCGACCCCGATGTCGATCAGAGTCAGCAGTTCGGACTCGCGGTCCGCAGTCCACGGCACCACCTGTTTGCCTGCCGCGTGCGCGGCATTGACGAAGCCTGCGGTGAGGTCCGGCGAGCCGATATTGGGGGCGACGAACTCGTGCCCCAGCAGGGTGGCGTAGGTCAGGCCCGCCGCCGCAGCGGTGGGGGTCAGGAAGAGCGTGCGGATCGAGCCGTCCAGCCGTTTGACGCTGTCGATGGCTGCCGGGTTGAACGACTGCACGATGATGCGCTCGGCAATACCGCTGCTCTGGATCAGGGGGACCAGGGCCGCTGCGGCCTGCAGGCCCAGCGCATCGCGTGGGTTGATCTTGATTTCGATGGTGACGGTGGGGGCATAGTCCCCCTGATACTCAGCGGCGAGCGCGAACAGCGATTCGGCCGTCGGAATGGCAACACCGAGGCCGCGCAGCGGGTGGCTGCGATCCTCCGATGGCGAGGTGGTGCTCTGACCGGGGGACCACCAATATCCGGCATCGCATTCGCGCAGTTGTGCATAGGTCAGATCGGCGACCGTGCCGTTGCAGTTGGTGGTGCGATCAACCGTGTCGTCATGCATCAGTACCGGGATCCCGTCGGCCGACACCAGCATGTCCGCCTCGAAGTCATCGACGCCCAGACGTGCGGCGTTGCGGAAGGCCATCAAGGTGTTTTCTGGCGCATAGGCGGCACCGCCACGATGCGCGGAGACGAACGGTACCGCGGTGAAGGATGCCGGGGGCGGCGGCGTCGGACCGTCGTCAGACGCAGGAAGCGTCAGCGGGACCGAGCGGCCACAGGCCGCGAGGGCGAGCAGTGTGGAGCAGACGAGCAGCGGGCGGCACGACCAGACAGGCATGAGGGCATCCAAGGGGGCGGGAACGGGGATCAGTCGCCGTGGATCCAGACCGGCGCGAGATAGGCGGCGGAGGTGCCGTCGTCGCGGTCGGCGCGGACGAAGTACCAGCGCGTCTCGTCCGCCACCACCGGGAGCGAGAACCGGGCGCGTCCCTCGCTGTCGGCGGGGACGGCCGCAAGGGTGTCACCACCCGAGCCGAACAACTGGTAGCGGCCGATAAAGGGTTGGCCATCGCGTTCCTCCAGGCGCACCTCCATCGGGATGGTGTCGCTGCCGGAGGGGCACCGCAGCTGGGCCCCCATCGGCGCCTGCGCATCCACAACGAGCGTGGCACGCAGATGTTCACCGGGGCTGAGGGCGTAGGTGCGGCGCGCCATCCAGGCCTCCCGGAAGCCGGCTTCGTCGAGCGAGGTGGCCAGTGTGACCGTCTTGGGGCGAACTTCGCTGCCGAACTCGAGCTCGTGCTCATCCTCGGCGCCGATCGGCGACAGTCGCCAGCCCGCATCCAATGCCCGCACGTAGTCGGCCAGATAGCGATCCGCCCCGTTGCGATCGTTGTAGACCTCCATGCCGAACATGCGCGGCACCGCTTCAGGAATCAGGGTGTAGTCGTTCCAGTTGCAGCCGGGGTCGCTGTCGGTCAGGCACTTGTCTGACGGGTGGTTGAAATGCGCGAGTCCATCCGCGCCGCCGCCGAGCGGTACCGGGGCCAGCAGGCTGCCGCCCAGCCCCGGGGTGTCGGGATCGCGGGCGAACCACTGCCAGAACGTCTCCATTGTCACCAGATAGCCCAGGTCGGTCTTGGCGTTGCTGAAATTGCGACTGAAATAGACGTTGATGTGACCGAAGCGATCAGAGGTCCATTCGAAACCGCGGATCGCGAAGAAGTCCTCGTCGCTGGCGGCGGCGGCCTGTTCCTCGATGCGCCGCCATTTCACCAGCTCGTCCGGGGTGGGCGTGAGGCAGGTGAGCAGACCGTCAGGGGTGGTGAAGCAGTCGTTGCCCAGCGAGATGAATACGAGTGGGTCCAGAGTGTCACTGTGCTCGCTGCCGCCGGCGAAGGCATAGCCGGCCTCCCGGATCTGCCGGTAGTAGTCGGCCGGGACGGTGTGGATATCGCCGTCGGAATAGCTGCTGTGGGCATGCATCGTGCCCTCGTACTGTTTAAGCGCCAACAGGCTCGGTCCTTCAACCGCCGCGCAGCGGGCGGTGAGCGGTGACGGCGGGGCGCCGGGCTCCAGCGGGGCGCTGCTGCCACAGGCCGCCAGCACGGCGGCCAAGCCTGTCGGCAGCAGGAAACGAAAAACGGTCTTCATGGTGATCCCCTTGATGGGAGAGCGTAGGGCGAACCGGTGACGCGCGAATGACGTCAGGATGAGCAGGCGTGGTTGCACGCCACGGGGTGAATCATGGCGGCGCCAGTGCCTCCAGGCCGCCCCAGACCAACCGCATGGTGCGCGCCACCACCGTGGCTCTCGGAATCGTCGGGTTTCCACGCCACCATTTGGCAATCTGCTCGGCCGCACCGGAGACGCCGTGTGCCAGCACGCCCAGTTCGGCGGCGCCGATGGCGGGGAGTTCGCGCCGCAGCAGCGCCGCGATCTGGTCGACCGTGCGGAATCGCAGCGCGCGGGCCTCGCGCTCCGCTGAACCGGCGACGGCCGCGCCACCCCCGAACAGCACATCCCAGGCATCCGCCTGTTCCGCCACGAAGCGGAAGTAGGCATCCAGGCCGGCTTCGACCCGGCTGCGCGGGTCACAGGCGCCGGCGACGGCTTCCAGAATGCGTTGTTCGAGCTGCTGGCGCGCGGCGGACAGGCAGGCCAGGTAAATCCCGTCCTTGGTGCCGAAGCAGTTGTAGACGATCGGGCGCGTCACACCGGCCGCAGCCGCAATGTCCTCGATGGTGGTGCCCTGGTAGCCCTTGCGGGCAAAGGAGTCCTGGGCGACATCAATCAGTTGCTGCCTTCTTGCCGCGCGCGGCAGGCGTTCCGCCTTGCTGGCGGCGGTGGCGCGTCGGGGGCGTGTGGACTTGGCGGTCATGTCAGGTCTGGAATTTAAGTTTCATAAGCGTAAGATAATGAATCCGCACCGTCACCCAAGACGGGCGAAGGGCGCCGGGCACGGGTGTGCGAGCACTGCCCGACGAACGAGAAGGCCGGAACGAACGAATTCCGGTGGCTGACTGTTGAGGAGAGAAGTCGATGCTGAACTGGAAACGCGCTGCAGCGCTGGCCGTGCTGCTGCCGGGCGCATTGGTATCCGGGTGCGGTGGAAGCGAGCCGCTGACCATGACCGATGGCCCCGACACCGGCGGATCGGGAGGGGTGGCGCCGGTGATCGAGGTGCTCTCCAACCGGGCCGACATGATCAGTGGCGGCGATGCCCTGGTCGCCGTCCGCTCGGCGGAAGGTGAGGCGCTCAGCGGCCTGCGGGTCACGCTCAATGGTGCCGATGTCACCGACCGTTTCGTGTCCGTTGCCGACGACCGGGCCATGGCCCGCGTCGAGGGCCTGGAAGTGGGCGACAACACGCTCACGGCCCGTGCCGGCGGGGGACAGAGCCAGCAGCTCATCCATAACTATCCGAACGAAGGGCCGATTTTCTCGCGCCCCGAAATCAAGCGGGTCCGCTGTCAGGACGGGGCGGTCGACCTGTTCTGCAACAAGCCCGCCGAGTACACCCTGCTGTACCGCCCCAACGCACCGATCATCGATCTCGCCCAGGGCATCCTGGAGGGGCTGCTCGATGAGCCCCCGGTGGTGCGACTGGGCACGGAGCTGCTGCCCTACGACCCGGAGAACCCCCCCGACGACGTGGCGATGACCACCACGCAGGATGGCCGGACGGTGCCCTTCATCGTCCGCCAGGAACTGGGCTATCAGGATCGCGACCAGTACAAGATTCTCACCCTGTTCAACCCGGATGAACCCTGGGAGCCCTGGGCACCGCAGCCGCAATGGAATGGCAAGCTGCTGATCACCCACGGCGGCAACTGTGGCGCGAAGTATGCGCCCGGCAGTGCGCCGCTGGACGACTACTCCGGCACCTTCGGGGATATCCCCCTGATCGAGCCCAGTTACATCTACGCGCTTGGCCGGGGCTATGCCGTGCTGTCCACCGCGCTGGCCAACACCGGCCACAACTGCGACGTGGCGCTCAACGCCGAGTCGATCATGATGGCGAAGGAGCGTTTCGTGGAGCAGTACGGGCCGCTGCGCTACACCATCGGTACCGGCTGTTCCGGCGGCTCGATCGCACAGGCTACCATCGCCAATGCCTATCCCGGCCTGTACCAGGGGCTGCTGACCATGTGTGCCTACCCGGACTCCCTGTCCGCCGGGCTGCAGTTCGCGGACCTTCACCTGATGCGCAAGTACTTCGAAGACCCCTCGCGCTGGGGCCCCGGCATCCTCTGGAACCCGCTGCTGTGGGGACCGGTGGAAGGGCACCTTACCCACCTCAACGCCATCGTCGCTGACACCGGGCTGTTCCAGGATGCCACTCGTGTCACCGGCAGCTGTGTCGGCGACGACACCTACGATCCGGTCACCAACCCCACGGGGCAGCGTTGCGGCATTCTGGAGTGGATCCCGCACATCCTTGGCCAACGGTCGCCGGAAGTCTGGTCCGAGACCGAAAAGCAGGTTGGCTTCGGCTTTACCGGGATTCCGCTGGGTAATACCGGTGTGCAGTACGGTCTCAATGCGCTGCGTGCCGGCCTGATCACGCCCGCGATGTTCGTTGATCTCAACGTGAAGATCGGCGGTCTCGATGTCGACATCCAGCCGCAGGAAGGCCGCACCCGGGCGGATCACCCGGCTGTCGGCAACGCCTATCGCAGCGGCATGATCAACATGGCCAACAACCTCGATACCGTGGCCATCATCAACTTCGTCGGCCCGGACCCGGGCATTGCGCACGATTCCGTCCACGCCTGGTGGGTGCGTTGGCGCATCGAGCGCGAGCATGGCAGTGCCCGCAACCACGTCATGTGGCTGGGTCCCATCCCGCTGCTGGGCGACCTCAAGTACGTGTACCAGGGCCTGGACGCCATGGATCGGTGGCTTTCCAACGTCGAGGCCGACCTTTCCGATACCCCGCTGGCCGACAAGATCTCGCAGGCCCGGCCCGGCGACATTCAGGACTCCTGCGCGCTGATCGACGGTCGTCGCATCCTCGGACAGGAATGCATCAACCTGCTGGAGCCGCTGTACGCCTACGGCACGCCGCGTACCGTCGCAGGCGATACCGATACGGCGGACAACTTCGACTGCGTGCTGCGGCCGCTCAACCGCGACGACGACTACGGATTGCTGCCCTTCACCGACGCGCAGTGGAGCCAGCTCGAAACCCTGTTCGAGGAAGGGGTATGTGACTACCGTGCGCCCGGACTCGGCAAGCAGAAGACAGTGTCATGGCTGACCTACGTTGATGCCAGCGGTCGCATGATCGTCGGTGGCGAGCCGCTGCCACCGCCGCCCCCGAACTCGGCCGTCGGCACGCAGTCAGCTGCCTTCGTTTACCCGGTCAGGGATCGCTGACCCGCTGTTGCGCTGCTCGCCACCGTGGGGCTGCTGCCGCGGTGGCGGGCCGGAGTAGGTTGGCGGGTAGTCGGGCGATGTCGCTGCATGGTTGGTGGGCCCACCAGGACTCGAACCTGGAACCAAAAGATTATGAGTTACTGCGTCGCGCGGTAACGTGCTGATCTATAAAGAAATGTAGTGGTACGTTGGCGCACGCTGTAGGTCTTACATATCAGTACGTTAGGGGTCGTTCGCGCTCGGTCAGGGTCTCTCGGAATGTTCCGTGAGTGTTACCGGGCGTTCGCTATTCACCGACTTTGATACCTCGCGGAAGCTGGCGCTCCTGGCCGCAAGGCCGATGCAAGCCAATATGACCAACACCACTACATCCCTCGACCAGCCGAAACCTGCTTCCGTGATCCATGACCAGGGCGCCTGCCAAAGCACCACGACAAGCCCGAAAGCTACTCCGTGGGCGATCTTCACCACGCGCTCGTGAGGCTGCAACCTAGCTTTTCGCTGCGCGGTCATCTCGTGTGGTACGGCGCTCTTCATGACGGACTCCGTTAGTCAAGTAACTGCTTGTGGGTATAGGTGATAACGCTCGTCGGGATTCGACCGGTCTGCAAGACCTCCCGCACAAGCATCCGCCAGCCAGCCCGACGTTCGAAGTACGAAACGGGTACCCCGGACTCTGCGATTGGTTTTTCCCACGCCTCGTAGAGTTGATCGAGTAAGGCGGCCAGCTCGTCGAGAGAGAGAATCTCCCGAGGGCCAGCATCTGGGCCTTGCAGCAACCAAGCCGGATTGACTTTGTGCTCGACGTATAGGCGAGCAGCGATAGAAATCGGAAGCTCACGCTCCCCGTACTCGTACTTCTGGTACGAGGCAATCGAGGTACCTAGCGCAGCCGCGAACTCCTTTTGAGAAAGGGCAAGTTCAGTCCGCACTTCGGCTAAGCGCTTCCCGATTTGAGCAGCCAATGAGGCTTCGATTCCTCGCGAGTCTTGCACGACCACTCCCAACGCGGTATAACGTTCGAAACGCTACACATACATCGTATTGAATGTACTGCAACCCTTAAGGGCCGCTAGGACAGACAGGGTATCACTCGGGAGTAAGACATGCCGGACGCCGCGCAGCTTCGAGATGAAGACGCAAGAAGGGGATCACAGGGGGTAATTCCGGGCCCGCCGTTGTTGACGTTGAACGCCCTGGCGGCGCTTCTGCATAGAACCCCAGTTGGCATGAGGCAGGCGCTCAAGCGAGATACCGATTTCGCGGCGCAACTCCGGGCATCGCGGGTGAAACTTGGTCGCCGAATTTACTTCCGGCGCGATCTCGTCGATCGGATGATCTTTAACGCCACCGGGCAGTGATCGAGCGACATGCTCGACCTGCCGCCGTCATCTGGACTGACCGAAGCAAGCCGGAGGCGGCAGGATTCGGAGCGGAAGAGGATAGAGAGGGCGGTCCAAGTCAGGATGAATCCGGCGATCGCGACAGATCTTGCGTTCTCCCACCTGGTCTTTACGCAAATTTCGCTACCACGCCGCGCGAGCGACGACCGCACCTATTTCACCCGCTGCGGCGACGCATGGATTCGAGTGGACGCCGGAAGTGTCAGCGTCGATGGCCGAGAGTGGAAAGCTGGGCTGCCGAGCGGAGCGCTAGCGCGACTCGCATTCGCCCATCTCAACACCTATGTGGTTCGCCACAAAACAACTGAAATCCCAATCTCAGCATCGTCAAGTTCATGGCTGAAGTCGCTCGGCTGCAGCACAAGCTCCGCTCATGCAGCGCGTGCACGGACCGCCCTCGTGAATCTCGCAGCGTGCAGCATACAGATCGGCTGGCGAGATCAAACCTGCCGGACCACCCCGATCCACATGGTCTCGGGGTGGCGAGAAATATCCGAGAAGCACAAGCTGTCAACGCCGGACGAAAATTGCACAGCCGTGGCGGTTGAAAGTTGCACACGGTTGATAAGCCTCAGTTGATGTCTGAGGTTCGGTTCCGGCGAGGACG
>Ga0208330_1001006_pt1 | contig 9818 bp, 9 predicted proteins | sample DeeseametaMP1896_FD_184180 | JGI IMG/M metagenome (GOLD analysis project Ga0208330, IMG submission 184180) | Marine microbial communities from the Deep Pacific Ocean - MP1896 (SPAdes) | ecosystem: Environmental > Aquatic > Marine > Oceanic | place: East of Hawaii, North Pacific Ocean | collected...
CGCCTGATGTTCGCGCAGGTGCTCGAGGCCGTGCGCGCGCTGGAGGAAGGCGTGCTGGAGGACATCCGCGAAGGCGACGTCGGCGCGATCCTGGGCTGGGGCTTTGCGCCCTGGTCGGGCGGTCCGTTCTCCTGGCTCGATATCATCGGCGCGCCCTATGCCGCCGAACGCTGCGACCAGCTGACCGAAAAGTTCGGCGACCGCTTCGCCTGCCCGGCGCTGCTGCGCGAGATGGCCGACAAGGGCCAGAGCTTCTACGGCCGCTTCGGCCAGGACGCCGACAAGGCCGCCTGAGCCTGCACACCACCGCGGGGCCGGCGCACACGCCCGGCCCCGTGCCCGGAATTCTCGGGAATTCCGGGCACGGGGCCTCAGCCGTCGAAGCGATATCCGAACCGCGCGATATCCTCGGCGCAGATCGCGCCCAAGACCTCGGCCAGATCGTCCGGGTAATACCGCCTGTAATCGGTCGACCGATCCGACCGGTTGTCATGCGGCACCTCGGGCACGAACCCCAGGTGCTCCGCCAGTGGCGCCATGTCCTCGGCCAGATGCTCCAGCCGCAGCCAGGCAGAGACACGCTCCACCCCGTCGGCGCAGCGCATGTAGCTGCCGTAGGGGCTGCCGCCGATGCTGGCGGAGGTCTGCGGATGCCGCAGGAACCCGGCAAAATCCAGCTCCTTGGCCAGATGCACCGCGGGATGATCGAAGCCCTGTGTCTGCAGCCAGTGGTAATAGCTCACCAGCCGGTCCCACGGGTTGCGCACCAGGGCAAAGGTGAACATCCCGGCGATCTCCTCGGAGCTCACGACCCCGTCGATATCCGCCAGCGTGCTGTGTTTCCAGAGCCTGCCGCGCGCCGCCAGGCCCTTCAGCCGCCCGCGCCGCTTGCGGGCTTTCGGCGTGTCTCCGATCAGGATGTCGTCGGCCATCGCCCGCGCCTCCAGCGCCCGCGCCATGGAGGTGCCGCCGGTCTTGGGGATATGCACGAAGATATAGCCGCGGCCGCGCGAGAGGATCATGGCGCCACCCTAGCGCCGCGCGCGCGTGCAGGGAATCCCCCACCGAAGGCGGGCTTTTCAGACGCCGCAAACCTGCGCATACTCCGGGAAAGATCACCCAGGGAGGACCGGCATGGGCTGGCTGAAAGACGAAACCGGGCTGGACAAGACCCCGGCCAATTACACCCCGCTGACGCCGCTGTCGTTTCTCAGCCGCGCCCGCGACGTCTTTGCCGACCACACCGCCGTGGTCTACGGCCCGCACCGCAAGACCTACGCCGAATACGCGGAACGCTGCACCCGCCTGGCCTCCGGCCTCGTGGCCCGCGGCATCGCGCCGGGCGATGTGGTGGCCACCCTGCTGCCCAACCTGCCCGCCCAGGCCGAGGCACATTTCGGCGTGCCCGCCTGCGGGGCGGTGCTCAACACCATCAACACCCGGCTCGACGCGGGCACCGTCACCTACATCCTGGGGCACGGCGAGGCGAAGCTGCTGCTCGTGGATCCGCAGTTCCTATCGCTGGCCGAAGAGGCCATCGCCGCACTCGACGGCCCCGCGCCGATCATCGTCGAAGTCGCCGACGACCACGCGGGCTTTCCCGCCAGCGGCCGCCACTTGACTTACGACGATCTGCTGGCCCAGGGCGACCCCGATTTCGCTTGGCTGATGCCCGAGGACGAATGGGAAAGTCTCGCGCTCAACTACACCTCCGGCACCACCGGCAAGCCCAAGGGCGTGGTCTACCACCACCGCGGCGCGTATCTCAACGCCATGGGCCAGGTGCTCAGCTGGCGCATGGTGCTGAACCCGGTCTACCTCACCATCGTGCCGCTTTTTCACTGCAACGGCTGGTGCCACACCTGGATGATGCCCGCGGTCGGCGGCACGCTGGTCTGCTGTCGCGACATCACCGCGCCCGCGATCTTCAAGGCCATCGCCGACGAGAAGGTCACCCATTTCGGCGGCGCGCCCATTGTTCTGAACACGCTGATCAACGCCAGGCCAGAAGAGCGCCGCGACTTCGACCACGTGGTCGAGGTCTTCACCGCCGGCGCCCCGCCCGCGCCCTCGACATTGGCCAAGATCGAACCGATGGGCTTCAACGTCACCCATGTCTACGGCCTCACCGAAACCTACGGGCCGGCCACCGAATGCACCTGGCAGGCCAAGTGGGACCCGCTGCAGGGCGACGACCGCGCCGCCCAGAAATCCCGCCAGGGCGTGGCGATGCCCTTCATGGAGCATGTGACCGTCACCGACGAGACCCTCGCCGAAACCCCGCGCGACGCCGAAACCAAGGGCGAGATCATGTTCCGCGGCAACGGCGTGATGAAAGGCTACCTCAAGAACCCCGAGGCCACGCGCGAAGCCTTCGCCGGCGGCTACTATCATTCCGGCGATATCGCGGTCATGCATCCCGACGGCTATCTCAAGATCGCCGACCGCGCCAAGGACATCATCATCTCCGGCGGCGAGAACATCTCCTCGGTCGAGGTCGAAAGCACGCTGATGGGCCATGACGCCGTGTCGCTCTGCGCCGTGGTGGCCAAGCCGGACGAGAAATGGGGCGAGGTGCCCTGCGCTTTCGTCGAGCTCAAGGAGGGCGCCGAGGTCACGGAGGACGAACTCATCGCCTTCGTCCGCAGCAGGCTCGCCGGCTTCAAGACGCCGAAAAAGGTGATCTTCCAGGAGCTGCCCAAGACCTCCACCGGCAAGATCCAGAAATTCGAGCTGCGCACGGTCGCCAGGGACGCCTGACCCGGTGGCGTCCCGCACCGGATCCACCCCCCTGATCCTGTTCTTCCTCGGGCTCGCGCTGCTGGTCGTCGGCGCCAAGTTCGGCGCCGGCTGGATCATGGGCCCCACCGCGCTCGAACGCTGCCTCGCCGCCGGTCACCAATGGGACGCCCCGGCACAGCGCTGCGCCGCGCCGCTGCCCTGACCCGCAACGGCCCCTTGCGGCCAAACTCCTCAGAGCACCAGAGACCGTGAGGTCCGCGCCGGCGCGACAGGCGGTCCCTTTCGTCTGCCGCGGGTCTCGTCCATCGTTCCTTGCGTGCCCGGTTGTCCAGATACCGCCACACCCCGTCACGCGAGAGGCACACCCGTCCCATCGCTGCACCGCGCTCCTGCGCTGACCCGCCCCTTCATCTTGCCAATAAACCTCCAGAGAGCACGAGAGACAGCGTCTCTCGTATGCCGCAGGCATTCCCCGCAACCGCTGGCGGATCCGGCGCGCCTGCCGCATTGCCGTCTCCGATGCGCCCATGCTAACCTCACCCATCAAGAGAGGCAGAGCAGCCCGCGATGACAGCGCTGAACCAATACCAACGGCTCGAAGCCACCGGCCTCTGGCGGCCCGATCCGCAGGCGCAGCGGCGCGAGGTGGTGGTGTCGATGGGCGATGCGACGCTGACCATCACCGACCTTCAGGACCGGGTTCTGGCGCATTGGTCGCTGGCTGCCGTGGCCCGGGGCGCCCGCACCGACGACCGCGTGACCTACCATCCCGACGGCGATCCCGGCGAGACGCTGGAACTCGACACCGACGCCACCGAGATGATCGCGGCCATCGAGAAGGTGCGCCAGGCCATCGACCGCGGCCGCCCCCACCCCGGTAAGCTGCGCTGGGTGCTGAGCATCGGCGCGGGCCTCGTCATCGCAGCGCTTGCGGTCTTCTGGCTGCCCGACGCGCTGCTGCGGCACACGGTGCAGGTGGTGCCGATGGTCAAGCGCGTGGAGATCGGGGAAAACCTGCTGGCGCGCATCACCCGGGTCTCGGGCGCGCCCTGTTCCGCGCCCGAAGCGCGCGAACCGCTACGGCACCTGGCGCTGCGCATTCTCGGCGAAACCCGCCGCGACGCGCTGGTGGTGCTGCCCGACGGGGTCCAGACCACGGAACATCTGCCTGGCGGCCGCATTCTGCTCAACCGCGCCCTGGTCGAGGATCCCGAAGATCCGGACGTCACCGCCGGCTACATCCTGACCGAAGCGGTGCGCGCCGCCCGCGCCGATCCGCTCGAGGCGCTGCTGCGCCATGCCGGGCTGATGGCAAGCCTGCAACTGCTCACCACCGGATCGCTCTCGGACGAGGTGCTAGACGATTATGCCGAAACGCTGCTGACCACGCCGCAGGCGCCGGTGCCCCGCGACGTGCTGCTGCGCGCCTTCGAGAATGCCCAGCTGCGCACCACGCCCTATGCCTACGCGCTGGACGTGACCGGCGAAGACAGCCTGCCGCTGATCGAGGCCGATCCGCTGGCAGGCAGCAGCAGCGCCCTGGTTCTGAGCGATGCGGACTGGGTCCGGCTTCAGGGCATCTGCGGCGGCTGACGCAAGGCAAGGCCGCCGCCCGCTTCCCCCGCGAAGCGAGGCTCGGCTGATCGGCGCAGGGCCGTCCCTCTTCGCCCGGGGCCACTCTCCGCGGCGCAGACATGAAACGGCCTCCGCCGATCCGGCAGAGGCCTGACGTTATTAGCCGAACGCCTGTCGCGTCAGCGCACGAAGGCATCTCCGAAACCGGCCCGCCGCGCCGAGGACAGCGCGCTGTTCAACGCGGACTGGCTCGAAAACGGCCCGGCCATGACGACGCGCAGGTTCTGACCGCCGCGGCTGTAGGCGGTGAACCGCACCGGAAGGCCCATGGCCTGCAGCCGACGTGCGGTTCGCTCGGCATTCGCCGGCACGCCGAAGGTGCCGACCTGGACGAACCGTCCCCCGGTCGCCTGTGCGGGCTGGCGCGGCGCGGACACGGCGCTGGTCGCCGTCCGTGGCTGCGGCGCCACGGCACGCACCTGACCCTGCGTCGACATCGCGGCGTTCTGCGTGGCCATATCGGTATAGGGATAGACCAGCTTGGGATAGCGCGCGGTCACGTCGCGGCCCGAACTGCGGTCGATCAGCCGGCGCGGCACCGTATTGGTCCACACAAGTTGCGTCGCCATGTAGCCGTCTATCGACTGGTTCGCCCGCTTGCGGTTCAGCCGGTCGTCGTCAAAGGCGGGCCGGTAGTCGCGCGGCGTCACCACCACCTGATCGTCGCGGCTTTCGTAGACGTGGCGCGGCACAATCCGCGTGCTGCCCGGCAGTCGCGACGCCTGGGAGGCCTGGGCGGTCTGCATCGACGCGCCAGGCAGACGGTAAACGTTCTTGCCCGGCCCCGGCGCTTCGCCCCTGCGCACGATGGTGACGTGCGACACCTCCTGCGCGGTGCGGCGCGCCTGCGGCGCGGCGATGGCAACCGGCGCCGGTGCGGGGGCCGCAGCCACCTGCGGCGCCGGCGCCTCTGAAGCGCAGCGCGCGGTATAGCGGCGGCCTTCGTAGGTGTATTGCGTCCGGGCGCTTGCCGACTGGTCGCAGGCCGCGCGCGCCGCCTGCTGCAGGGTCAGGCGCGGCGCGGGTTGCGGCGCGGGCGGGGCCGTCACAGACTGCGGCCTGGGCGAAGCAACGACACGCTGCGGTGCCGCGACACGCGGCTCCGGTGCGCGGGTCGTGACCACGCGCCGCTCCGGCGCGGGCGTGTCCGCCACCGGCGCCGATGCTGGTTCATCGAGGGTGATCTGCACGACGTCCGGCGCAGGCTCTGCCGCCCGGCGCGCGGTCTGGGCCGGCGCACCCTGGGCAAAGGTCGGCTGCGCCCCGCACAGGTGAGACCGCGCACGGGTCACCCGCGGCACCCAGTCGACGGCTCCGTCGATCCCGGCGCGCACATAGACACAGCCGCGGCTGTCAACATACTGCCGCCCGGAATACGAGGCGGGCGGAAATTCCGCCGGCACTTCGGTCGACATGCGCCCCTGCGCCGCCACCGGTGCGGATTGAAACCCAAGCGCCCCGACCACCACGGCCAGAGCGAAAAACGTACCATGTCTCATGTCTTCCCCCACAGATGACCATGCAAGGATGCATGATCGCAGGGGGCAAGTAAAGCGTTGAAAACCCTTATTTAGTGCCGAACATCCGGTCGCCCGCATCCCCTAGCCCCGGCACGATGTAGCCCTTCTCGTTGAGCCGCTCATCGAGCGCCGCAGTGACGATGGGCACGTCGGGATGCGCCTCCTTCATCCGCGCCACACCTTCCGGGGCCGCCAAAAGGCATAGAAACCGGATGTTTGTGGCCCCGGCCTTTTTCAACAGGTCGATGGCCGCCGCCGAGGAATTGCCGGTGGCCAGCATCGGGTCGACGGCGATCACCAGCCGGTCCTCGAGGCTTTCGGGCACCTTGAAATAGTACTGCACCGGCTTCAGCGTCTCCTCGTCGCGGTAGAGCCCGACAAAACCGACCCGGGCCGAGGGAATCAGTTCCAGCACCCCGTCGAGCAGCCCGTTGCCCGCCCGCAGGATCGAGATCAGCGCCAGCTTCTTGCCGTCGAGGACCGGCGCGTCCATCGCCTGCATCGGCGTCTCGATCGGCCGGGTGGTCATTGGCAGGTTGCGGGTGATCTCGTAGGCCAGCAGTTGGCTGATCTCGCGCAGAAGCTGGCGGAACACCGCGGTCGAGGTCGCAGCCTCGCGCATCAGCGTCAGCTTGTGCTGCACCAGCGGATGATCGACGATGGTCAGGTGATCGGTCATGGTCTCTCCAGAAGTTTGAGCAGGCGCGCGCGGGTGGCGTCGTCGCAAAAGGCCGCGCGGGCCGCGTCTTGCGCGATCTGCACGAAGTCCTCTTCGCGCCAGTCGAAAGTGCGCGCAAGATTGCGGTATTCGTCGCGCATGGTGGTGTGAAAGAACGGCGGATCGTCGGTCGACACGGTCACGGTCACGCCGCGGTCGCGCAGCGCCCGGATCGGGTGGTCCGAAAGCTTCGGGTAGACCCCCAGCGACACGTTCGACCCCGGACAGACCTCGAGCACGATGCCGTCCTCGGCCAGCCGGTCGACCAGGCCGAGGTCCTCGATGGCGCGCACGCCGTGGCCGATCCGTTCGACCCGCAGGTCGTCCAGCGCCGCCCGCACCTCTTTCGGGCCGCGCCATTCGCCCGCATGGGTGGTCAGCCGCAGCCCCGCCTCGCGCGCCATGTCGAAGCTGTAGGCGAAATCGCCCTGCTGTCCGCGGGTCTCGTCCCCGCCCATGCCGAAGCCCACCAGCCAGTCGTCCGCGGTCTCGGCCGCGCAGCGCGCCGCGGCCTTCGCCTTGTCCGGCCCGAAATGGCGCACACAGGTGACGATGCCGCGCAGGGTCACGCCCATCCGCGCCTCGGCCGCATCCGCTGCCTCGCGGATCGCCTGCAGGTATTCGCGCCAGGCGCCCAGGTCGCCGCCGCCGCAGAAATCCGGGCTGAGGAAGGTTTCGGCATAGATCACGCCGTTCTCGGCGCATTGCTCCAGAACCGCGGTGGTCAGGCGGGCGTAATCCTCGGGGCCGCGCAGCACGGTCGTCGCGGCCTCGTAGACCTCGAGAAACCGCGCGAAATCGCGAAAGTCGTAGCTTCCGTCGGCGCGGAACACGCCCGACAGGTTCACCGATTTCTCCTTTGCCAGACCGCGGATGAAAGCCGGCGGTGCCGCGCCCTCGATATGCAGGTGCAGCTCGACCTTGGGCAGGCGCAGGATGCCGTCCAGTTCCTCTTCGCTCAGCGGCGCTCGCTCCGTATCTCGGTCCCTCATAGAAAGCTCTTTCCAATTCCCTGCGCGGGCACGCCCAGATGCGCCGCGATGCTGGCCGCCACGTCGGCAAAGGCCACCTGCCCCAACTCCCCGGTACCGCGCCCGGCGATCAGCACGGGCACCCGTTCGCGGGTGTGATCGGTGCCGGCCCAGGTCGGATCGTTGCCGTGATCGGCCGTCAGGCACAAGAGATCGCCGTCCTGCAACCTTGGCAAGAGCGCCCCGATCCGCGCATCGGACCATTCGAGCGCCCGCGCATAGCCCGCGACGTCCCGGCGATGACCGTAAAGACTGTCGAACTCGACGAAATTGGCGAAGGTCAGGCTACCCTCCGGCGCCCCTGCGACCTGCGCGTCGAGGTGATCCATCAGCTGCGCATCACTGCCCTTCAGCACCTGATCGATGCCCTGCATGGAAAAGATGTCGCCGATCTTGCCGATCGCGGTGACCTGTCGGCCCGCATCCTGAACCCAGTTGGTCAGTACCGGCGCGGGCGGGGCGATGGCATAGTCGCGCCGGTTCCCCGTGCGCCGGAAATCGCCCTCCGTGCCGACGAAGGGCCGCGCGATCACCCGCCCCACCTTCATCTCGTGCAGCCTCGGCGCCAGCTTCGCACAAAGGTCCTGCAGCCGATCCAGCCCGAACGCCTCTTCATGCGCGGCGATCTGGAAGACGCTGTCGGCCGAGGTGTAGCAGATCGGTTTGCCGCTGCGCAGGTGCTCGGCGCCGAACCGTTCGATCATCACCGTCCCCGACCCGTGGCAATTGCCGAGGATGTCGTCGACCCCGGCGATGTCGCAGACCGCCTGCGTGACCTCTTCCGGGAAGGCCGGCCTGCGGTCGGGAAAGTAATGCCAGTCCCAGGGCACCGGCAGCCCGGCCAGTTCCCAATGCCCCGAGGGCGTGTCCTTGCCGCGCGAGGCTTCCGTCGCAGCACCCCAGAGCCCCTCGGGCCGCGCCTCCAGCCCCGGCGCCTCCGTACCCGAAGCCAGCCGAACCGCGGCCCCCAGTCCCAGCCGGTCGAGATGCGGCAGGCGCAATGGCCCGCTGCGCCCCTCTTCGGCCAACCCCTCCGCGCAGGCCCGGGCGATATGCGCGACCGTATTGGCCCCGGTATCGGGCAGATCGCCGTTGAAGAAGGCCTGCGCATCCGGCGCGCCGCCGATCCCGACCGAATCCATCACCACCAGAAACGCCCGCATCTCAGACCTCCAACGCCCCGGAACCGGGCCGTTCCATTTGCGGCCAGCGGCCGATCCCCCGCGCGCCCGGCCCGCGCGACAAGGCCAAGGCGATCGGCGCCGCGGTCGTGGCGCGCGCTTCGATCCCGGCCCAGACATCGGGCAGAAGGCCGCTGCAACCGGCGTCCGCATCCGGCGCGCGGCAGATCCCCGCCAAAGCCATCACCGCCCGAAACGCCCGCATCTCATATCCCAAACGCCCTTGTCTTCTTCGGTTCTCAATAACCCTCGGAGAGCACGAGAGGCAGCGCCTCTCGTCGCCGCGGCACGCGGCGTGCGTCCCATCCATACGGCACCCGGCGCCCCCGCATCCCGACGCAGATACCCGAGAGATCACCCGGACACCACTCGGTCCCGCACCAGCGGCGCGACGCGCGGAGACTCGCCGAGCCGCACCGCCGCGCGCACCGCCGCCGCCGCCGCGTCCGCCTCGTGTTCGCGCGCCGCATGGATGCGCGCCAGCGGCTCACCGCGGCGGACGGATGTGCCCAGCCGCACCAGGTCCGACAGGCCCACCGCCGGGTTCACGCGGTCGCTTTCCACCTGCCGCCCGCCGCCCAGCCGCACCACGGCAAGGCCCAGCGCCTCGCCGTCGATGGCAGCGACGGTGCCGTCCCGCTCCGCCGCGACCTCGCGGATCACCGGCGCCTCGGGCAGGAAGCGGCGCCAGTCCTCGACAAAGGCTCGCGGGCCGCCCTGCCCCGCGACCATGCGCCCGAAGCGCTCCGCCGCCGCCCCCGACGCCAGCGCTTCGGCGATGCGCGCCGCCCCGGCCTCGGCGCTTTCGGCCTCTCCGGCGCTCGCCAGAAGCGCCCCGCCCAGGGCCGCGCTCAACTCCGTCAGCCGGGCCGAGCCGCCGCCCGCCAGCACCGCCATCGCCGCATCGACCTCGAGCGCGTTGCCCAGCGCCGGGGCCAGCGGCTGGTCCATGTCGGTGATCAGCGCCGTCGTCGGGCAGCCCGCCGCCTGA